>Ga0315909_10000538_pt1 | contig 51066 bp, 58 predicted proteins | sample LakEriMetagenome_11_FD_203527 | JGI IMG/M metagenome (GOLD analysis project Ga0315909, IMG submission 203527) | Freshwater fungal communities from buoy surface, Lake Erie, Ohio, United States - Buoy 2 MA125 | ecosystem: Environmental > Aquatic > Freshwater > Lake | place: USA: Lake Erie, Ohio... | reverse complement strand
GAAAAAGTATTGCAACAATTACAAGCTAAACCTAAAGTTGAATTTCAACTTAATGGTGATATGGCTAATGAATTTAATGAGTCTTTCATGTCTGATGAAGACGATGACAGATTTGATGAACTGAACTTTGGATAAGTAGTTGTAATAATCCCGAAACGAATACAACGGTCTAATCAAAAAGGACAATGTGGTAATTATTACAACTAAATCCAAAGGAATTAATATAGTATTGTTACCTTTCCTTTAACCAGGTAAATATCCAGTAAGTTGCTGGCGTTTGGTAGAGTTCAGATAACTACCATTATTAATGCACCATAACTCACTTCCCAAGGGTGAGCAATTGAGATAAGGATAAAATGACTACCTACCTTACAATTGAGTGCAGAGGGATAAAATCTATTTACATTTTTTCTATTTTGTTTTGTTCTCTAAATGGTAATCGTTATCTTAATAGAAAGATAATAACATGGGCCGTAAGAGAAAAGAGTTAGGACCGAAACCGAATCGAATTAATTGGTTGAAAAGAAACGCAATTAAGCAATCGAATGTAGAGGTACTTAAAAAACTTTATGATAAAAGTAATTGAAAACTTTGTTGATAAAAGTTTTGAAGATGCTGTTCTAAATTTAATACCTTTTGAGAGTATTAAAAATGGATCAACAAGAGGTATGATATTAAGATATGGTTCTCAAGATGGCTTATCTGATAACCATGTATCTTTTGAAATACCTGAATTATTTTTACCCTTTCAAGGAATTAAATTAGAGGATAATATAATTCTCGATTTTAATCAAGTATCTATTAATGTCTATAAGCCTGGGCAATATATTGGCTGGCATATAGATAGTCCCCGTTTAGGTCCGCAGATTACTATCATTAGTCTGATGTCTTCTGAAGTTTTACAAATGAAATTAGAGCAAGAGGTAATGAATGTTTTATTACCTCAATACTCTTTAATGTGTATGACTGAAGAACACCGTCTTAAATGGCAACACCGATTAGATTCTAAAAACTTTAGAATATCTATTGTCTTTCGTAACAAGTAATCAATTAATAAGTAATAATAAAGTCTATGAAATCTTACAGTAAACAGTTAGCACTAGAGTATCTAGTAAAAAAAGATCATAACCTTGACTTGTGGTCAACAGCCGAGATGTATAATGTATTGGCTCACATTATTTTAAGTGATTCAGTTATGTTTGATGAAGACTATTTGGATGACTTATTATATACTATCGATCCGGGTAATTATAATTCGTATTCGGATGATATTGAGTTCTTCGATTTTGAATCTGATAGTCTATAAAGACTATCAGATTTTATCTTTTAAATTAAAACCAATAAGAATGAATAAGTTTATTATTTTTTGTACCGTCCTCTTTTTAGTATCCTGTAAAAAAGAGGAAGAGAATTGTAATTGTGGTAGAATTACAAATGATGGAGTGGATATTGCCACTAATTGTTACTGGATTGAAATCGAAAACGATTGTTCTGGTAATAGGAAAACCTTTTGTATTGACCAAGACAAATGGTGGGATGCAAATGCAGGAGAAGATTTTTGCATAACCAATGTTAGTTCATGGTAATTTTTAGGAAGTACAAAGTCTTTTTATATAAAGTATAATACTCTAATTATGGAAACTTCTTATTATGTAAACCGAGGAATCGTTTATTGGACTGAACGAGAGAACGAAATCCTTCGAAAGAACATTAACAAAAAGATTTCTACTCTGCGTAACTTGTTACCGAGTAGAACTGATGGTGCTATCTACCAAAAGCAAAGACAATTTAAAAAACAAATGGAGAATGCTGTGTCTTTAACTGATGACTTTAAAGTTCAAAGAGTCTTTAATCAGGTAAATCAAGACGCAGATTCTATCTCATTTAAAGTTGGAAACGTGAATATTGTTATCAGTTTTCAAAAGTAATGAGTAAGTCTTACTGTTTGTCCGTGTAATGGATGATGTAGAAAAGCTTCGATTGCCTTTGGTGCATGTTGATATCCATTTCTATGGTGCCAACTATCTGCAGCAGAAGGTGATCGAAGTGATTCTACACATACAGAACCATAGTCCTTTGAAGTTTTATGATGTACGTGGTGTGTGTATATATACCTTTTGGGATTAGACCAGTAATGGGTTTCTTGAGCCATTAATAATGGTAAGTCCTGGGTTTTTGCACCGTCACCGTGAGTAAAACCAATACAATTATTTCCATAGCTATAATACTTACGATGTTGCATAGATATATCAAAGGTTACATTCTTTGATTTTCTAAACCATGCTCCAAGTGTATCTGCTAAAAAGAATCCACTCATAAAGTCATGATTAGATGGACAAAAAACTACATGAACATTAGCGATTTGCATTAGCATTTCTATAATATCTACATATAGTTTTTTACCAATCAGGAAATTATCATACCACATTCCATGTGTGTCTTGTATAGTTCCTGCTGTAGTACTTGACTTTGGAGTATCAACATGTAGTATATCATTACCAATTACAAAAACAATTTGGTTAATGTTAAAACCAGCAGATTGATTTATTAAACCTTGAACACCTTCGAGTACACGCTTAACTGCTATTTGTGAATCATATGATTCTCCTGTTTCAAATGAAGAGGATAGCTTTCCTATGTGTACATCCGCAGGATCAACAACTAATAAGTGGGAATTAGTTAATTGTTTACGTTTAATATTTGGATAGGCAGGGGAATAGTTCTTTAATTCTTCAATTAATTCTTTCTTTAATTGATTAAGATCAACCGAGGGATTTCTAAAAAATAAACTGGCGTCTTTAGTTTTTAACCAACCGTGGGATACATTTTTAATATCAACATCAGCGGTATCACAAGCGTCTTTAATTCCTCTATAATGATCAATAAGTTCTACTTCTTCTGGTTTTAATCTGTAACGATTTGTTTTTCTATTAAGCATTTTATTATCTTTAATTAAACGAAAGTAATAAATATGAAAGATCAAAACAAGGATGATCATAAAAATGTTATAATAGGTTTAGTAATTGTAGCAGGTGATATAGTATTAGGGTTTATAGCTTTAGGAATGTTGATTTGGTTTTATAAACAACTATTTATGTGATGGAAGATTCTAGAGATAAACGACCTGTGTATATGAGTACTTTTCAAAAACGAATTGATCGTATGAAAAGTGAAATAGATCATGAGATAATGGCAATTCAAAAAAAGAACAAAAAATATACTGAAATACTTATGACAGTATCTGTATTAGGTATAATTTCATTGATAGCTATAATCTTATATTTAATTACTTACTCGTCTTAATTTATTAAGGCATTCCTGTATATTTGATTAATGTTATATCAACTTCCAAATGGCAAAGTAATAGATATAGACCTTGATGATATATTAAATATGGATCAAGAGTCTATACAGTTATTATTGTCATATGATATTGGTATGTATGTTAATTCTCCTTTTTATTTATCTAATATAGAGTTACTGGATCAACTTGAAAATTCTGAATATGATCCAGAGGAATTTTTTAGGACTTATTTTCCTGAAGAATATGGGGATGATGATGATCCCATTGAATTAAATACAGATATAATTTAAATTTTATGAACACAAAAGTTAAAGTAGCCGCACGCAACGGGCAAGTTGTTGTGCCAAGTGAGAACAACCCAGAATTTGCATCTATTCGGGTAGAACAAACACGTGTAATGTTTGTAGATAATTGGATTAAAAAGAAGAATGTTTCTGCTTTGATCCAGGGTTCAACTGAAGAACTGCGTTCTTTAGGATTTGTTAATGGTATGGAATTACCAGGTAACATTTATGTTAAAGAATCCGTTGTACCATTTCGTAATGATAATGCCGAGCGTGACCTTAAGTATGCAGGTGACACAGGTGTTATATGTATGAAGGACAACCAACCTATTTATCGTATAACAGTATATAATACTGTTGAAGATCAAGACGTTTATGTTCAGCATACTAATACTGAACAAATTCGTAATGCTCAATCTCCACTACCGAAAGCGCGTATTGAAGAAGAGAGTTTTGATCTATGATCATTATGTATGTCTAACAAAAGGGGGATTTAATCCCCCTTTTTAATTTAATCTTATGTATCAAAATGTAAATTACCAAGGAAAGCTTGCCCAAAAACAACTTTATTTTGGACAAGATGTTATGGAGTATGAGCAGGATGTCTTTACTCCCTACCAAAACTTATTGTATAAGCAATTAGTGTTTGGATATAAAGCATATAGTTCCGAAGAGCTTCAGAAGATGACTCAAAAAGAACTAGTTGATATTAAAACAAAGTATGCTAAAGCTCAAAGGATTATTAATATTTATAAACAGGAAAAGCTAACGCAATATGTTGGTGGATTTTTATCACAACTATTTCCTAGAAGTCCGTTTATAAAAGAGCTTAATAATTTTGAGCCTGATAAAAAGTTTTTTTGTACATTGTCTTTCTCTGAATTAAATATAAGTAAACAAGATATTGTATCTTTGTTTATAGAGAAGAATATGTTACCAAAAAACTTTTATGCCTTATGAGTAAATCAAACTTTGCAAAACTAAAAAATACGGAATTGGTTTTTATTTCATTTATAATGAAAGATGTTTTAAAAACTTACCAACAAGTGATTGAAAATCAAGGTGTTTCAAATCGATTGGCGTTACCTGATAACAGTTATATTGAATCATTTAAATCTTTAACTGAAGAAGAAGTTAAAGAGATTGAAGATTCAATAAGGTTCAAGTACATAAAAGAGATCAATAAGAAATTGGATGAGGTAACTGGACTTATTAAAGACAGTTTTCCTAAACTCTATAATGATGTTGAAGAATTATTTCAAACATCTATAGATCCAAATGACAATGACTTTTCTGTATGAAACGAACGCCTTTGAAAAAACGGTCGAAGAAAAGAAGTAAACAAGAGGCGGAGTATAATAAACTCCGCCTTCTTTATCTTCAAGATCATCCTTATTGTAAGGCTAAAGTGTTTAAGTGTACAATAATTGCAACAGATATTCACCACATTAAAGGAAGAATGGGTGATGATTTAAATGATGTATCTGATTGGATTGGTGTATGTAGATCTTGTCATAATTGGATTGAGACATATCCAATTGCAGCAACAGAATTAGGACTTAGAAAATCTAAAATGTAATGGGAAAAATGAAACAATTTATTGGTCATCAAATTGGTTATTTAGTTGAGGCTGAATTAATTTATAAACAACCAGAAAATATTATTATTAAACATAAAATTAATGATATAATTTTACATGGTACTTTAGATTTTGAATACGTAGAAAATATAGTTACAAAAATTAAAGCACTAGGACATAACAGAGTTCCTGAAGAAGCTAATCTTTCCATTTATAAATATTATAAAGTTGATAATATGGAATATAAGCCTCTATATCATACTGTATCATTAAGTAAAGAAGACTGTAAAAATTTATGGATAGAAGTGCCATACAAGACGAAGCCTTAAAAGAAATTATCCAGCACTATAGATGTGGTGTTGGTATTTCTATGGGTGTTGGTAAGACATTACTTGCATTAAAGCATGCGGATTATTTTGATACAAGTAATTCTCAATATTTAGTTGTTGTTCCAAAGAAATCAATTATTAAATCTTGGGAAGAGGATGCTGCTAAACATGGGTATTCTCATATCTTAAACAAGATAACCTTTACTACGTATCTTTCTTTAAAGAAAAAAGATACTAATTATAACATAGTTTATTTGGATGAATGTCATAATCTCTTATATTCACATGATAATTGGTTAAGTAAATTCAGTGGTAGAATACTTGGATTGACTGGTACACCACCAATTAAAAAGAAAAGTGAAAAATATGAGATGGTTTCTAAATATTGTCCAATTCACTATCAGTATATTACTGATACTGCTATTAGTGATAATATCCTCAATGACTATCGCATCTTTGTTCATATGTTACCTTTGGATAATCAGACCCTATTTGTGGTTAATTCAAAAAATAAAAACTTTAAGACAACAGAGATGAAGTCTTATGAGTATTGGACAAATCGAATTGATGGAGCATATTCTCGTAAAGAGTCAATGACTACTAGAGTTATGAGAATGAAAGCAATGCAAGTTTTTCCAAGTAAAGAAAGGTATGCAATGAGATTACTAAATAAGATTCAAGATAAATGTATTTTATTTTGTAATACTCAAGAACAAGCTGACAAGTTATGTGAATATAGTTATCATAGTGGTAATGAACATTCAGAAAGTAACTTAGATATGTTTAAATCTGGAAGGATAGATAAACTTTCATGTGTGTTACAACTAAATGAAGGTGTAAACATTCCAAATTTAAAACATGGAATCATTATGCATGCTTATGGTAATGAACGTAAGTTTGCACAAAGATTGGGTAGATTATTAAGATTAAATCCAAATGACCAAGCTACTGCACATATTCTTTGTTATGAGAATACTATTGATGAAGAATGGGTTAAGAACTCTTTAGAGCCTTTTGATCCTTCTAAAATTAAGTATGTTCAGATCAATGAATTTATTAATGTAGTAAGCTAAATAGGCGCCACTGTGGTGGAATGGTAGACACGAAGGACTTAAAATCCTTTGAACAGAATGTTCGTGCTGGTTCGACTCCAGTCAGTGGTACAATTTTTTTTAGTTTTGTTTTGTGTGTTTTGTAACTACATAAGCTTTGTATGGATGAAGCCTTTGGAATATAGTTCGAGTCTATAATGTAGTTCTTATGACCTTTACTATTTACACCGGTCCTATGTTTGGTGGCAAGACATCTAGAATGTTAGCCGCATTAGAAAGAGCAAGATATCAGAAGAAAAAGATAGTCTTGTTTAAACCTTTATTAGATACTAGATATGCTGATGCTGAAGTTAAAACACACTGTGGTGCAGCATGGGATGCTATAAATGTATCTACTGGTCAAGAAATGATTGAGGCATCAAAAGGTGCTGAAATCATAGCTGTAGATGAAGCATTTATGATACCTGGTTGTGCTAAAGTTTTAATTAACTTGTTTAGTCAGGGGTATGATATATATGTAAGTACCATACAGTTATCTTCTGAAGGTAAAGCATTTGAAGAACCAATGATAATGTTTCCTTATGCTACTAAGATAGAAGTGTGTCCTGCAGTGTGTCCTATAACAGGGAAAGATGCTTACTACACTATGGCAACTACCGATAAATCATCGGAGATTCAAGTTGGTGGTACTGAAGCATATGAACCTAGATGTTATGAAGAATATGTTAATGTATTAAGAAATGTAATCTAATAGAATATGAAACTATACACTAAAGAAATGTTTTTAACAGCAGCAGAAAAATGTGAGGTATCAATGATAGATGCTAAACATATTATGAAATACATAGATGAATATGTAACACCAATAGAACTACCAAGTGATGAAGAGATAGAGATGGCAGCACCTTATGTCCCAAGAGATGCACATGATTATTATGTTGGTGATAGAGATGGTTTTATTGAAGGTGCTAAATGGATGCGTGATAAAATACAAGGAGGTGAGAAATGAAAATCATAGTAAAACATTTAGCAACAGAAATAGAAATTTCTGACAACCAAGGAACAGATGATGGCAGAGGATTGCTATATCATAATTGGACTTATTCCAAAGAAATTCTATCAGAAATGGTTGAAAAAGTAAAAGAGTTAAGTAAAAATTAGAGAGGTGAGCAATGAAACGACTAATTGAATTTATCAGAGTTTCTCAATTTAGATGGGTTGAGTTTTGGTCTTATACTATATGCGGAATAGAATTTTATAGAAACTATTCCCGATTTTATTGGAATAGAAAAGAATCAAAACAACATAAAACAATAGAAGGTGAGCAATGAAAACAGCAATGCAACAACTAAAAGATAAGATTCAAGTCATTATTGGTGAAATGAATGGCGAATTTAACCTTTATGAAAGTGGCTATAAACAATGCCTTATCAACATTCAGAATGATATTGACCTTCAAATGTTAGCAATGGAGAAGGAGCAGATAATTGATGCGTTTGGTGTAGGATGCCAAGTTGAATCTACAAGATTGATTGGTTATCATGATATGGCAGAACAATATTACAACGAAACATATGGGAAAGATAGTACTGGAATTTGATAACTTTGAGGAATCAGAGGATGCAAGAGATGCTTTGAATGGAACAAAGTGGAGACTTGCTATGTGGAACTTAGACCAAAAGCTTAGAGAAACAACTAAGTATGGTGTAAGTATGTTACATAAAACTAATGAAGCTACACCTGCTGAAGTAGAGATAGCTGAAAAGATTAGAGATATTATTAGAGAAATATTAGATGAACAAGGATTAAATTTAGAATAATGGATATGAATACTTATACTGGAGAGAATCCATATGGTCTATCTCCAAAGGATAAAGCTTTGGAACTTTATGATAAGTTCCAAAGCAAAAGTCCTAAGATAGGAGATCATTCTACAATTTATATATCTACAGCAGTGCATCACGCAAGGTTGTGTGTAGATGAAGTATTATATTATTCAAAAGCTCATGGTTTTATTGGGTTAACAGAATATTATGAACAAGTTAAACAAGAACTAGAAGTATTATGACAGGTACTCTACATAAATCAAAAGATAAATGGCTTGTGATATATGGATCTGATCCTAATATGTCAGAAGTTTGGCCTATAGATTTACCATTACATCCGGATGATGTTAAGTCTATAGAAGATGATGCTTTAGTTTTTGATAATGTAGAGTCAAGAATCTTTGCATTCCGTAGAGTTGAGTTTGATATTATAGAAGAGTGTCCACATTATAGTGGTAAACATATGAGCACTGATTGTTCATGTAAATCCGGATTTATTAAATACGCAAAACTTAAACACAATGATTAAGAAATTATTATTTATAGCATCATTACTTATAAGTATTGGTGGATATTCCCAACAGTTTACATCTGACTATAGGGCTTATGTAAAAGTAAAGACTACTAAAAAAGGGAAGAGTAAACTTAAGGTAAAAGAAATACTAAGAGACAGAGATGATCTTTGTTTATCTAATACTCTTTTGATTATTAATTCTCAGACTAATATTTTTATAGATCTTGAATTACAAAAAGAAACAACTGACTCTAAACTATTTGAAGGTAATGATGATGGTACTCTTTGTTCTGTTACTTTGTTTAAACATACAGACCCATTAACTTTATTTATAAACTATGGTGAATGGGGAGTTATTTACTTCTTAAATAAAAAGTAGTATGAACTATTGGAAAGCATTATTCTCACCGTTTAAACTATTTAAACTAAAGTTTTACTTTGGTAAGATAGCTATTGGTACTCCTTATTTCTTTCCTAGAAAAGCAGTTAAGATCTCAAAGGATGATGCTATGCATGAAGCTTTTGTAGAGTATGCTAAGTTCAAAGAGCAAGGTAAGAACATATCTTTTGATGACATTTATCATAATAAATTAAATCAAAAGGTATTTGTTCCTAAAAAGTTTGGCTTTGATTTTGTTGGACTAGGATGGAAATCTAAATGGGATAGTATAGATTATAGATTTGAATGGCAACCACTTATGTCATTTGTATTTTATAAGTGGCAGTTTGTTATCTTTATAAGGGCACCGCATCCAGATAATTATTGGACTTGTTGGTTGTATTATGAAAGGAATACCGATAAGTCTAAACCCATTGCAAAGAGAATAGAACAAGCAAGAAGAGAGTTTCCTTGTACCTGGACAACTTATTATAAAGATCCTAAGACAGGTGAGAACTTATCACAAGAAACCATAGACTATTGGGATATAATACTTAAAAAGAAATGGATAAAAAATAATAAATCATGAAAAAAGTAATTTTAATTATACTAATATTTATCAGTTCATTTAGTTATGCACAAGACATTACATATCTAAGAAGTGTTAGCTTTAATATTGGTGAAGTACTTAAAGATGGAAATATTAATTTCCTTGGAGAGAATCCTTCAACAGTATTAATAGAACTACAGCCTAAGAAAGTAGTAATACATTCTAATGAAGTACAAACCTATAGAACTGTAAGTGATGTACATAAAGTTGAAGATATATGGTCTTGGGATGTAATAGATGACAATGGTATATATGCTAAATTTATTCTTACACCAATACCAGATTCTAATTATACTATGGTAATGATTTCTTATAGTGATTTTGCATGGTATTATGTTGCGAAAAGAGATTAAAGTTTGTATATTGCACTGTATTAACCATTTAAAATAAAAAAATATGATCACTTATTATGTAAATGTTCTTGGAAATACCACTCCGATTGATTGGCAATTTCAAACTGTAGCAACTCTTGGAGTTGGTAGTAAAATTAAAAACAGCGGTATTATCTATACCATTGTAAATACTCCGGTATTTGGTAATGCAAACCAAGCATGGGTTGACGTTGTTGTATCATAATTAAATGAAAATAACTATAAAAAGCACATCGTATTGATGTGCTTTTTTATTAATTAATAATTTAAGATTATGGAACTTTGTTGCTCAGTATTACAATACCTTTTAATATTAATACTGCTCATTACAGCAGGATATTTTAAAGGTAGAATGGACGCTATTGCTCATTCAAGATTAAATAATTTTGATTGGGAAAAAAAGTATGATTTTACTAAAGATGGAAACTATAATCATTGGTGGTACTTTGGTTTAGTCACTCCACGCTTTCCTGAAAAATTTCCTTTTAGTAGCACAGCACTTGTGTTTCTAACTGATGCATGGCACAAATATCAATTTTTAACATTGCATTGTTTTTATTTAGCAATTGCAATTGGAATAACTAAAAATATTTGGGTAATATTATTATTATCATTTATAATATTTCCATTATCTGTGGGTGCATTCTTCGAATACTCATATAATAAATTTAGAAAACAATGAAATTTATTCCGTGGATTGTACGAAACTCCTGGTTTCATTTAATAATTTTATTTACTTGTATTGTTATTGCGCTAACATGGCAATGGGATACTGATAAATTAATTGCTTTATCTTTTATAAGTATTGTAATTACTGTATTAATTACTGGTAAATATTTTTATTGGCGTAAAAATGTAAAGAATTACAAAAGAAAAAATGGATTATCATGAATAAAATACAGTTTACTGAAGAACAAATTGAAGTCATTGATAGTATTAAAAAAGAATCATTTATAACAGGATTAACTTGGGGCATAGTATATACTGTAATTACTATTGTAATAATTATGACTTCATTATTTATAGTTTCAAAAGTTTTTGAATATCTATGATAAAAACGCAAACAACGAAAACTCTTATTACTAAAGAGAATAATAATAGTTCTAATTGTATTGCTCCCAATTTAATTTATGGATGTTTTGGTGGATGTGTTGAAACATATTGTTATATGTCTCGATACAATGGTAATCGAGTTTATGTTAATACTAATGTTGAAGAGATCTTTCAATCTGTAGTTGATTGGGAAAAAACTTTTATTAAAAAACCTGATCAACAAGATCCTGTTTATGTTATGGTTGACATTGCATGTAATAGTGATTTAGTATTAATGCAAAAACATTTACCAGAACCTTTATATGACTATCTTAAACGATATGATAATCATCCTCGATTGAATACAACTATGGCAACTAAATATCCTAGCTTATTAGATTTAGATGTTACTTCATTTAATAAAAAGCCAAGGGTTAGAGTTAGTTTAATGCCTCAAGTTTATTCTAATATACTTGAACCTAAGATGCAAAAGATTTCAAGTCGTATTGGTGATATTAATCGTTTAAAAGAATTAGGATGGGAAGTACATATTAATTACAGTCCTTTAATTTTTTATAAGGATTGGAATGATGAGTATAAAAAACTCTTTCACGAAGTAAAACAAACTGCTGGTATTAATAAATGTGAAGTTATTGCATTAACAAATCATAAGAATCAAATGCAAAGATCTTCCGAAGAAGCAAAAGAAATAATGAAATACTCTTGTGAAATAAAAAATGATTCTGGAATTATGAGATATCCAATTATACATAAAACAAGACTCATAAATGAATTTAAAGAGTTATATTCGCAGTACTTTCCTTTAGATACAATTAGATACATTTTTTAAAACCAACTAATATGTATAATGTATATGTTTATCCAGGTTTAGATCATCAGAAACAAACTGCTTATAGAAGGAAGTCTTTTATAAGTAGGAAACTTTTAACTTATGATCAAATAATAAGTATTGTAGCTGATTTTTATAACCTTTCTGAAGCTGATATTTTAGGTAAGTCTAGACTTCATAATGTTGTTAAAGCAAGAACTTGTACACAAGCTCTTATTAAAGAACTACTTGAATATTCTTACGTAGAGATTGGTAAAGTATTTAAGAGTAGTAATCATACTACTCCTTTACACAATGTTAAGAAATCAAATAATTGGTTAAAGGTTTATCCTGCTTATGCTAAAGAATATAATTTAATTAAGCAATATTGTAAGACATTACAAGAACAATATGAACAGGCTTCCACAATCATTTAAATTTAAGTTTATTGATGGTGAGTTTAAACCATCAAATGCATTTCAACAAACTAAGTTTAGTTTATTTTTATCAGAACTTAATGATAATGAAGAGTTTGAAATAACTTATGAATCGATTGAATCAAATCATAGTTATGCTCAGTTATCAAAGGTTCATAAAGTAATACGTGAACTTGCTTTGTATACAGGTGTAACCTTTGAAGAAATGAAAGAGCTAGTAAAGCAAAGAGCTGGGTTATGTTCTAACACAGCTCTTAAATCTTTTGCCGATTGTAGTAAAGATGAATTATCTCTAGCTATTCAGGCATGTATTGAAATTGGTGATGATGTTGGTTTTAGTCTTCATTAATAGGCTCACCAGTTTCTTTATTAACTTTTATTTTTTTGATTTTATTTTCTACTCTTGCTTGATCTTCAATTAAAAGTTGAAGACTTAAAAGTGTGCGTAGATGATATGTCTCCGGAGTATCATCTGTTTCTTCACTAACTTTCTTTATTGTTTCCTGCATGTGTTCTTCATCACGAAAAGGAAAGTAATGATAAATTAATTGATTAACTCGAATGTAATAATTAATTGGTATCTTAATAGTTACCTCTTCGTTTTCTGACATTACTTCGACTTCTGTGTATTCTATATTATTTTCAGACATATTATAATTTTATGGAGATAAAAATAACAAAAAATCCAAAGATCAATGAGGTTAAAGAAAAAATAATTTATAATCTTAAAAATTGTGGTTGGTATGACGTATTAAATGAGTATCTTGATTCTGATGAATTTTATGAGATAATTAATTTCTTATATAAGGAAAGCGTGCAATCAAGAGAATTTACACCAAACTTGTCTAAAGTATTTAATGCCTTTGTGGAATGTCCCTTTGATAAACTAAAGTGTGTTATAGTTGGTCAAGATCCATATCCTCAAAAAGGTGTAGCTGATGGTATTGCTTTTTCGTGTAGTAATAAAATGAAAGCTGAAAAGTCTTTACAATATATTCTAAAGTCTATAGAAGAAAGTGTAAAAGATTATACTAGTTTTAGTCCTGATTTAAGACGATGGTCTAACCAAGGCGTGCTAATGTATAATACGGCTTTAACTACCCAAGTTAATAACATTGGAGCTCATAAACTTATTTGGGATGGCTTTACATGTCATTTACTAACTAGAATTTCTCAAACAAAAGTTGGTGTACCATTTGTTTTTATGGGTAATATTGCAAAAGAATTTAATTTAAATGTAAATAATCGACATCCAAAGTTTTTTATTCCTCATCCTGCTAGTGCTGCATATAAAGGAGGTAAATGGGAATATGATAATATTTGGAATAGAGTAAATGAAAATTTAATTGCGCAAAATAAAAACCCTATAAACTGGTAACCATGCATAGAATATTTGCCTTCTTTGAACTACATAAGATAACTCCAAATATGTTCTATACTTTGATTGCTATTCAAAATGAAAAGCGTCCAAGTATTATGAATGTGCATTTGGAAATAAGACATCTTAAAAATGCTAAACTTATTACAGATAATAATAAGTTAAGTGCAAAAGCTAATGAATTAATAAAAGAAGGCTTAAAAATTTTAGACAGTAGTACCCCTACTGTAGAGCAGTCTCAAGATATGATTAGAACATATATTGAATTGTTTCCTGCCAAAAAATTACCAAGTGGTAAACTTGCTAGATCAGCATATAAAAACATTGAGAATTGTTTTAAATGGTTTTTTAGTAACTACGATTACTCTTGGGAAATTATTTTAAAAGCCACCGCTTATTATATTGACTCTTACGAGAAAAAGAATTACCTTTACATGCGCAATTCACAATACTTTATTGTTAAAACAAACCCTGATAAGACTAGGGATTCTGAATTAGCAAACTATTGTGAAATAATACAAAGCGGCATTGACGAGGAAAACGATTCGTTTTTTAAAGAGAAAGTAGTATAAGTAGTTAAATAACCTTGTATGTCAGATAAAAATCTTCCTTGGAAAAATCAAAAGGAAGCATATCGTGAGTCACTGTATTATCTTAAAGGGCGTATGGATGGTCAAATCCGTAGCCTTAAAACTCCATGGTTAAAATTTAATGATGCGACAACAGATGGATTAGAGTGGCATTCTATGACTGTGATTGGTGGTAGACCTGGTGCTGGTAAAACACTACTTAAGGATCAAATTATTAGAGAGATTTTTGTTTTAAACCCCGAAGAAAAATTTAGGGTGTTAGAATTTCAATTAGAAATGGTTGGTAGAACATCAGCTATTCGACAATATTCTAGTGTTATTGGTAAGAGTTATAAGTATTTATGTAGTGCTGAAGGAACATTATCTAATGTAGATTTAAAACTTTGCGCTGAATATGCTAAACAAAGAGCTAATGATCCTATAGATATTGTAGAAGAAGCGCCAACTGTACATGAGTTTGTTGATATTGTTACTAAGTATATGAATGCACACGCAGAAAAAAATGACGAAGGTCGTTACGTGTATGTAAATACTATTGTAACTTTGGATCACTCACTTTTATTAAAGAAATCTTCATACGAAAAAGATAAGATGGAGGTATTATATAATTTTGGTGAGGCATGTACTGATTTGAAAAGAAAGTTTCCTATTCATTTTATTATTTTAAGTCAGCTTAATCGTAATATAGATAATCCTGAGAGAGCAGAAGAAGGTAAAATAGGTAACTATATTCTTACTTCTGATATTATGGGAGCAGATGCTTTGTTACAACACGCTGATTTAGTAGTAGGTTTGAATCGTCCAGGTCTTATGCGTATTCGATATTATGGACCTGATAGGTATATAATTGAAGATGATAACATACTAGTAATGCACTTTCTTAAGTGTAGAAATGGTGATACTAGAATGAGTTTCTTTAGAGCTCAATATGATAAGATGAGAATAATTGAAACAGCTACACCTGCACAACAAGAAAAAAGAATAAATACTTATAAATGATGTCAATAAGCACTAAAAAACCAAATCAATCTAATTCTGATAACAGAGAAAAAATATCTGATCTCAGAAACTATCATCAAATTACATTTGATCATATTGGTGAATCAAATGCATATTTCTATCCTAAGTTAGCCTATAAACCTCACGGTTTTAATGAAGTATGTGTTACATTTTTTCCTAGTGAATTAAGAAAAGGTGTAGATATATATACTGAATTTATTGATAGAAACTATGAACCAGAAGATCCCAATAGAACATTATGGAAGTATCATTTTAATCCACATTGGGAAGAAGAATATGGTCAAATAGAAGCTAATAGTGATGGATATGTAAGATATGCTGTTCCTGTTTCAGAATTAAGTAAAGTCGAGAGACCTCTACCAAGTAAAGTAGAGATCGTAAATACCTTTGAAGAAATACTTCAGAGCAACAAGGAAACAACCGACCTTGTTAAAGTACTAGAGAAGATTAATCGTAATCTTGAATTAATAGCTAAAAGCCTAAGTAAATGAGTGAAATAATTTTGCCTACGCAAATTGTTAAAGCTTCAACAAAAAGTCCTAAAAATTTAATTCTTATTGCGAAACCAAAAGTTGGTAAGACCAGTTTGCTTTCAAAGCTTGATAACTGTTTATTACTTGATTTAGAAGGTGGTAGCGATTATGTAGATGCATTGAAGATCAAAGCATCGAGTGTAAAAGAAATTAAAGAAATAGGAGTTAAGATTAAAGAAGCGGGAAAACCTTATGAGTATATTGCGGTAGATACTATTACTGCATTAGAAGATATGTGTATTCCGTATGCAGAAGAACTCTATTCTAAATCTCCAGGTGGTAAAAATTGGTTTACTGATGGTAAGATTAAATATGGTTCTATTATTAATCTTCCTAATGGATCAGGTTATAACTGGTTAAGAGAAGCTTTCTTTAAAGTAATTGAATACATCAAGACATGGGCACCAAAAGTTATTTTGGTTGGTCATATTAAAGATGTACTCTTAGAAAAAGAAGGTTCCGAAATTAATTCAGTTGAGCTTGATTTAACAGGTAAGCTTAAAAGAATTAGTACTTCACAATCAGATGCCATTGGTTATCTATATCGTAAGGGAAATAAAAATATGATTAGTTTTAAGACTAGTGATACAGTAGCATGTGGTGCGCGTCCCGAACATTTGTGTAACCAAGAGTTTGTGATTAGTGAAATAAATGAAAACGGTGAGTATATTACTCACTGGGATAAAGTATATATTGATTAATTAATTAATTTTTTAAAAACATGATTAGTACAAAAGACATCGAGATTAAGAATTCTGGCGATCTTATCTCTAAAGTAATTGAGCCTGGTAATTTAGATTGTACCATTTACAATGTTGAATTACGTAAACCACCTTATGATCAGAAGGCATATGATATTGTTTTATCGTGTGAAGGTCCTGATTTAGGTCCTGATTTTGAGGGTTTCTTTATTGATAAGGATAATGAAAGTCTTGGTCGACATAAAGGACAAGTTGGTCGTGTAAGAATGAGTCAGTATTCTTTCTCAAGTGGCGAAACTAAAACAGGAATTAAAGTAGATCGTGACGTTTCAATGTTGCGTGCACTTAAAGGACTATGTGTAGAATTAGGTTGCGAAGCTTGGCTTGAAGCACAAGATAATCAACATGATACTATTGAAAGTTTGTTTACTAAATTTAATGAGGATAAACCTTTTAAAGGAATTCCTTTGAGAATGTGTATTGGTGGTAAAGAATATACAAATCGTAATGGTTATATGAATTATGATTTATTCTTTCCACGAGTAAGCAAGCAAGGTAAGCCATTTGAATCAACAAAGGTGCAGAAAGAGTATAGTAAGCTGATTACTTTTAATGAAAGTACACATCTTATTAAACAAAAAGTTTCTGAATCCGTTGAGACATTCGGTAACACCACTATGACTGGTGATGATTTTGATATATAATTAGGTTGCCCTAGGTTAAAAGGGGTGGCCTAATAAGCTACCCCTTTTTAATTCTTACTACAGTGATTAGAACAAAGATTATTACTGATATAGAAGAAGTACCACATGCATGGGTTTATGAGTATTATTGTAATTTACCTATTACTCTTGCAGGGCAATCTATTAAAATTAAATCTCTTTGGAATAAAGAGAATACCCCAAGTATGTATATTGCCATGTCAAATGGTATTTATTTCTTTAAAGATTTTTCTTCAGGTAAAGGCGGTAACCACATTAATTTAGTTGCTGAACTATTTAATGAATCGAATCATGCAGCGGTTATAAGAATACTTAAGGATTATAATAACTACATAAAAGATAAAGGTAAATTTAAAGTTATTGAATTTAAACCAGAAGAAAAGTATAAACTGGATGAGTTTAAACTACGCTTGTGGAATAAACTTGATGAAAAGTATTGGACACAATTTGGTATTGGTTCATATTTATTAGAACAATATAACGTTAAGCCAATTGCTGAAGCTGTACTAAAGAAACCAGAGTATCCCGATATTAAAATAGCATCTGCAAATTGTTATGGTTATTTTAAAAATGATGGGTCTCTGTATAGAATTTATCAACCATATTCCACTAATAAGTTTACTATTATAAATGGAGATTATATTCAAGGACTAGATCAACTAAGTTTTCAAAACGAGTATATCATTATTTGTAGCTCATTAAAAGATATTATGTCTTTTAAAGCGACTAAAATTAAAGCTGATGCTATTGCACCAAATAGTGAGAATACTTTACTTAAAGAATCAACAATTAAATGGTTAAAGAATAGATATAAACACGTTATTGTTTTATTTGATAATGATAAGCCGGGTAAAGAAGCCGCTAATAGATATCAGATTTACAATATTTATTCTATAACTTTGAACTTATCTAAAGATATCAGTGATTCGATTATGAATTATGGTATTGATGAGGTAAGATTAGAATTGTTAACTGAATTAAGAAAGTACAAAAATGAAAACTTTAGCTCTTGATGTAGCGTCTACTACAGGTTGGTGTTTAAATAACTTGACTTATGGTACTTGGGATTTAAAAACTAAAAAAGATGAATCAATGGGTATGAAACTAATTAGATTTAAATCTAAGTTATCTGAAATTCATTCATTAGAAAATTTAAATCTTATTGTGTATGAAAGACCAGCAGGTAGACATGCTAATTCAATTATTCACCAAGCAAAATTAATTGCAATTCTTGAAGAGTTTTGTGAAGTGAATAATATTCAATATTCAGCATTATCCGCTAGTGAAATTAAAAAATTTGCTACTGGAAAAGGTAATGCTAGTAAAGAAGAAATGATTGAATCTGCTAAAAGTAAGTATGGTTATTTAGGTAATGATGATAATGAAGCAGATGCAATACATATGTGGAACTTAATGAATAATCAATTATGAATAAAGTATTTAATGATGCTGACAATGATAATAATTTAATGTTAGCAGAAATCTTACAAGCTAAAGATTTAGGATATAAGTATATTGTTATTGCATATGAAGGAGCTGGAGATAGCGGATCTATTGATTATGTTGGATATTCAAATGAAGTTGAAATAGACTATTATAATCAAATAAATCATGAGCCTATTCCTACAGGTAATGGTGTTTTAGAAAATTGGGCTTATAAAGTTTTAAATAATGTAAGTGACTGGTATAATAATGAAGGTGGTTTTGGAACAATCATTTTAGATTTATATGCAAACACTTATACTATTAATAATAATGTTCGAATTACAAATATAGAAGAAGAAGAATATACGGATAATATAATTTAATTATGGCTCATCCACAATCACATGCTAAGTCATCGGTAAAAAAATTTGGTGGTAAAGAAGAAGATTATATAAGAATTCATGAGTGGTTTGATGAAACTAAAAGTTGGTTAGGACATAGTGCACATCGTTGTTTTAGACATCATTCAGAAGGTATATTTGAAATGGAAAAACACTTTGGTTCAAAGTTTATTAATTCAGAAGGTAAGGTAGTTTATACAAGATATGTTGGTGAGCAACATGTTAAAGAAGATTGTAACGGATATATACCTTCTGCTAAAGAATGGATTAATGCATTTCATGCTGAAACAAAACCACAATGGATGTTAAGAACAATTAAAATTGAAGACTGATGGAAAATATTAATTTAAAAGATAGAGACCAGTATAATCGTATATTAGAATTATTATTAAGTTCTGATAATGAAAATAGAAATTTAGCTTTTACAATTTTAGATCAAAGTGACTATCTAAAGTATAAGAATCAGATTAAGTCATTATTTAAAATTGCTAAAATAAATGCTGACTTAGATAAGTATAATTTTTCAAAGGATTTTACCGAAAAAATATTGTTCACTAATAATAGGTGGCAAAATATTTTATTAGATGAAACTGAAAATGGTAATGAAGACTCTGTTCAAATGCTAGCAGATATTTTTGCTGATGAATTACAGAATACTTTATTCTCATCTGATGGATATAAGATTTTACCTATAGAAAAGTTTAAATTAAAATTGATTTATAATGGATAAACATAAATCATTATCAAAAATAGCAAAGACCTTGATGTTAAAAGAGCCTTTTTATGGGCTCTTTCTTGTTTCATTGAATAAAGAATGGGACGAAAGAATATCTACAGCAGGTGTTTGTAAACATAATATTGGATATAAACTAAAGATTAATACTAATTTTTGGAATAACTTAATTGATGATCACAAATTAGGATTACTCAAGCATGAACTTTTACATATTGTATTTTTTCATGTGAATATTCACGAAGAGTTTAGAGATAAACGTCTAGCTAATATTGCGATGGACATTGAGATCAATCAATATATTAATTCTGAATATTTACCTAATGGTGCATTACTACCAGAAACTTTTCCAGAACTAAATTTACCTTTGAAAGCTGGTTGTAGAGAATATTATAAATTACTTCAACAAGAAGTTGATAATAATTTTCAAAACTCTCCAGAACTAAAAAGTCTAATGGATTCTCAGGGAGGTGATAATCAAGAGGTTACTGATTCTAATGGAAATACTATTCCAAATCATGATTGGAAAGATTTTCAAGGACTTTCAGAAGCAGAAAAGAAATTACTTGAAAGTCAAACACAACATATTCTTACTGATATTGCAAATGCAGTAGCTAAATCATGTGGAAATATTCCAGGTGAAGTAGCAGGACTATTAAAACTACTTGAAAAAGAACCACCAAAGTTTGATTGGCGCAGTTATCTTAGAAAATTTTCAGGAGGATCTCAAAAAGTATTTACAAAAAAACTTAAGAGAAAACCTAATAAGAGATTTGAAGAAAATCCAGGACTGAAAATTAAGCAAAAGCGTCACATGCTATTGGCTATTGATACATCAGGTTCCGTTAATGATAATGAACTGAAAGAGTTCTTTAATGAGATTGATCATATTCATAAAACGGGATCTGATATAACAGTAATTCAATGTGATACAGCAATCAGTAACATAGCTACGTATAAACCAAACCATGAAATTAAAATATATGGTAGAGGTGGTACGAGTTTTCAACCTGTTATTGATTACTATAATGAAAACATACATAAGTTTACATCTCTTGTATATTTTACAGATGGAGAAGCATGGGCTCCAGATAATGTAAGAGGAAGAGTACTATGGGTACTATCTTCTTCATCTCCCATGAATGATAATTTACCAGGTAAAGTAATTAAACTTAATTAAAATGAGCAAACAAATTAATTTGAACACGGACGAGCTGAAAGATTTTATTAAGCACATCGTAAGCAACAATCGCTATTTACAAGAAAGAAATAAGATGCCCGTCGCTTGTGCGGTAGAAGGTGAAGCTGGTATTGGTAAAACATCTACAATATTGCAAATTGGAGAAGAGCTAGGTCTTAATGTAGTTAAGGTGAACCTTGCGCAGATTGAGGAAATTGGTGATCTAACTGGTTTTCCAATGAAAGAGTTTGAGCTTATTAAGGATGAAGATGGAAAACAAAATATTAAATGGGTTCCAGAATCAATTATGAATACTTACATCCAAGCAAAGTATCGTCCATCTGGTCGTAAGCGTATGACACATGCTGCACCAGAATGGATAGAAGGTAAAGGAGAAGGTGGTATTCTAATTCTTGATGACTATACGCGAGCAGATCAAAGATTTTTGCAAGCATGTATGGAATTGATAGATAGGCAAAAATATTATTCTTGGTCTCTTCCAAAAGATTGGCATATTATTTTGACTACGAATCCAGATAATGGTGAGTATCTTGTAAATAGTATTGACTCTGCACAAAAGACTCGATTCATTACTGCTAATCTTGAATTTGATATTCAATGTTGGGCAAGGTGGGCAGAAGAAAATACTATTGATTCACGCTGTATTAATTTCTTATTGTTACATCCTGAACTTGTAACGAAAGATACTAATGCTCGTAGTATTACCACTTTCTTTAATTCTATTAGTTCATTTGAAACTTTTGAAAGCAATCTTCCTATGATTCAAATGATTGGTGAAGGTTCTGTTGGTCCAGAGTTTACTACTATGTTTAATATGTTTATTAATAATAAACTAGATAAACTTATTACGCCAATAAAAGTCTTGACTGAAAAAGATTGGCCAAGTATCAAAGGTCAATTGATGAAAGCTGTAAATGAATTTGGTAGTTATCGTGCAGATATTGCAAGCATAATGACAACCCGTATACTAAATACGGCATTGACATATGCAAAAGATAATACAATCAATCAATCATTTATTGATAGAGTAAAAGAATTAATTAATGATCAGGACATCTTTACAAATGATCTGAAATATTATTTGATTCGTGGTATTGTTAATGGTAATAAGAATAAGTTTCAAAAATTATTACTTGATCCAAAAATTGTAGAAATGACAATTCAATGACAATAGATAATGCTTTAGTTAAAAAACTAAAGTTTGTTGAAGGATCATATTGGTATTTAGAAACAATGAATAATCACTTATACTCTAAGGTTATTCATAAAGTTTCTAAAGATGCTATTGATAAGATTGTGGCTCGCTTAAAAGGCGGGTCACAATCTATTTCAACAAATGATAGGGTGTATATATTAGATGGATATAATTCCAAACAATCAGATTTAAAAGAATATATTAGACAAGCTGGAGCTAGAATTACAAATAATATTACAAAAGCTACAGTTATACTAAGTAATAATACTATTGGTAATACTAATACATATCAATCTACTTGTAACTATATTATAGAATCTAATGGAGTTAATCTTCATTTTAATGTAACTGAAGAAATTGATTCATTTAATCAAGCGGTATATAGAAAATCAGATATATTAATATCAGATTTAGATATTAGTTCTGGTTTATTTTATTCAGAAGATGTCTCAGATAATTATAGTTATAGTATTAAAAATAACAACTATAATAATCGTTGTGATAATTCTTATTGTTTTTTAACCAGTGAAGGATTAGTTATATTATATAATTTACTTCAGAATAAACTTAAGGTTATTAACGAAAACGATTTTCTTAATAATTGTGCAACTTTTTATATTAATGAAGAGAATTATTACACAATAAGAAATATGTTGCGTGGACAACCTGATGATCAATCAACTGCTGCTTCTTTAATATTTACATGTGATATTAATAAATCATTTTATTATCTCTGGAAATTAATAAAGGAAGATGGTTGGAGATTAAATAGGTTTAAAAAACTTAAATTATATCAATCATTTGAAAAACGAGCTTGTGAAATTTCAGATTTTCAATATATGACAGTACTAAAATTTATAGGGGAGTGTATAAAAAGAAAAGTATTAACAGATGATGTTAAAAATATAATAATAAAAGAATTAAATGATGAGATTCAATATGATTTAGATAGAATAAGCGATAAGTATTATAATGGTGTGGATATAAATTTTAAAGTGGATTTTCAAAAAATAGAAGCTTATGTTAATGCCCAAGATAATTAATATAACAGATGACTTCCAATTAGTTAAAGTTGCAACACAAAAAATCGGAAATCATTATGGTGTATATAATGTAAAGGAGAACTCCTTTACATCAGGTTATACTGATTTAATTGATATTTCTAATCTAATTGTAGATAAAGTTAGTAATGAAAATATTGATCTCTCTAATTGTTATTTTGATAGAAATTCTAAAATACCAAGATCTAAGTTTAGAGAATATGGTTTAAATAAAGGATGGAAAATATCAAGAAAAATTGATGAGGCAACGGCTTATGTTATACCGAATGATTATTTTTTCCCAAAATATCATGGTAGTCAAATATATAATTATATAACTATTCTAGCTTCTGAATTAGAAAATATGTTTGATGTAACCAGTAAGCTTTATAATGAAGTAAAACAATATAAATTATTTTCAAATTATTTTTATAAGAACCATACTTATAATTCTATAATAAAAACTATCGAATATGATTGTCCAAACTTTAATATATCGGACTATCATTATGTTTCATTTTTATTATATAGTGATAGTAGTACTGGATATAATGAAAGAAATGCAATCAATTCAGAGATATATTTATTTGAAGAAAATAATAAATGTTTAATATCACGTGGACCAATATATTCACTAAGTAATGATACAATTTCTACTATATTAAATTACAGAAAGAAATTAATTTCTGATGCAGTAATTTCAAAACATATTGGTGAGACCGTATTAACTCGTGAATCATATCAAAGTATTGCTTTAATGGTTGAAACAGGAAGTTTAGATAATATTAATGTTGTTTTAGGTATTATTACTCAATGTAATTTTGAACAAAGCGCATTATACCTAGCAATGTTTATTTATAAGTATAATAATATTATATATAATTTTCCTGCATATAGACATAAGAATTATAAGAGTCTTTTAAATTACTTTAATAAATATGGTGATGCAAAACATTGGAGAATAAATACACTTCTTACTATTGTAAAAGAAAAAAAGGAGTTATTAACTGATGAGTTTCAAGATCTTTTAGATCAAGAAGTAAGAGACTTTATAAATAATAGAGTATGTAATATTACAGATATTGTATCAATTAATAAACTAGATTATAATTATGATTGATTATTCAGGTCAAGGAATTTTAAGTGATGTGATTGCTGAAGAGAGGTTCTTTTCGAAGAACTTCTCTTTTAGTTATAGTAGTTTAAATAAACTATTATACTCACCAAAATTATTTTATGAATATTATATTTTAAGACAAAGAGAAGAAAAGCTCGATGCCCATTTAATTGAAGGAAGACTTATTCACTTATTATTTCTTGAAGAAGATAATTTCAATAATAATTATTTAGTATTGCCAGGTAATTTACCAGCTGCAAATAATAAAAAAGTTGTTGAATTAATTTATCAAACATATGGTAATAGTAATCCAGACTTAAGTAGTTATGAACAAGAGCTATTAAGCATATTAATTGATTTGAATTTACATCAGAAATTAAAAACTGATGAACAGAGACTTGAAAAAGTCTTGGTCGATGAGAATAAAGACTATTTTAAATTCTTATGTGAGAAAGAAAATAAAAGTGTAATTGACCAAGAGACATATGATCGATGTAAAGATGTAGCATCTCAAATGAAATCTAATTTAGAAATTAAACGAACTTTATTTTTAGATGAAGACGTTGAAAAGCTAAATGAATTGCATTTAAATGTTGATAAATTTTTGCAATATTCTTGGGGATTGCATGGTTATTTAGATAACTTAACAATCAAAGATGGAATCTATTACATTAATGATATCAAGACTACATCTAAATCATTATTAGAATTTCCAGACTCTGTTGAATATTATTCATATTGGTTACAAGCTGCAATATATGTTACACTTGTTTCAAAAATCTATAATGTGCCCTTGCAAAACATTAAGTTTAATTTTTGTGTGATTGATAAGTATAAGCAAATAAAATGTTTCCCAGTAGCGCAGGATGTATTAGTGAGATGGCAAGCCAAAGCAAGTGATATCTTTAATAAAGCGGATTGGCATTATGCAAATAGAAATTTTTGTTTACCCTACGATGTCATTCACAATTTAATTGAATTTAAATGAGAATTAAAAAATTGTATACGAAGTATGCACAAAAATCAAAGATCTTTCTCTATCCACTTTTAGAAATTAAGAGAGGAGGAAGTGTTACACCAATTCAAACTTATATGGAATGGTTAGATACTTACAAAGTGACAGATCGAAAGTTATTGTGCTTGTATTATTTACGGGATGATTTAGAATTTAAGAACTTTGAAAAGAAGGTTTTACTATCTCATCCAAAATTTGAAAACTTTTTTTATATATCTGAAGATAGAGGTCTTTATGTCTTTGATTTTTCTGATGAAAATGATTTATTTGATAAAATAATCGCTGGTAAGTATTCCACAATAAGTAAAAACCATAAAGATAAAATTCTACAGTTCTTTTCTAATAATAATAGTAGCCTTATTTATATTGATAGTTATCTTAATCCACAAAAGTATATTAAAGACTATGCAAATTTACTAGGTGTTACTGAAGAACTGTTGAAATCTGTAGGTGAATTATGTGCTTTACCAGATTTAGATCAAGAAAAATTTACAGAACCTGCAGTCAAAATTGATTTGATTGATTATCTTTGACAAAAATTTATTATGAACAATATGATGCTAATTAAGTCCTCGTGGAAAGGACATCCAACATTTAAACTAATTCCAACAACTGAAAACTGTGTTTATGTGGAAGGTATTTATGACCGGGAATTAAATGTACTTGCTCTTATTGGTAACATTAAAAAACAACAATTTCATATGTTACCAAAGATTGATGCAAATGGTGATCCTGAAGTTCGTAAATCTTCAAAAGAAGGTAATCAACGTCCTTTTAAAGAAGAGCGTAGAGCAATTGAAACCTTCCAGGAATATTACTTAGAAGATCCTGCTGACATAGATTATTTTATAAATAGCTTTGCAGTTAATAAGGATGGTTTTAATTACAAAGAATTTTTTGCACCACTACCACAACCAGATGCGAGTCAATTAGGATCTATTCCTAATATGATGAAGCTTGTATCTCAACAATAATTGTAAGTACATACAATAAATATAGGGGAAGCAATTCCCCTTTTTATTTCTCTATTTATGTATAAAAGAACAAACTGGGTAATGGACTATGAAACACTTAGTAATTGTTTTGTAGCTGTATTTGTAGATTATAAATCAGATAATACAAAAGTGTTTGTTGTTCATGAACTAAGAAATGATTTAGAGGATTTTATAAAGTTTCTACATAATAATATTCGCTATACAGAATGGCATATTTCTTTTAATGGTTTAGCTTTTGATGCTCAATTGACGCAGCATATACTTGAGAATCAAGAATATTTGATGTCTCTATCTCCTACAAAATTTGCGGAGTGGATTTATCAAAAAGCACAATACATTATTACTGCTAGAAATAATAATGACTTTCTTGATTTTAAAGAAAGTGATATTAAAATTAAACAGTTAGATGTATTTAAACTAAATCATTGGGATAATAAGGCTAAGTTATCTAGCTTAAAATGGATTCAGTTTTCAATGGATTGGTATAATCTACAAGATATGCCAATACATCATACTACTAAAATTCAAACATTTGAAGAATTACAAGAAATAATTGACTATTGTAAAAATGATATATTCAGTACTAAACAAATAATGGAGTTAAGTAAAGATCAAATTAATTTACGTAAAGCCTTATCAACTGAATATAAAATTAATTTGTACAATGCTTCAGAGCCAAGAATTTCAAAAGAATTATTTCTTCACTTCTTAAGTCAGGCAACAGGGTATAGTAAATATGATTTACGTAACTCAAGAACTAAACGATACAACATTGCAGTCAAAGATTTAATACTACCATATATTAAATTTAACACACCGGACTTTGATGAAATACGTCAAAAGTTTGAAGAGCTATGTATTAATCCTGAAGAGACTAAAAATGCTTTTCATTATTCACTAAAACATAAAGATGTTGTAACCGATTTTGGTTTAGGCGGACTTCATGGTGCTAGAACTTCTGGTATATATGAAGAAAGCGAAGACACAATTATTATGTCTAGTGATGTTGTTAGTTTTTATCCTAACCTTGCTATTATAAATAGGTGGTCTCCAGCACATATTCCAAAAGAAGCATTTTGTGCCCAGTATGAATGGTTTTTCCAAGAAAGAAAAAAGATTCCGAAAAGTGATCCACGTAATTATGTATATAAAATTATTCTCAATAGTACTTATGGTTTGAGTAATGATAAGAATGCTTTCTTATATGACCCACAACTCACTATGAGTATTACTATTAATGGTCAGTTAAGTTTGTTAATGTTATATGAAATGTTATCTACTAGAATTCCAAATTCTATTCCGTTAATGCAGAATACAGATGGTCTAGAGATGATAATTCCTACAAATCAAAAAGAATTATATCTAAGTATTTGTAAAGAATGGGAAGATATAACACAACTACAACTTGAACATGATGAGTATAAAAAAATTATTCTTGCAGATGTAAATAACTATATTGGAATTTTTAAAAGTGGTAAGACTAAATGTAAAGGTAGATTTGAATTTGAAAATCTAATGTTACATAAGAATAAAAGTTTTCTTATTATTCGTAAAGCTATCTACAACTACTTTATAAATAACATTCCTATCGAAGAAACTATAATGTCTTCTAGAAATATCTTTGATTTTTGTGGTGCAGTAAAAGCAACGCATGGTTGGGTATTTAATGAATTGAGTTTCATAAACAATGAACTAACTAGGAAAAAATTACAAAAAACAGTTAGATATTATGTATCTAATTCTGGCTGTAAGTTAGTTAAGGTTAGTAATGATGGTCGTGAAATTCAAATAGAAGCAGGAAGATGGTTGCAAACGGTATATAATTTACATCAAGAAAAAGAATGGCATGAATATAATATTGACTATGCTTTTTATATACAAAAGTGTAATAAAGAAATAGAAAATATTACTCATGTAATCGAAGATTCACAATTAAAATTATTTTAAAATGCCAAGAAGAACATTATTTTCAACAGAAGCAGAATTAAAAGCAGTAGCTACTCCCAATCATGGGGGTAGATATACTGTAATTACTCATGGATTAATTATTGATACCATTAAATCTAAACTTGAAGCAGCAGGTTTAAGTATTGTAAATGAATTATATCGTTCTACTAACGATGGACAAATTGCCACAGGTACATATTGGTTAAGTCGTAGTAATGATCCAGATATATCTATGATGATGTCATGGACAAACTCCTATAATAAAATGGTAAGATTCTTATCTGTTGTAGGTGGTTATGTACATGCTAACTCAAGTCATATTGTTGGTAATAACTTGAATACATTTAGCCGTAAGCATATGGGTAATGCTGATCAAGAAGCTATCAATACTATTGATCAACAGATTAGTAAAGCTGATCTATATTTTAATACACTGGTTGCAGATAAAGATGTAATGAAGCAACACCTCTTGACTAAACAAGAGCAAGCAGAAATTGCGGGAAGAATCTTTATTGAACTAGAGGATATAAATAAAGAGCAGCTTGGAATCATTCGAGATCAAATACGCAAGTGTGAGTTTGATTATAACAGTGATCCAAATTCTTTTTGGTCATTCTATAATCACTTTAATTATGCACTACGATTTGGACATCCTAAAACGTGGATGGTACAGCAATCTCAAATTCATAACTTCTTAATAAATTATATGAATGAAAGAAAAAATGCTGATTTAGTTGACACGGTTGTTACTCCTATTATTGTAGATCCAAATCAGCTTTCAATATTTGATTTATTAAAGAATACAAGTGAGAAATTATCTCAAGATTTAGAAGTTTTAAAATTAGAAACTGAAACATCAAATGATAATGATGATGATGTTTTTGATATTGATGATTTAAATTTCGAAGGAGACGAGATCAATTTATCAGATTTATAATTATATTAGTGGGGTGGCAATTCGTCACCCCACTATTAACTTTATTCTATGAAACAAGAAGATTTTAACAACATTATTAGAAATCGTTTGCGTCAAATTAAATCATTACTCTCTAGAAAAAATAGTGAGTATGCTAATATAGATGACGTTCATATTAATTTTAAAACTGCAACTGGTTTATCTTTTCATGATACTCCACAAAAAGTACTTTGGGAATATTGTGTAAAGCATTTACAATCCATTAAAGATATAGTTGAGGGAAAAGAAGCTAGTTATGAAACAATCCAAGAAAAGATTGGAGATGTAGTAGCATATATGCTAATCCTAGAAACTATGTATACTCCGGTAGATAAGTATAAATATTATGATTCTAGCTGTGATTTTTATAAATATTATATTACAAATACATTAAATAATTCCAATGAAGGAAGCGATAAATAAAGTCCAGTTATTTCATGATACCTTTAAAATAATTAATAACAATACTCCACAGTTAATTGGAAGTAAAGGTTATCAATTAAGATATGATTTAGCACTTGAAGAATTAGATGAATATAAAAAAGCCTGTCAGGATGGAAATCTAATTGAAATTGCTGATTCATTAGGTGATCAGTTGTATATATTACTTGGTACTATTCTTCGTCACGGAATGCAAGATATTATTGAAGATGTATTTAATGAGATACATGCAAGTAATATGTCTAAGTTAGATGATGAGGGCTTACCAATTTTTAGAGAAGATGGTAAAATATTAAAGAGTCATAATTACTTTAAACCAAATATTCAAAAGATATTTGATAGTCATTATGAAATTAAAGAGACAGCGTTTTTAACTAAAGATGAAATATTTAAGCAATGCGTAATGCTCTTTGCTAACCTAGGCAAAGAGAGTACTGCTGAAGAAAAAGCAGAAGCATATCGTAAAGAAGCAGAGCTTCTCGAACAATTGAAATATATTGATCCTGAAGAATATGAATTCTTTATGAGCCTTAATAAAAAATAGTTATTAACCTTGTCCTCTGTAAGCTTTTACATAGTTCTTACTAGACTTCAATTTTGAAGTCTTTTTTTTGGAGTGGACGTTAGGGTTCTTAACTTTTGGCTTTGGAATAAATACCTTTTCAGATTGCTTTTTTGTTTTTGCCATTATTTTATTTTGTATATAAAATAATATACAAAATAATTAGTTACCTTTTAAGTTCTGAATAGCAACAAAATCTTTAGTAGCTTTAACTGCATCGGTTTGAGATCCGGTAAGACCAATAAATTTAGCTAGGCTATTTAAGATCTTTGGTGCACCTTCCTGTTGCCAAGCGTAAGGACCAACACTCCTCACATAAAAAGCACTATCATCTCCTGTCATTAGATTGACAAGTTGGTTACTTGTTTTAGCCATATTGATAATTGTATTTCTCATTGCAAGTGGTTGTAATTCAAGCCATTCCATATAACTTGAAAGTCCAATTCCAGGAATAGGTATCCATTGTAATTGCTCTTGTCTAATACCCATCATAGTAATTAAAGCATTATTAGCTACCCATCCTCCAAAATTAAATGGATGTTCAGAATCGGCTGTAAAAAATATTGGGAAAGGTCCACTTCTTTCACGAAGTTTTTCATATTTGTCTTCATCATCTTCATTAAATCCAAACACCATAGATATAAGTAGACTAAATAATATTATAATAGCCACATCCATACCAATTCTTTTAAATGCTGCTTTCTGTTCTGGAGTCATCATGTTAAATGCTTTGCCACCAGTACCAAGTAAATCTACTAATAAGAATTTAATAGCTTCAGTATAATAACCCATGTAAATATCATTACGACCAACATCATATCTTGGTCTCCATGATCTTGGATTCAATGAACCTGAAGCCTGAAAACGATTCATAAGCATTCGCGTGAACCATCTTCTTAAGAACATTAATTGTCTAAATAAGAAATATCTATCTGCTTCTGCATAATCAAACTTAGCAAAGGCTCCATTCAAATCATTAGATACTGCATGGATTCTATTCTTCATCATCTTAAACTTCTTACCGCCAGCACCCCATTCTTTATCAATCCCTTCTTTTAGAACTATTGTACCATCTTTAATTTCAAATGCATCTATGTATGATATCTGTTTTGTAACTCCATTAATTGTTTGATCTACTTTTTGTGAGTACATCATTGCAGCAAATATGCTATACTGTGCATTTAATTCGGTCCACTTACGAGTGTTAGTTAATAATCCAAGTGGATTATTTGCAACATCGCTAAGACCGGTACGCATTATTTTTTCTCCTGACCAAAGTTTTTCTTCAAATCTACCTTGAACAGGATCAAATAATTCTGTAATCTGAATATTCAAACTCTTAGGTCCATATTTATAAATTTGAAATGACACTTCTGCCATTGTTTTATTTGCCCAATATGTACCTTTTGCATAATCCCTATTATTATAATACTTACCTGCAGCACCTTCTATTAGTGCTTGCATTCGAGCACCCATTGAGTTTTTAATTGCTGACTGAATGTTTAATGCAAAGTAACCTAATGCAGAAAACTTCATCATTGAATTTGATAATGATTGTAGAAATGCGTTTTCAGATCCCCATCCAGTTTGAACAATACTTTCAAACTCTCTTTCTATAAAATTATCAATAGCATATTTTCTAACGTATCTTCCTTTTTTTGGAAGATTAACTAATACGTTTTGATTTTTAAACTTACGTTTATCATATTTATTTAAATCTTTAACAGCATTTTTAGGATCACTTAGTATTGATTGTAATGTTCTTGCAACAGGATTCATTTCAACCAACTTTGCTTTACGGTCAAGACTATATGAATATCGAGTAAGACTAGTAAGAATATCTAATGATGTTACATCTAATTCCATATCATATAATCCACGCACTTTAATCTTTGATGTGTCTTCATCAATTGATTCGGTGTAGATCATTACTTTAGCATTATCCATAGGATTCATTCCTTCTTCCATGTCTTCAGAAGAACGAGTGAAAAATCTTCTAATCTTGTTTGCAAGAATAGAAAATGGATTATCTTTTACTGGTTCACCAGTATCAGGATTAATCGGTCTATTTTTTCTACGTTGTAATGTTTCAAGCTTTGATCTTATAAATCTAGGAATTTCAAATCCTAATCTATCAGCTCTACTATGTCCTTGCTGATTAGCAAAGTGAAATTCAAGCAGCTTCATTAAAAGCTGATATTCCGCAGGCTTTGTAGATTTTAATAGAAAAAATTCATTTGATACAAAGTCAGTAAGTAGTTCTCCTGTTTCAGGATCTACTGCATCAAGTTTTGGTAACCAATTATCTCCATCCCAATTTGCTTTAGTAATATCTCCCATTCTAATAGCATCTAGAATAGAAATCTTTGGTGTTACATAACCATCTTCTGGTTTATCTTTAAGCTTATAAGTAATATACTTTCTATTTGGAACTCTTGGTATAACTACTTCTTCACCTAAACTATTTGTGATTGTAGTACTATTTATAAAATTAGATTGTGTAGGAACAATTCTATTCCATGCTTTTGAACGAACATAGTACTTAACTTGTGTTTCAGAGGTTATGTCATAATATTCTTTTAAGTAGTGATTAGCATCAAACCATTCTTTAAATTCTGGAGATGCGTTTCTCATTGTATTTATTAGATCATAACCGGATTCTAATAGTTCATTAGCAATATCTTCAGTTATTTCTTTATGAAGTGTTAGATCTTCAAGAGTTTCTCTAACATCATCTGGTAATCCAGCAGTAAGATTATTAATAATATCTAGATAATCTTCTGTTGGAACATTAGTTTGCATGTCGCGAAGCTCATCAAACTTTGAGTATATTAAATTTTTAATTTCTTCAGCTTGATCTGCAATTAGTTTTTTATCATCAGAAAGACGATTATACTTTTTACCTTTTAATGATACTTTCTTTTTATTTAACTCTCTTGCTCTAGCTTTATCTTCATCTGATATTTCTTCACCAGCTTTAATACGATCAAAGTAATCTCTTAACCAAGAATTTTCATCTCGTGTAAGATTATTAAAACTTGGAGCTTCAGTTTTTATACGTTCAATTTCACTTTCTAAAAAGAAAACTCTTTCAAGTGTTTCTTTATTCATTAGTGATCCCTGTGGTTGACCACTTTCATCTCTATGTCTATATAGAATATCATTTAATTCTTTATATAGATCTAGCATTTCTTCTTCTGTTCTCGCTATTCCTTGATCGTATCCAAGTTGAGATACGAGGTCTCTATATTGTTCTTCAAGTTCTTGAATCTCAGCGTATAAATTAGCACGCATTACATAGAAATCAGAACTTAATTCTATTTTAGAATTCTTTTTTAACCATTCGTTCATTAACTGCTCATAGGCAGGCGTACCTCTTTCATATCCTTGATCGATAAAATAGTTTTCTGCTTCACGATATGCTTGTTCAAATAATCCTGGAAAAGTTATTTTAGTAAACATATCTTTTGCAGAAGCATTATACTCTTGTAAACGCTTTGCAATTTCAAGATCTCTACCTGACTTTAGTTTACCATTCTCATCAGTAAGAGAAAAAAGATATTTTCTCTCACGCTGTAATGCATCAAGTTCATCTAGTCCAACAATATCTTGAGTTGGTGAAAGAATAGAGTTTTGTAATTCTTTTATTTTAAAATCAATTGTAGTTAATAAATCTTTTGCTTCTCTACCTAACTCGTCTTTATTTAAGATGTTATATCTATCGTAATATTTTTGAGTGTACTCTGTATAAAAATACTTACGCTGAAAGTCTTCTTTCTCTTGCATTAATCTTTGAACTTCTGTGTAATCACCTGACTCTCTTGCTACGTTACGAGCATTATTAATTGCCTCGTTCATTTTTGCAATTGCTTCATCTTGACCTTTCCAAGGATTAATGAACTTATATACCTTTTTAAATTTTAATTCTTTTCTTTCTCTATATGGTGTTGAATCTATTTGAGTTAAACGCTCACCTAAATCAGATAATCTGTTACGATTAAATCCAGCTGCTTGTAATAATGGTTCTAGCTCAACTAGAAACTTATTCATTTTTTCTAATGAATTAGAATTAAGATCATTCAATCCATTTTTAACATAAGAAGCAAATGCAAATACAACCGGATCTTGGTTATTCATATAACCTTCTAAAAATGAATTCAAGAAATGTGCATCTCCTAAATCTCCTTTTAGCATTTCCTGGATTTTTCCAGGATTAAGTTTTATTTCTGCATATTCTTTTTCTACATCTGCTATTTTCCATTGTGGCGCATTACGATCTTTATAAAATTTTAATAGAGCTTCATAACGCATGTCAATAGCTTCCATCAATGGTTGAATTTCAGCACTTAAAACATCGGTAATTTTATATGTGTATATGTTATTTGCAATTGATTGTGTGTTTTCTATTTTTCTTTTTATTGCACTAAGCATTTTATAGAAATCATTTTCTATATCTACATTATTCTCTTCAAGTGTATTTATATATTCGTTTATTAATTCATTCCAACCGTTTAAAAGATTATTGAGATAATAAACATTCTGAAGAACATCTCGGTTATCTCTATTATTATTTTCGTTTTCTTTTGCTTCTTTTTCGAGTGTTCTTAAACTAGCATTAGTTTTTTTAATCATTTCTTCTAATAGTAAAATAGATTTAAGAAACTCACTAGCACGAGCTCTATCCATTTTAGCCTGATCTTTTAAAGCTTTTGCATCATCTTTAACACGATTAATATTTTTAACAATATTTTGAACTTCTAATTCACCATATTTATCTTTTAATATTTCAGCTGCAAAACGATAATTAGGATTATTTTCTAATGCTTTTAATTGCTCAATTACAATATCATATGTATTAAGTAATGCCCCCTGTATATCCGCAGGACTAGCAGCTTTTCTCAATTCATTTAAATAATCATTATATGTCGAAGCATATGCTGCAAAGTCACTATTAGTAATTATTTGATCATCTAACTCAAATGTAGTATCATCAGTCATTAGATTAGCTAGGTCTTCTAAAGTTGAGAACTCATTTATATTTTCAACCTTTACTTTATTATTAGTAATCTTTCTTAAAAATTTTCTTATAGCATAAAGTATATCATTTAATAAATCTATAAATGGACCTTTTGCTTTAGGATTTTCTTGTTTTATGCTATGAAATAAATCAAGTGCAGTAACAATTGCTTCTTCTTTAAATTCACTTGAATTAATATCTAGATAATCATATTCACTCTTAAGGTATTCTATTATATCAGGATATTGATTTTGTATCTGTGTATAAAGATTATTGAATAGTTTTGGATTATCTACAGCAATTGCTTTAATAATAGGGTGTGCAAATTCGTGTAGCACATTAGTTGCAGAAACAAAATCACTAACTAAATAAGCTACACCTCCTAAATAAAATGCTGGCTTACCAGTAACATATTGTTGTTTAATATCTAAATGCTTTGTTAACTCAATTGCTTGTTCTTGTGAAATAATTTCATAATTAATTCCAGTTTTTTCTTTTAGCCTATCTGCTAATTGTCTTATAGCAGAAAGACTAACTGCATCATTATGACCTTTAAAATCATATTTAATTGGATTAGCTAAAAGATTATACTCAGGCCATGAATTCATTTGTTGTTGAAAACCATCCATTCTATCTATCCATGGTTCACCTGGTTTTTTATTTAGAAATTGTCCTCTATACCATGATTCTTCTAGCACTGTTTCTGGAGAGCGCATTGCTTCTCCAGTAATTTTTGATCTAGCAAATTCTTTCCATGCGGTAGCACTATTAGTTACTTTTTCTATTGCTTCAAATTCAGGAGTATTTATTACACATGTTGCCATTATATTCCACAGGATTTAATATCGTTAATTATTGCATTGTATATTTCTAATGATGTTAAAGGTACTGAAATTTTTGATGGAGTTATTGAGGATGGAGCGTTTTGACCAAATGTATTTTTTAGTACATCTATTATTGCTTGTCTACCATTTTCTTCTAAATTTCTTGAACCGACACCAGCAAAATTTTGAGTAAGTTTTGGAATACCTGTTTCTTGCCATTTTTTTGTTTCTCTATTAAATGTACGCCAAACACTTGCCATCTGATCATATACATATACTGGTTTACCATCATAAATAGCACCGTAAATTGCATATAAAGTACCTCTATCTAATGGTGCATATCGTTTTTTAGGATCCTTAGGTCTTACACCAAAACCTTGTGATATTGCAAATATGGCATCTGAATTTGCAACTTGAGCATAATTACGATATCTATAATGAGAACCTGCTCTATTTGGATCTTCACCAAATGATTCATCAATTATATCTGCTATTTGTTTACCTCTAGCATATAGTTCAGGAGACATTGGAGTAGCTGTTCGTCCAAGTTTTTTTAATTCTAGACTATCAATTTCAGTTTTACCAGGTTCACGCCAATGAACATCATTTGTAAGGTATCCTAATTTTTTAGCTTCTACATCCCATGCAGTATCTGCACCTTTAGCACCACCTGAATGATTAGTATATTCACTAGGTTTATTTACAGTTACTGTTGTATTAGTATTTGTAGTATTAAAATTAGCGGGTGTTTTAGGCATACCCGGTTCTAAATCAGCAGCTCTTCTAAATGTAAAAGTAACAGTATATTTTTTAGTTGGTTTACCATCACTTCCTATTAATTCAGGAAAATTATCATTTGTTTTTGGTGAAGCCACTACATCATGAACAGTTTCAAATCTACCTTTACCATTTACACCAAAAGCATATATATCTCCATTTTTTAATGTAAGAGTTTTTGGATTTACCATTTTACCCATCGCTCTTTTACCACCGTTATCATCAAATCTTACTTTATGATTATTGCCAAAAACGTATACAATTACAGGATAATTTTTAGCTGTGTTTGATTCATCAATGTCAGTATGTCTAAATAAATCATGACCTTCTTCATATATGTTATTTAAGCTTACATCATAGTCTGACATATCAATACCCAAAGTATTTTCAATGTGTTTTTTTAAGAAATCTAAGTTAGTTATTGGTGCTACCGGTGTTCCATCATTGTACTCAGAATCATAAAAATACGGGGTTTTTACAGGAGTAAGTTTACCATTAGCATTATAATCTACTTGTGCTGGTTGAACCTTTAAAACTTGACCTGTTGGTTTTTTAGTGTTATTACCTTTCCACATCAATCCATTAGCCCACATTCTTTGTGCAGTGTTACTACCATTTTCAACATAAGAATTATCTTTAACATCTTGATAAATAGCATCTGCTAATTTTTGATCAAATTCTTTAGTAGGATTAGTTTCAGCTTGAACTACCCCATAATCTGTTGATATAGTTTTTACTTTGGACTCATCAACTGTTGATTGTAAAGTTGAATTTGGATTTACAAAACCAAAATGTTGTGCTAATTTCTGAGATAAGTATTGGAAAGTTTTTGGTGCTGTAACTTTACCTTTAAGTTCTGATGCATTATTTGGATTTCTTCCAATTAAGTTTTGACCGTATCCGTTTTTATTAAATACTAAAAGCTTATTAGACCTACGATTAAGTATATTTTGAATAGCATCATCTATTAATTTTTTATTTTCCTCAAGAGTTTCATCAGTTAAATCTCCTTTGATTTTTCTAGAGGGAACACCAAGAAATGCTTGACTCTGTAATAACTTTCCATCATCTACTTTAGAAATAGTTCCATCAGTAAAAGTTTCAGTTCCAGTATTACCAATAAATAAATAATCATCTTTTAAGGTATCTAGATTTTCTATTACTACAGCATCTAAACCTTTAGCTTCTGATTCATATAAATAAGCTTGACCAAGCGAATTAGTAATTAAAGAAAATACTGTTTTTTTACCTTTATTTTTAATAATATTTTTTTCAGCTTTAGTTGGTACTTCAACTAATCCTAAAGGATTTTGAGCTTTTAATAACTTTAGATTATCTTCTTCAGCAGCTTGTTGTTCTTGTAGTGATAATGTATCAGCATTCCATTCAAACCGTTGTTTTATTAATGTGACATGATTAGTTTTAAATTGAGCCGATAATATATTATTATAATTTTTAATTGCAGTTTCAACTGTTTCTATTTTATTATCCCGCTCAATAATGTAATTTGTTACTTCCTCATTATTTTCCGAAAACTGATCATATTCAAAACTAGCAAAGTCTTGAATTGGTTGTGCAATTAAATTTTCAATTACCATTGGGTTAGCAATTGGTAATAAATTATATGTGCTACTAGTTGAATTTGCAGCACTTTGCAAATAAGCAAATACATGAAACCTTTTAAAGAAAGATGTTATTTCATTTATATCTGCTTCACTTAGACTTGATTTTATTTCTAGCAGTTTTTGAGGATCACTTAACATATTAATCTGGCTTTGGAATATATTCTTTTCACTACCAGTAATACGTGTGTCTTTCAGTTTTATATTAACTTCATTAGTATTTTTATTTCTTCTAACTTCAAGTGCATCTAATACAGAAAATTCTCTTTCTAAAAAGTTATATTTTCTTTTAATATAATTTAATTGAGAACCATATGAAGTTTGTTCATTCTTAGTATCATAGAAAAGCCAGCCTGGGAAATTAAGATTATTAAGACTTTTATCTCTTAACACTAATTCATATGCTAATAAATTATAGGCTTCTTCTTTAGAAATATTTAATTGACTAGTTAAAGAAGTTAATTGATTATTTACTGACAGATATGGATTATTTACATCTTCTATTTTAAGCTTATTTTTATATGTCTTATATAATAATGACTTTGAAATTTTTTCAAAACTGTTTTCATCTAACGTTCTTTGAATTTCTCTTTCAATTAAATATTTTCTTAAACCAATATTTTCATTAATGTTTTTAAATGTATTTACCGGAAGTGATGCTACACCGTAAGCAGTAAGCATAAACTCTGGCATATATAATTTCTTAGAATTATTATTTGTACTAGTAATTAAGTTATCTACTGCAGTCTGATTAATTAATATTACATCTGGTTCAGTAGGAGAAATAACAACAACTCTATCTGCATAGTCTGAAGTATATTTTATTTTATATCCTCTATACTCTTCTTCATTTAGACTATAATATGATTCTTGAAACAAATAGGGAATTAAAGCATTTCTGAATGCATTTTTTGCATCAACAATTTTTGTTCTATCATCAAAGTTTAAATTTTCACCAATGTTTTTCCATACAGTTTCATCTGTATCATTTATTGCATCCTCAACTACGTCACTCATTCTTACTGGAAATAATGCTTCCATCATTGCTACAATATCTTTTTGGATATTAAAGCTAGATATTGGAGATTCATTTAATAACTTATTAATAATCTCTTTAGGTAAAATTGATCCGTATATTTGACCTCTTTTATTTAGTTTTTCTTTTACTTCGTCAATACTTGTTTCTCTTTTTGTATCAAAGTTTAATGCCATTTTAATATTTGTTAATGAATTGGCATTTTCTCTTAATTCAAAAAAGTGTCCTAAAATAGCATAGTCGTCTTGACTATAAGTACCAATTGGATTAGATAGCTTGCTCTCTAAAGACTCTTTATTAAACTTATATTTTTCTGCTATAGTTGATATTGCATAAAATCTTCCTGCTTTTGAAAATGATTTTTTTGTTTTTTCCTTTTCACCATCATAAATATTTCTGTATATATCATTATTATACATTAAGTCATCAAATACTTTATTTCGAACATACTTATCTTTTTTACCTTCTTCTAAAATTTCAGAAGCTGGTGAAAGTGCTAATCTTACACGATTATAATAATCTCGTATAATTGGTTGATTTAGAAATACCACAGCATCGTTTAATGGGATACCTGCCTGTATCATAAAAAGAAGTGTACTACTTAATTCTTTATTACCTTGAATAAAGAATATCCACTCATCCTTTTCAACATCCACCCAACCATTAATAAACTGGCTTATAATATCAGATATTTTAAATTCATTGTTAGCATCGTATATTTTACTTAATGATATGTTTTCTGTATCCTTATATTTATTATGCTTTAAACCACGAATTACAATTCTACGGGAATAATCCTTTGTTATAGCGACATCATTGTTTAAATATGCTCCAACATAATTTAATAATACATTAAAGGTATTATCTACTGCACCAATACCAAGTGAATCTTTACCTACTTTATTGTAATCTAATTTTTCTCTATTATATTTTGGTTCATATATACGAGTAGGTGAAAACCCTTTGTTCTCTTTAAGAAAGTTATCTTCTGTAGAATATCCAAAGTCTACTCTTTTACGCATTTCTTTTGATAATCCTTTTGCGTCTATGGTTGTATTTGGAGTAATTAAGCTTACAAAGTTTTGTGGTAATAATAGTATATCAATTGTAGATTTTAATACATCATATTCTGCTGCAGCTATAGATATAGAATCAATCTGCTTAGTAACATCATCTATCTTATTTTCAATTGCTTCTAAATCATTCTTAAAATCTTCGTCAATAAACGTTGACTTATATAGATATCTATTATTTTGGAATTGCTTTCGTATTCTAGCTCTTTCAGCATAGGTATTTAAAAGAGTATTTTGTAATGAATAGTCATCAGGAATAGTTCCCTTTAATAATACTTCAGCTCCTCCTGTTTCTTCCCATTGTGCTTCAAGTTCTTTAATACGTATATTAACTTCAGCCATTTGTTCTTTATGTTCTGCGTATAATCTTTCAAGTGCTACTCTTTGTTCATCTGTAAAGATTGCATCGTCTTTTATCATTTCATAAAGACCACGACGAGTTTCATATGTAACATCAACAAGTTTTTCTAATCTTACTTTTTCTTTTATTAATTGACTTCTAGTTGTTTGCTTAAATAAATTTTTATTAAAATTAACTACTTGTGGTACTCCATTATATACTTTAATTCCTGGGAATACAATACTAAGTTTATCAACGTCAAAGTCTGAACCTGCTTTACCAACAATTTCTGATGGCACAACAATAACGTTTCCATAATTGCGTGGTAAGAATTCAGCAATTTCCATTACTTCCATGGAGTTCAATCCTTGTACTGGAATACGAGGACCCATTAAAGTAATCATCTCACGGTTTTTATTTACCCATGCTTCATCTTTTAATAAACGATTTAAGGCTTGTAATTCAGTTATATTTTCTTCTGCACTAACTATATCTAATACATCAGGATGTTGTAGAAGATTAAGAAACTCACCTTGCATTGCAATTTTAACTTGCATTGGTTTAACAACACCATTTTCTGTTCGATAGAATTTTAGGTTGTCATCTTTTTTAACTGCCCATCCTGCAGTTGAAACTTGAATAAGTCCTTCACCATATACTTTTTGATTAATAACTTTCTTATATACAAGACCTGTTATAAGTTTTTCAATATCACTTGCTTGAATTAAATAGTCAAATGATATTCCGGTTTGTAATCGAGTCTTAAGACTTGCTATTTGTTCAATTATATGATAAGGTGTATCCTTATTTTCAAGAGCATTAGTTAGATAATCAATAAGTTTTACTTTATTTTCAACCTTATTTGTCTCTGGATTTATACCTGCTTTATCTTTTAATTCTATAAATAGAAGTTCAGTTAAGTTATTAACTGCATTAATATATGCTGCAGTTTTTTGTTTTACATTATTTTTTTCTTCTTCATTTTTACCAACAGGTTTCCCTTCTTCCCATAAACCTTCAATCACAAGTTTTCTTAACTGCGTAGAGAAGGTAACAGTCTCTTTAAATTGAGGAGCAATAGATAACTGTTCCTTTAAAAATTTTGCAAATACTACATTCTTTGTAAACTCTACTGGTAAATCTAAAATACGATCGCTTGAATCTCCCTTATAAAGATTATCAAGTTTATTATCTATTGCGATTGTACCTGCTTTAGATCCTGTTTCAAATGTTAAGTAGTCAATACCTTCATTTTCCATTTTCATTCGAAGTGCATTCAGGTGTGGTGCATTCTCCGTTAATGTTGGAATTAGTGGTAATAATGAGAATTTATGAAAGGCTGTTGCTGGTAATCCTTTTGTTTGTAAAGATCCCCAATATTGGTATTTACGAACAGGATAAAGAATATCAGCATTATCTATTTTTTCACCATTCATTATTTTTTGATATCCAAGCTCTTGAGCTAGGGTCCATTTATTCATACCCCAAGACAAAGCTCTATATGCAGAAAAAGAAATATATCCTTGGGCATCTGCTTCTTTCATATTTTCATATGCCTCAGAAAACTTTTCTTCTATTTTTTTAAGTGCTATATCTATTTCTTTCTGTGATTTTTTAAGCTTTTTTAATCTTTCACTTTCTTTATTTTTAGCTGCTTTTATATATTCATTATATAGTTTTGCAGTAGTCTTAGGATCATTTAATACTACCGTATTTAAGGTACCATCAAAATTTCTTTGTTCATTCTTTACTTTTCCTAGACCACCTTTGCTATTAATGAATTGTAAATAGGCATCATCTGTACGGGTTACAATACCTGTTGATCCTGCACCCGAATTTCGTTTCTGATAATCCTGTTTATTATTATTAAATATTGCTGGATCACCATAAAAAAGTAATCCAGTCTCAATGTTATGTATTAATGAATTTATTGTATAAGCAGTAATAGCACTATTGCGTAATTGATTATAATTGAGTTCTGTTTCTTTAGTTATTTTACCACCCTTTAATGCTCTTTGACTTGCTGATTTCATTTTCTTATGAAGAATATCATTGAATTCTTTTTTAACATTTAGTTTATTGAAATCATTTAATTCTTGTTTAACTACGTTGTTTAAGTAATTATATATGTTTTTCTTTATAGAGTCTCTTAAAGAAACATTATTATCTAAATGCTGTAAAAAATCTTCATATGTTTCAACACCTTCAATAGACTTAATATTGTCTAGTATTGATTTAGGTATAATATCTTTAAACAATAAAAATTCTGATCCTACTTCGGCCATGGATTTACCATTACCAGTTCTTATATTTTTATTTTCTGGATCATTGGTTGCAAGTTGAATGCGCTCATATTCTGAAGCTAAATAATTTACAAAAATATTTACGGCATCTACAATACCACTATTAAATATATTTTCACCTTTACTAATATTTCTTGTAAACTTTTCAAGATTAATATAATGTTTAGAGCCATCACTTCTTGTTATCTCAAAAAGGAATGTTGAACTTTTACCCGCGTGTCGTGTTGCTTCAGATACACCATATTCTAATGTGAAAATAATATCTAATAATTGTTTTGAGTATGGATCTGAGTCTGATGATTTAATGGCAGCTAAATCTACTTCATCTAATCTTATTTTTAATCCATCTAAAGAAGCAATATCTATTCTAGCACCTTCTCTTTTATTACCCTTTTCATCAAACAAAACTTTGTTTAATAATTGAGATGCCTTTGACCAAGGGTTTTTTGTTTTACCGTTTATTTCTTTTGCTAAATCTTCAGTTTCAGGAATACTTACTAAATTATTAAATGAATCAGCACTATTTATAATTTGTGCTTTCATCATTAATGTATTAGGCAAAGATCTTTGGAATACAGTTTTATCATCAACTGTTGTAATACTTAAGTTATTTGATTGATCAGAATACTTTAAGTAAAGTTTTGTAAAGAATTTTTTGGCAACGCTTTGTCCTTTAGGAAGCTTCTTAACATTTTTATATTTTGGATCTTTTGAATAATCTTTTAGTATTTCTTTAATACTAAAGACTTCTATTTTGTCACTTTCTTTAGTGCCTTTACTATAATTATAATTTTTAATTTCTAAAGCGGCATTATATAAACGATTTATATATTCCTGTGCTTCCTCTGTCATTAACTCTTTTATGACATTAGGATCATTTGGTAAATATATACCAATGGCTCTTAAAAATTCTAAAGGGTTTTCTTGAGCAGCTTTACTGTTACCATAATTTTTTGGTCTACCCTCTGTTGGTACAAAAATAGATCTCAGGTCTATTATATTAACACCATCAGCATTCTCAAATAAAAAGTTATTTGGATCTGAGGAGTCAAGTACAGCAGTATAGTTTGCAAATGAACGGATTGCTGATTCTGTTTCAAGCGAAGCATTTGTTACAAATACAGCAGATATAGAATTGTTATCTCCCTTTACAATTTCAGCACGCATTACATGTGCTACAGGTAAGATTAAAACTTCTAAAGCTGACCATAAGCTATTAACATTTGTATTAGTAGTATATGGACTACCTAATTTATTTAGTATGTCCTTAATAAATGGATCTGTTTTTTGTAAAGATTCCATTTTTTTATAAAGCGCCGTTATATTATTCGGTCTTTTTTCATTATCATTTGTCTCCAGTATGTTACTAAGCTTGTTAAATACACGCTTAGGAGCCATTGTTTTATTAAAACCTAAAGAATTTTTTATAATTTCTCCTTTCTCATCTCTTTCAAATACACCACCAAATGTATATAAGAGTTTGGGATCTGTAAGTTGTTCAAATGAGTTTGCATTACCTGCTCTATCTGCAATAACATTATTATTAAGAATGTTATATTCTTCTTCTAATTGAACAATATCTTTTAAGTATTCAGATAATTGTTGGTGACTACTAATAATTCCATCAATTTCTTTTGCACTTTTTACATTGTTAAGATTCTCAGGAATTATAAAAGCTTTAATCGCTTTTTTTAATAAGTTGATATTTTTAATGTCTTTACGAAATAAATTGAGTTCTTCTGTATTAAGATCATCAATTTTCTTTTCACTTAGTTTTGTTTTTACTTTTTGAACTAATTCATTTTTCCTTTGAATTAATCTATTCTTTGCATACTTATATGCATTTAATTGGAATGTTGGACTTATTTGTAATTGAATAGATGCTGATTTAACTTTTGTTGCGTTATTTACTTTATCACTATACTCACTAAATAAACTATCTATTGTATCACTTATAGTTTTACTCTCCTCTATTGTAAATGTATCGCTACTATCTTTTACTTTAATTACTCTATCTAAACCTTTAATAGCAAAGTCTGGATCAACTTCATTTACAGGTTCTGCTAACTCTCCAATACGAAGTTCATTAAAAAGTCTTGAAATATTTCTAGTTGCTTTACTATTATTGTAGACATCATAATAAGTTGTACGATCAAATAACCATAATAGTAACTCACGAATTTTATTAAAGATTTTAGAAAAGATTGATTTCTTTTCATACATACCTTTACCATCTCGCAACATGAACTCTCTAAATTCTTCTGCAAGAAATTCTTCTATTTGTTTTTTTGAGGCTAATGAAAACTCAACAATATTTCCATTGTAGTCTTCAAATGTTCCTGATTTACCACGAACAGCATTATATAAATTATTTCTTTCTTCAGTAGTTAAAAACTGCTGAGTAAATGCGTGCCAAGCTTCATGATATAAATCAGAGTAATCACTACCATTAAATAATGTTATACCGGACATTGACCAGTGTGCAACAGCATTTGGATTTGATGTATTAACTGCATCAAACATTTCTTTAATTGGTAAAAAACTAGAGAGTTTTTTACCGCTCTTAGTTTTTATACTATTATACCACGGTAGTGCTTTTTTAATTTTTTCATTTGTTGCTTTTACTTCGCTTTCTTTTTGAAGAATTCTTTTTTCTAATAAATTCTTTAAATCATTAGGATCAATTTCACCTAAATCAATGTCTTCTTCTTTAGTCTCAGATTCATTAACAATTGATTCTTCAATTGATTCTATTTGAACTGTTTCTTGAGGAGTAGAAACTGGTGGCGCTAGTTTAGCATTTTCTAATTCAACATTTAACTCATCAAGTTTTTTTGATATATCATTAATTCTTTCTTCATAATATTTTATATCTTGAAGATTACCACCTTGTAATTCTTCTTTATATTTAGCTTTACCTTTTACTAAAATTTCAATAATTTGATCACGGATATAATCATCCTCTGCTCTAAAATGATAAGGTACTCCTCTTGCTAATGAACCAATTTCTTCAGCAAGTCTTTCAACACTTGGACCTCTTTTATTTAATAATGCTGGATTAATATCTTGTTTTGTTCCAATGTTTGTTCCTGTTTCTTTTCTAGCTGACTCAGGATTAACAGGAGTAAATTGAGATAAAATAAAAGATTCAATAGTTTCTTCATCTTCTACAAGCTCCATTTTTGTTTGAAGCTGTTCTAATTGGCCAGCTGCATATCTAATTTCACTTTCAAATGATTCAATTTCCTTTTCTATTTCTGAAATCGGACGAGTTGGTATTAAATCGAATTTTTCTTCAGTAGTAACTTGAGGTTGAACACCTATTGCAACAACTGATTTAATAACTTCAAATTCTATAGCACCTGCATAGTCTTCTACATATTTAAAATCTGAATCAACCCATCCTTCTTTAAACCAATTGTTTTTAAAGCGGGGATCAGTTTTATCATAAACTGCAGTAATTCGAGTTAGTACTTTTTCACTTGGATTCTTTTTATTTATTTGCCAAAAATAATCACCTACTTTGGGATTATTTTCTTTCATCCAATTAGCTAAGCGAGTTGATCTTGTTCTAATACCTTCTTGAACAAGTTTAAGTGTTTTTACACCTTTACCATATATAGATGTGATTTCAGGTCGTATGGTATGGATTTTTGTTTTATCTGAATTAGGTCTATAACCATCAAAGAAGTTTTGTTCAATTGGTTTTTTACTATCTGCTTCTTTTACTGCACGATTATATTCATTCGTATCTAATGTAACTGGAGTTTGTTTTTTTATTTCAACTTTTGTTTCAACTGGTTTTGGCTTACTAATTCTATTACCAAGCTCATAACCAATATATCCATTCATTGGAAATATTTCTCCATCAACAGTTTGAATTTTAGCAAATGTTATTTGCTTTAAATATTCTTGATAAGAGACTGGATTATCTGTATAAATATATTTACCGTCTTCAACACTTAAACTAAATAATGATATTGTTTCATTATTTTCAAGTAAGCGGCTTTGCCATGTAAATTTATTTTGATATTCTGTTTTATCTGTTTTAATCTTTCTAGTTAAGAAGTTAACAATCTTTTCTTTTGAATCTTCTTTATCCTCTAGATTAAGTGATTGACCATTAAGGGTTACATAAAACTTTTTATTCTTTTGGCCAAATTTCATTTCTCTTTGAAAGAGCCAATTACTTAGAATATTATATTTATCATTATTACTTAACAGTTTACCATCTTTATAAACTGGATTAAGAATTAAATCAGCAATGAGATTAGCTCTTACTGTTGTAAAATCTTTAAAAGAAACATCTACTGTAAAATGATATTCTCCTTTAGAGCTTACATATAATTGATTGCTACCTGGTACGGTAACAAAAGTTAGTATATTATTATTTTTAATACTAGCTATATCTACTTTAGGTAGACTATTACTTGTACTAAGATATCCGTCACTCTTAAATGTTATTTTATTTACTACTCTATTATTAACCTTATCTTGATTAATAAATTTAGCGGCTTCTCTTAATGATTCTAGTTGTGATTGCCCAATATTTAATTTGTCAACAATAGAATCAAGATTAGTTCTTAACGGAAAGTATATAGGTTTACCAGCACTCCTTTCAACTACATTATAGTTAGTGTCGAAATACATTATTTTACCAAGGTTATCGGTAAGTGCTAGAAAGAAATTTTTATTATACTCATTACGATTTCCAGCATCTCTAGTATACATTTCATTATCAGCAATATTTACTCCTGAAATTATACTTAGAAATAAACCGCTCTTAACATTTGGATATACTACTCCGCCCTCTTCATTAATATAATTAGTATTTAATTTTTTTATGATATCATAATAAAATTGCATTGAAGGATCTGGTATATTGATATCTTCACGCAAACCTTGTTGACCAGTTGTTGTATAAAGAGATTCGGGCTTAGCTAAATAAGATGATGGTACTAATATTTTAGAGTTTTTATTTTTAGCTTGTTCACTTTGAAGATTTTGTAAATCCTTTTGTGCATCTTCAAATGAATTTTTATTAGACATCTTTCCTAAGAAAGTAGATATATCATTTAATATAGTTTCTTCTGAAGACTTATTTAATGATGATACTAATTTAGCTAACTCATCAAATTCGAACTTGTTATCTACGGCGTAGTCTTTGAAATTATCATTGAATGATAATATTTGATCTATTGCTTTTGGAACTAATAAAACATATGACAAGGCTTTTGCATTATCCTGAGATTTTTTATAAACTATATCATATATTTGATTACCAATTTTTTTAGTATCAATTGGTTGTTTATTTTGTATTGCGTCGTTAATTATAGCTGCAATAGCTCTATATAGTAATTCTCTTTGACTCTTATCAATATTACAAAGTTGCATAGTTTTTTAATTAACAAAGATTATCTTTAAAATTATTTAGGGCATCTGTTATATCCTCTGGGTTATTAGCAATTTCACTAAGCTCATCAGTAGATAAAGGATTACCTTTTATTGATTCTAAGTTTTCTTTTGCTTGTATATTTTCATCAGTGGTAGTTTCTCCTTCACCTAATTCCATAGATTGCATTATTGCAATTACTTTATTAGAACTAGATGGGGCTTTACCATATGTTTTAAAATCAGTATCTCCTGAAGATTGTTCAGGATATAAAGGCATAACATTGCCTGATTTTGTAACATACCCAAATCCTCTAGGATAAAGCTGACTATTTTCCATTATAACTACTGAACCTGCAGGTGCTAAACTCTTTAATGTCTTTTTATCTACAATACCCTTTTTCATTCTACTAATGATTTCATTTCGAACTAATAGATAAAGATAATTTTTTTCCGATAAATTACCTAAATCTGTTTTTTCAAATTGAAAATCAAGATCTTCCATTGAATCTATTTCATTAATTAATAAAAACAAAGAAGGTAGTTCAGCAGTTTTTATCCATGATTCATAATTCTCACCAGATATTTTAACTGTTTCCTTTCTTTGACTTGGAAGTGTATCTAAGTCCTTATCAAGAATATCGACAATATTCTTTGAATCTGCAACTCGTAAACGATTTTGTTTCTTAAAAGTTTGTTCTAGTACGGCTAATTTCTTTTGTGGATACTCTTCAATATTATCATATACAATAGCAATTGATACATCTTTTGCTCTAGCATCTAAAAATGTTATATTACTTGTAATAATAACTTTTTCAGGAGATTCATTTAATGCATTAATTATTGAATTATATGCTGTCTCATTTATAGCATTTCTAAATGCTAATACTTGTTCTGATGTATATCCGCCACTATAAAAGACATCATTAATAACTTGATAATAATTATCACGAGTTACAGCTTCCTTTAAAAATCCTAAATTATTAATTGCTGCAATTGCATAATCATCATAAAACAATACTGCACTATCATCTTTAATTTCATTAGGAATAGTTAATACTGGTGATATGTAAATGATTTTATTATCTCTTAATGTTTTACTATTAATAATACTTGGTATGGGTTCTTCTTTTTTACCTTCTGAAGTAGCTAGTTCTGCATTTTTACTTATAAGATTAAACCACTCAGAGTTTTCTTTTGGTGTTTTAGAACTATCTAATTCTGTAGTATTCAGTCCTGTAATAAGAGCAACTAGTCCTGATTCACTTCTTGTATTTTCTTTTAACCCTTTTATTTCATAATTAGTTCCTGTACCTGTTTGAGATCCAAACTCTTTTTGCCAAAGTCTATTTACTTTGAAAGCTTGGTTCATATCAATAATTATCTCACCTTTTGTATTTTTTATACTATTTGTAGCTCTGTCTATATACTTATCAGGAAATACTAAATTTTCATTTAAAAGATCTGTAACTTTATCAATCTCAGGAGAATAAGACATTTTACCAGTAGCTTTATCAATACCTCCTTTTACTAACCAAGCTCCTGTATAACCAAAGAAAGGATACCAAGCACCTTGTGTTTTACCAGATGTACCTGCAGATGATTTATAAAATGGAACGAGTTGTCCATTAATATTAGCTACAACAAAGAGTCTTCCTTGCATAGCTTCAAATATTACAGCTCCCTCTGGATTAAGCTCTTTATTAATTATTTCTTTACCTGTTTTTTTGTCTATAATAGTCAGAGTATTATTTGGAACAACTAAAATATCTTTTAAGGGTTCCATATTTATATGGATTCTACCTTCTGGATTATTGTCTGGAAGAATAAATAAATCTTCTGCTGTATCTGTTATTTCATCTGTAACAGGTTTTGTTTGTACACTAATAATTTTATCACCATTTGATATAGTATTTTTAACTTCTACATTAGAAACAGAAGCTTCTAAAGCAGCTAGTTCTTTGTATCTAGAATTAATTTTATCTTTTAATCTTTGAAAAGGATCTCCGGTTGTAACAACATCTTTTAAATCAGATATTGATTCTGTAGTACCATCTGCTTTAGTAATTATTGCATTTCCTATAATTAAATCATTTCCCTTATTATAAGTTTCTACAATAGAGTTTATAGACTCTTGTCTTCTTCTTTCTATATCAGAAACAGGAG
>Ga0315909_10000537_pt1 | contig 51158 bp, 42 predicted proteins | sample LakEriMetagenome_11_FD_203527 | JGI IMG/M metagenome (GOLD analysis project Ga0315909, IMG submission 203527) | Freshwater fungal communities from buoy surface, Lake Erie, Ohio, United States - Buoy 2 MA125 | ecosystem: Environmental > Aquatic > Freshwater > Lake | place: USA: Lake Erie, Ohio... | reverse complement strand
ATCTTGACGCGGAGGGTGTCACCGAAGCGGCTTTTGCGGAGGCCGTAGGCGCGGCCTTTGTGGCTGGCGAACTCGGGGAGGGGGGACTCGCCGGGGCCATAGACGAAGGTGATGAGGGTGCCGGGCTTGACGTGGTGGATGTCGGGGGCGTTCATGAGTGGGGGCGGGTTGTGTTTGTGGTTTAGCCAATACCGAGAGCGGCCTCGGCGTCGTTTTCAGCGGAGCGGTGGGCGTCTTGGAGGGATTCGAGGACGCTGTCAGCGGCTTCGTATTTTTGCGGGCCGGTTTTGGCGAAGCGGATGATTTCAGCAATGCGCCGGGCGATCTCGATGGAGTGGGCGGCGCGTTCTTGATTGGTGGGGCGGCTCATAGTGGGGGCGGGTTTTGTTGCGACACTGATATATAAGGGCGAACGGGATTATTTCAACGAGAATATTCTTTTATTTCAACGGGGAAAAGAAAGCGGCCCACCGGTGAGGGTGGGCCGCGTGGGTGACTTTATTGACGGGATTGACCGGATTGACGGGGAGGCACGCTGAAGCGTGAACAACGTGCTTTTACTGGCGGGCGCGGGCGAGGATGGAGGGGGCGGTGGCTTTGATGCGCTGGTATTCTTGGAGGGCGTTATCCAGTGCGGCGCGGGCTTCGCCTTGGAGGCTGGCGCGGAATTGGGCCTGGGCGTCGGGGGCGGTGATGCCTTTGGACTTGTTGCCGCCGATGAGCTTCAGCGGATCGCGGTAGAACAAGAGCTTGTTCACGTCCTGCTCGGTGCGGACGGGGTGGCCCATCTTGTCGAGGGCGGTGAGGATGTTCTTCACCGCGGTGAGGTTTGGCTGGTCCTGGGCGAGCTGGGCAAAGAGCGCCTTCCGCGCGCGGCTGGCGGGCGTGGTGCTGCCGTAGTCCATGCCTTCCTGCACCTCGTAGCCGTGGGCTTTGCGCCAGTCGTCGGCGAGGCGGTAGAGGTCTGGGGTGGCATTGCGGACGTCGAGGCCCCCGAGGACGCGGACGGCGGCCTGGGTGGGGCTGCGGACTTCGAGGGTCTTGTTGGTGGAGCGCTCGCCGGCGTTGGAAAGAGTCTCGAAACCGGTGCCGCCGGGGAAGAGCGGCGGGAGGAGGGTTTTGGCGGCGTTGTCGAGTCGGGCGGCGAGCTTCTCGGTGCCGGTCATGTTGTCTTCGACGAAGGTGCGGTCGCCGAAGGTGTCGCGTCCGGTCATCTGGGCGTAGAGGAGGCTGCCGATGGGGCCGGCGGCGACGAAGCTGCGGAGGGTCTTCTGCCACCAGTCCTCCTGCGGGCCGGACTCGACGCGGGTGCCGAGGAAATCCACGAAGGGGTGAACGGCGGAGATGTCGAACTGCTGGACCTGGCCGGTGTCGCTGCGGACGGGCAGGAGCATGGAGAAGAGCGGCATGCCTTCGAGCGGGGTGGGGCCGAGGAGCTTCCCGGCTTTCCCGCGCATGTCTTTCTGGATCTCTTCGAGGTCGTCGTCATCGAGGCCGAGGGCCATGGCGGAGAGGAAGGTGACGAAGGAGGGCACGCTGAGACCGGCGGCGAGGGCGATGGGGCGCTCCTTCAGCGCGTGGCCGAAGATGCGGATCGATTCGCGGTAGAAGCCGAGGAAGGGCATGGCGGTGCGGCCGATGAGGCGCAGGGTGCCGGAGGTGCCGCTGTCGAAGTAGGGGAACCATTGGCGGACGTGGTTGGCAGCGGCGGCAGAGCGGGCAGGAGTGCCCGCGCCCCCTTCGGTCAGCATGTCCTTCGCTTTGAGGTAGGCGGCGAGCTTGAAGATTTCGTCTTCGGCTTGGTAGAGGGCGGCGATGTTGTTGTAGGCTTTGCCGGCGGGGGTGCCGATGAAGCGGCCGATGGCTTTGCCGATGCCCATGAGGAAGGTCGGGGCCTTGCCGTCGTCCACGATGGTGGCGGGATCGGGGAGGAGCTGGCGGAGGGTCTGGCGGAGTTCGGCGGAGACGAAGTCGGCCCCGAGGACGCCAGCGTCGTAGGCCTCGGTGAGCACGGGGCCGCCCTGGCGGAGGGCGGTGAGGGCCTGGCGGTAATAGGTGGCGTTGCCGGGGTTCCAGACGCTGTTGCCGGCGAGCTGGGAGAAGAAGAGGTTCCCGAGGACGTTGCGAACGTGGGTGCCGGGATTGAGCACGGTTTTCCCGGTCTTCCACCAGCCGAGGACGGTGTCGTAGATTTTGAGGGCGATGCCGGGGGTCTCGATGAGTTCGAGGAGCTGGCCGGCGACGTCGTTTTCGACGAACTTCCCGGCGAGGCGGCCAAAGCGCGGGTTGTCCGGGATCTCGGTGAAGCCGGGGGTGGCGATGTCCGAGACGAGGGCGGGCTGGGCGGCGACGTGGTTGAAGAACTCTGCGGTGCTGTTGTCATGCGCCATCTGGGCGGCGTAGCGGGCGATGGCATAGACGGGGTCCATGATGAGCCCGGCTTTTTCCTGCTCCGCGATGGTGAGGGGGCGCTGGCGTTTGTAACGCTGGTGGAGGGTGCGTTTGATCTCCTGGAGGCGTCCGCGAATCTCGGGATCGAGCTTCGAGGGCGTCATGAGATCCGCGGCGGTGAGGCTGCGGAATTTCTTCCCGTAGCGGCTTTGGAGTTCAGCGAGGGCCTGCTGCTGGATGAAGTCCTCGAAGAAGGCGTCCATGTGCTGCTGGTTGCGGAAGCGCCATTGGTTCCCGGTGTGGGAGACGAGGCGGGGCTGGCCGGTGCTGTCCTTCTGCGCGGTGTCCTCGATGTGCCACGCGGTGGTGCGCTGGGCGAGGATGTCGCGCACGCCGAGGCGGAAGCGCTGGAAGAGGCTCTTTTCCTTCTGCACGTCCTCCTCGTAGAAATGCGGCATGTAGGTGGTGCGGAGGTTGTCGAAGGTGTCCGTGCTCATGCGGTTCTGCTTCACGGCCTCGCGGCCGATTTCGACGAGCATGGCGCGGAGCTTCGCGGCGAGGTCCTGCAACTCTTTTGGCAGGGTGGCGAGATCGCGTTCGCCGGTCATGGCCTCGTAGAGGTGGCGGCGGTGGGTGGGGTTTTCCGCGAAACCGGGCGGGTAGGCGAGGGTGGAGAACTTTGGCGAGCCCTGGAGGGCGCGCACGAGGTCCATGGCTTTCTGGGAGCCCATGGCGGTCTTGATCTCCATCTCGCGCTTCTTGGCGAGGATCTCGCGGGGCAGGACGGAGTCCGGGAAGAATTCACGCTTCAGGGCGTGGGCGGCGTCGCGGAGCTTCTGCGGGGTGGCGTTGGTCCATTTAGCCACCGTTTGGCTAGCACCGGTGCGGCCATCGGTCCAGCGAGCGAGGGCGGCGAGCTTGGCGGAGAGGGCGCGGTCGAGGTGGTTCCAGCCGAGTTTTTGGAGTGGGTTTTCGAGGCCAGTGGCACGCGTGGCGGCACTGGTGAGGTTCATGGTGCCCTCGGCGGTGTCGAGGAGCTTCTTGCCGACGTAAGTAGCGGCGCGTGCGGGGAGAGAAACCGGAGTGACGGTGGTGGTGGCTTTCGCCAGCGTGCCATCTGCGGCACGGGAGGATTCAGGGTTGACTTTGGCGGTGGATGGGTCACTTTTCGTTGGCCACGTGCCAACGACCCTCTGAGCTTCCGGCATTGGCTCAGACGCCGCAAGGCGAGCCGTCACATCGTTACCGATCTGATTCAAACCGTCACTCTGGGAAACTGGAGTGGCGGTTTTTGTTGGAGGCGTTGACCAGCGATCCATGACGGATTCAATGGTGTCCCGCAGTTCAAACCGTGCTTTTGCCCGCTCGGCGCTGGTGTCTTGATCCATTTCGCGGGCGGCGCGCAGGCGGTCGTCGTAGTCGGTGTAGCGATGGCGGGCGTAGGCTTGAGCTACCAGCCACGCATCCGTGTTGTCGTCGTTGCGCGATGCAGCAATGTCCTGAGCTTCCTCGCGGGTCATCCCAGGAAACACGTTTAGCAACTTTGCCACAAATGACGGGCGGGCCAAAACCTCCATTTGCGGCATATCACCCCAAAATCCAAAACGGTCTTTGCCTTGCGTGGTTTCACCGGTGTAAAAAATCAGACGTTTGTCTTCGCTTTTTTCTGATGTGTAGGCAGCAACAGCTTCTTTGAGATTCAGCGTTTGAATGTCATCCTGCCATCCGGATTCGCCATCATTGGTTTGCACGGCATACGAAGATTGCTCGGGTGCCCATGTGGTGGGGTCGCTTTCATCGACTGTTGGAACTTCCCACCATGACTCTGGCGCTTTTTCCCAGATGTCCGCAATGTGTTCAGGCACATCACCCTCTTCATTATCGGAGATGATTTCGAGTTCATTATTGAGATGCGCCGTGTAATTGTTGTCTGCATCGGCTTTGTCCCATGCACGGAATGCCCAGTTGCTGATTTCAATTTCCCATTCTCGGCCCGCAAATTGAACGGTTTTGGAAAGCTGATCAGGGTCAAAATCGCTTTGCGGAAGCGGATCAATTTCTTCGTTGTATTTTCCCGACAAGCGGCGGAAAAGAACTTCCGCCTCAGAAAGACCGCCCGGCGAAGGCTCTGTGTTGGATTGGGCGGCCCCGGAGTCGGATGCCATGGGGGACTCTACACGCTTTGTCGCCATGAACAAGCGGTCGGCGCGGTCGCCGAGGTCGCGGGCGCGGGCGGCGGCGTCTTTGACGAGCTGGGCGAGGCCGGGGATTTTGGCGAGGTGGGTGGCGGTGAGCTGGCCGACGATGGCGTCGTTGATGCGGCCTTGGGCCTGGTTGTCGCCGACGAAGTTGTCGGGGTGCAGGTCCATGAGGAGCCACGGGCGGCCCTCGACGACGGCGAGGAAGGTGCGCGGCGCGTTGGGATCGGCGAGGAGGGCTTTGGGGATCTCGACGAGGCCGGCGCGGTTGCGGGCGTCGAAAACGGTCGAGGACGAGTAGGAGAACGAGGACGAGGACGACGCCGGAGGCGCGGATTCGGAGCCGATGGAGGGATTGGGGCTCAAGGGCTGCTTGAGGATGATGTGGCCCTCGGGGGCGATGCCGACGATTTCGGTGGGGGTGCCGCCGAGGAGGGTTTGGACGGCGAGGCGGACGGCGAGCTGGCGCGGGCGCTCGGCAGGGGCGAAGGCGTAGTCGAGCTTGCCGCTGGAGGTGTAATACACCTGGGGCCAGACGCCGAGGGCGGTGGAGCCGATGACGCCGGGGACGGGGGCGTAGCCTTGGAGGACTTTGTAAACCACGCCGCGGGTGCGGTCGGCGTAAACTTTGGCCTCGGCTCCTTCACCGATGAGGGGGAGTTTTTGGAGCTTCGCGAACTGGGAGTTCGAGAGGACGGGGACGGGAGGCAGATTGCGGGCAGGAGTGCCCGCATCACTTTTTACGCTGAGAGTTCCTGCGCGACTTGCTGCAAGTGCGGGGCCAGCTTGCCCGTTGTCTGGGCGTGATGACAGGCCTGCGCGTAGGCGTTGGGCATGCGCATGGCTGATCGCACGTCCTTGTTCCCGAGAGAGCTGGGAGCCTGTGATGAGGCTGGGGAAACCGGTGAAGGGGTCAGGCGCGGCGGTGTCATACGAGGTGGGAGTATAGACCTGGGTGGAGGCTTTGGCAAGGGTGGCGTCCTCGGGCATCTCGGCGAGGCCGAGGTAGGGGCGGGGGTCGCCCGCGAAAAGATGGGCTTTGTCGCGTTTGCTCCAGACTCCGCCGGCGGATTCGAGGGCGCGGTTTACCTTCTCGTAGAGTTTGCGGTCGAGTTGCTCGGGGAGCACAAGGCTATTGTCGGTGATGACAGCTTGCGCGAGGGCGGCATTGACCTCGGGCGTGAGGAGCACGGCGTCGGCCTGTGTAAGCGGAGGAATGACAAGGCCCTGGCGGACGGTGTTGTCGCTTGGCGGTTTAGGGGCCGGGGCGTTGCGGGCATTGATGCGCTGTTGCAGCTCAAGGCGCTCGCGTTGGATGGCTTGAAGCTCCTCCATGCGGGGGAAGCCTTGCTCCTTCGCCAAGTAGGATTCGATCTGCGCGAGTTTCTTGCTGTTCTTGGCGATTTCGGCACGGGTTTCAACGGGGCGGGTGGCGGTAGCCTCGGTTAAACGGTGGAGCGCTTGCAACACGCCACGGGCTCCGCCTTGGAAGTTGGCGTAGCGGTCGCTTTTGGCGATTTCGACAAAGCCATAGACTCCGCCATCGTTGAACTCGGTGGGTTCAGATTCTCCTTTGACCGTGAGATTGAAGTCTTGGCCATTAATGGTGAACTTGGCGGATCGCTCCTGCTGGCCTTTGAGGGCCATCTCGCGGGCGTTTTCAGTCACCCAAAGGTCGAGCGGCTTCGTGATCTTGGCGTCTTTCTCGGCGGTGTCGATGGTGGTGCCGCCAAAGGTGTAAACGGGTTTGCCTTCGTTGGCGTCCCAGAGTTTCCCGTAGCGCTCGGCCTCGCTGTCGATGCGTGGCAGGGCGGCGGTGTCTGTGGTGATGTTGTGGGTGAGGCGGCGCACGTCGGCGCGGCGGCCGCTGTCCATGCGCTGGAAGCCTTCGTAGGCGGCGCGGAGTTCGCGGAAAATCTTGTCCACCTGGACGGTGCGGATCATGTCGGGGTCGCCTTGGGTGTGGGCGGCCATCTCGGCCATGTTCATGCGGATCTCGTCGCTCGGGTCTTCGAACTCATTGCCAACGGCGTCGGCGGTGAGCACCTGGGCAATCATGCCCTGTTTGGCGGCCATCATGGAATAGACGGCGGAGTCGAGGGACTTCTCCACGCCATACTCGATGATCTCGATGTCGAACTCACGGGCTGCGGTGTCGGCGGCGGTTTTGATGGAGCCGTCCTTGTCGTTTTCGGCCAGCCATGTTTTGGCGGCGGTGGCACGTTTCGAGGGCGAGAGCGCCTTGCCTTTGTCGTCCTTGGTGGGGAAGCGGGTCTTGCCGAGACGTTCCACGACATCGACGAGCGCGATGTCACGCCATTCGGCGTGCAGGTTGCCCTGTCGGATGATGCGCCCGTTGCGCTGCTCCATCATGGCCGGCTTAAAGTCACGCGGCGGCATGAGGTGATGCACGGCGGCGAGACGTTCCTGGATGTTCACGCCGACGCCGAGGCGGCCGGTGGAGCCGATGATGATGCGGATGTCGCCATCGTTGACCTTGTCGAAGATGTTGGTGAGGGCCTCGTCCTTCTGGTCGGTGACGACTATGATCTCACGCTCGGGCACGCCGGCGGCGATGAGTTTAGCCTTGATGTCTTCGCCGAGGTTAAAGTTGCCACGGGGAGGGCTGCCATCGTCGCGTAGTTTGGCATTCTTGCGGATGGAGTTCTCGCCGAGGTCGGCAAAGGGGTGATCCGCGAATCCTTCCAGAATGTCCATGTTGAAGGAATTGAAGAGGTCCGAGAAAAGGACCTGGGCGGTTTTGCGCTCGGTGCCGGCTTTGTAGATGCGGAGCACTTCACGAATCGCGGTGTTGACCTTGCTGTTGGGATCGTCGGGAGCTTTATCGTGGATAAGGCGCGGATCGAGCGCCGCGGCGATGCCGGCCTGCATGGTCATGATCGGCACAGCGGACAGTTTGGGGTTTGCCTCGATGTCCTTCCGCGTGATGCGCTCCCATGACGGCGAGACGCTTTGAACAATCCAGTTGTTGAAAGACATATTCGCCGCAGTGGCGGGCACTACAATTTGGCGAGGCTTGCCACCTTTGACGGTGGGCACGTCGATACCTAAGGACTCGTTTCCCATGGCGACGTCGAACACGCTGCGCACGAGGTTGATGAGCTGCTGGCCGTTCACGAACTTGGCGAAGCGGTCCACCATTTTCACCTTGCCGTCCCAAGTGCTTTCTGCCTGACTGACCACGTCGCCGTATTGGCTGGCGAAGTCGTCGAAGTTGCGGATGCCGTTGGCTTCGAGCAGGTCCGGGGCGATGTAGCGGAGCATGATGAAGGCCTCCGCCATGCTGTTGCTGACAGGTGTCCCAGTGGCAAAGAACACGCCTTTCTGGCCGTTGCGCTCGCGCACGCTGCGGGTCTTCATCATCATGGAGACGGCACGCTGACTACCGACACCTGACGAGGGGATATTCTTGATGTCGCGTCCGCGATTGGTCACCACGGGGGCGTTCTTGAAGGCGTGGGCTTCGTCCACGATGAGGGCATCGACGCCGATGTCTTCCCAGTTGAGGGTGTCGTCCTGTCGCTCGCCGAGGGCCTGCATCATCTCGTCGCGCTTCTCGATGAGGCTGTCGCGGGCTTTTTGAAGGTCGCTCTGCTGGTCGCTACCGTCCGAGGCCATGATCGCGGCGTCGAGTTCTTCGAGTTCCTTGGCAAAGTAAGCCGTGACGGTTTCCGCGCTGTGGCCGATGAGGTCCACATTCGAGTGCGTCATGATTATGGCGTCCCAGTCTCCAGTCGCCATGCGGGCGGTGAAGCGGGCGCGGGTCTGGGCGTTGTAGCTGCGGGGCGTCGCCACGAGGATCTTGGCCTGCGGGTAGGCTTTGCGGAAGCTGGCGGCGAACTGGTTGATGGTGCTGTTTTGAACCACGATGACCGGCTTGCGGGCCTTGCCGAGGCGGCGGAGTTCCATCGCGAGGGCAATCTGGTTGTAGGTTTTGCCACTGCCGACACCGTGGGCCATCATGCCGCGTCCCTGCGTGATGAGACGGGCGAGCACGGCTTTGCGGAAGGGTTTTAGCCAGATGATGCCGCTTTGGCCGGGGAGTTTCACCCAGTCGCCGACAAAGTTCGGCGGCTTGATGCCGTTGACCTTCTGGTTGAACTCACGCTCGGCGATATCGGGGATGGGAATGGTCTGGCCTTCGAACTCGGGGTCTGCGACCTGCTCCTCGGTGGTCTTGACGAACTGGGAGAATGCGTCACGCATCTCGTCGGCCTTCACGCGCAGGGTGGCGGTGAGTTCTTCATCGGTCTGCATGCCTTCGCCCCGCACATAGCGGCGGTAAACGAGGGTCATGTTGTTCATGACGGCGTCGAGGATGTCCTTGGCTCCCTGGTTGCCGACGTTCCATTCCTCGTTTGAGCCTTCGCCACGAACTGAGAACGAGTTTAGTTCCTTGCTGAACTCCACGGTGCCGTCTTCGATGCCGAGGAAACGGGCGAAAGCGGTGTAGATGGAATCAGGCACCCAGCGCTGGCCGAGGATGACGGAAGCCTCCGAGATGGCCTTGTGCGGTGGCAGGGCCTCGCGCAGGGCGGTGACATTGCGTGCATACTGCGGGCTATCCTTCACGGCTTCCTGCGCGAGGCGGAGGCGCTCCGACACGGGGCCGGAAAGGTATTCATCCGCCGTCATGAGCATGCCGGAGGAGGGATCTTCAAAGACGTGACCGCCTTCGATGAGTTGCTGGCGGGCGAGGCCGGCGTCGGTGCCGAGAAGATCGGCGACGTATTGCGGGTTAACGGTGCCCTCCCATGCCATGGAGATGCTGACCGCCTCTTCGAGGCTGGCGGCGGTGGTGGGGGCTTCCTGCGGCTCAATGAGGCGGCGGTGGAAGATGTCCGTCTTGGTGTAGGTGTAAGTGACTTTGCCGTCCTTGGCGGTGCTGCGTTCCTCGTCTTCGAGGGCTTGGAGCAGCGCGGCCTCGGGATCGTCGTCGAGGAAACGGTAGTTGTTGTTGCGGCGTTTGGAGAGTGCGCCGTGTTTCTCCACCGTGCGGTCATAGACCTGGTTGAGCATTAAGCGGGCGTTCTTCATCTCGCTTTCGTCGGCGAGTGGATTGGCTTCCAGTTTCACGAGTGCCACGGCGGCATCGCGGAGCTTCGCCCACTGGCGGAAGATGGCGGTTTTGCGTTCGGCGGCGGCCTTGGCTTTGGAATCCATGCCGGGCATGACCTGCCATTCCACGGGTTCCAGTCCTTCCTTGGTGACTTGGTAGATGCGGCCCTCGCGCTCCACATAGCTGTCCACCTTGTCGCCACGCTCGGCTGCTTTGGCCTCAAAGTCGTTGGTGGCCGACTGGCTCATGATGTCCTCGGGGAGGCGGTCCACGAACTTACCGAGCTGGGAGTCGAGGGCCTCGTCCTTCGGTGTCACGGTGTATTCGCCGGGGCCATACATGGAGCCGACGAGGCGATTGGTGCCGAGGACGTTCTCGGGGTGGCGGGCGAAGTATTCGTTGACGTAGATCGGGGCGCGGAAGTCGAGCTTTTGCGGGTTGAAGCCATGCAGGCGATTCAAGACGTCGATCAAGGCTTTGCGCTTCTGGCCGGAGGCGGGGCGTCCGCCCTTCATCCAGGCCTGGAACGGCTCCACGAGGGCCTCGTCGGCAGGAATCCATTCCGGGTCAATGGAGCCGAGCCAGTCGTCGATGCGCTGGGCGTTGCTGCCTTCACGCTGACGTTTGCTGGTGACGGTGTCTTCGCCGACTTTGATGCGCTCGCGCCAGGGTTCGCCGACGAAGTCGGAGTCGTCCGGCTTCCGCAGGATGAGGATGTCGGTGGTGACCTCGGTGCCGGCGTTTTCCTTGAAGGCGTTGTTGGGCAGGCGCACGGCGGCCACGAGCTGGCCGTGATTGTTCAAGTAGTCCCGTTGAGCACGGGAGGACTCCATCGTGTTGGAGGTGGTGATGAAAGCGATGAGGCCGCCGGGTTTCACCTTGGAAAGGGCACGAGCGAAGAAGTAGTTATGCAGGTTGAAATCCTGGCCGAACTCCGACTTGGCCTTTCCTGGGCCTTGCTTGGCGAAGGGCACGTTGGAGATGAACAGGTCGAGGCTGTTGTTCGGAATGCGGGCGTTTTGGAAGCCCATACCGGACACTTCGCGGTTGGGCGCGGACATGGCCGAATTCACGCGTGCCTGGGGATACAGGCGGGCGAGAATGCGGGCGGTGACGTCGTCGAGTTCGGTGGCTTCCCATTGGGTGCGGTTGGCGATGTCCTCCGGCTGCACGCCAATGAAGTGGCCGATACCGCCCCCTGGCTCCATGGCGCGGCCGCCTTTGAAGCCGAGCTTGGCAACGGCCTTCCACATGGCGTCAATGATCGACGGTGTGGTGAAGTGGGCGTTGAGCGTGCTTTTCTCGGCGGCGTGGAATTCCTTTTCGGAAAGCTCGGTCTTGAGGCGCTCGTGGGTTTCGAGGTAGGTGTCTGCCCATGACAAGATGCGGCGGTCTTCTTCGGTGGCGTTGTCGGCATAGAAGTCCTGCCATTTGGCAAAGTAGCGGCTGTCCCAGCGTGGTTTAGTGGCGATGTAGCGCTCCGCCCGGAGTTTGAGATCGTCGTATTTGCGGGCGCGAACGGTGTTGAAGGCTTCCTTCATCCATCCCCATCCGGTGTAAGCGGCAAGGACCTGCTTCTCCTCGGGCGTGGGGTTGCGGCCGGCGGCGTCCAGCTCGCGCACGAGCTTCATGGCGGCAAAGTTGGCTTCGAGTTTGGCCTTGTTGCCCTTGGGAGCCACGGTGCCGGTGCCCGTGATGCGGTGGTTGCGGTCGGCGGGGTCCGCTGGCTGCGGAATCAGGGCAGGAGCAAGAGACAATCCGGGTGGATCGCCTTGAGGGCTGTCCGCAGGCTTGTCCGTTGTTCCTTGGTCAGTTGGGCCAGAAACTCCATCACCGACGTCTCCGCTTCCAGTTCGCTTGTAGCGAGGTCCTGGCTTTCTTGGGAGTCGGGAGGCACTGATTCGCTGTCCGTCATCTCGCTGGGAAAAGAGATCGCCAAAAAGGCTTTCAGGGCCTTGGGATTGCTCAGGAGGTGCGGGTGTGCGGGATGTGCGGCGAGTCGGTTCACGGCGTTGAGAACCTGGCTGCGTTCTGGTTGAAGGAGAGCCATCATTGGGGGTGCCTCCGAAGAGATCGAGTTGCTGGGATTGGGTGATCTTCGCTTCCTTTTGGCGCGGGGTCAAGAGGGTGTCGAGGCCGAGGCCGGCGTTGAAGCCGAAGAGATCGGGGGAGGTGTCCGGGGTGGTGCGGGCTTTGGCGAGGAAATTACCAGAGCCGGCGACGGGGTCGCCGACGACGGTGCCACGGATGGCCTCCATGAAGGGTTTTTCATCTTCCCAAAGGTAGCCGAAGTTTTCAGGGCGAGGGGCGGTGTTGGTGATGGCTCCGTAGGCCTTCATGGCCTGGAGGTAAGCGTCGAGGATGCGTTTTTGAACGGCCGCTTCCGGCTCTTTCTGGATCTGCTGCTGGTAAAGCGGCCATGCAGCGGGAAACAGGTCAAAGCTCGAGCTTCCTTCTGCGGTGAAGTCTTCCCATGCCGCTTGATATTCGGGTGACAGGGTGGTGCTGGCTTTGGCGAGGGTGACGGGATTGACCTCGTTGACGGGGACGGCTTTCCAGCCGGCGAGCATGAGGGCCTGGGCGGTGGCGTTGCCGTCGTGAATGGTGTAGGTGCCGTCGGGGTTGGCGGAAACGTCGAGCGGGGCGCGTTTCTTGACGCCGGGCTCGCCAGCGATGGCGCGGGCGATGAAGTTGGCGGCGGTCTGGCGCGGGTCGGGCTTGAGGCCGGCTTTGAAGCGCGGGGATTCGAGTTCGTTCTTGGGGCTGACGAGCTTTGCCAGCGGCACCATTTGGGGTTTGGCGGGGACGTCGAAGGCCTGCCGCCAGTCCTTTTGACGGCCTTGGAGGGCGCTGACGTCCACGTTACCGGCGTAACGGTCAATGTTCGCGGTGGTGATGCGAATGCCTTGATTTGACGGGGTTTCGGGTGTATTATCCGGCGTGAAAATCCCTGATTCATTCCCCGCGACCGCCGAGTTTTTTGACGTGGATGGAACACCTGTTGTATGGGACAAGGATGGAGATCCTCCCGTCCCGATGGTCGCCGGTCCTGCTGGCATCTTCCCGATGCGAGACTCGGGCAGAGTGTTGACGGAGGGTGAAATCATCGACGAGGTCGAATTCCGCGAGATGGCAAAAGCCTGACCAATGGCGGTGTAATAACCCTCCATGGTTTTGGAGAGGCGGCGATAAAGCTGCGCAATTTCCGGGGCTGGGTTCAATTTCACCAGACGGTCCAGCCTACGCCAGTCCTCATACATCAGATGGCCGGGTCCGATCTCCTTGGAGAACAGGTAATCGACGCGATGCACCTGCACCTCGGCGTTCAACCCGGGGGCCACTTCGATGATGAAGTTCCAATCGTGGTAGCCTCCCACCGGTTTGGTGAACCGGTCCTTGAATTTGACGACCTTGTAGCGGGCGCGAAGCGCGGCGACGGTGCGGGCGACGCCTTCGTCGTCAGCAGCCACGAGGGAAGCGCGAAGGACGTCGTTGACCTTGGTGACATCAGGCTGGATTTCGGTCCCGAGACGTTCGGAATCATCGGCGGCGTCGAGGATGGCTTTTTCCATGCCACGGTCCCCTTTGAGGGGAACGCGGGTCATGGGCATGACTCCCAGTTCGGAGGCGAGGTCTTCGAGGTCTTTGTTGTAGCCTTCGACGATGGCTGGCGTGAAGCGGGCTTTGTAGGCATCCCATTGGGGCTTTAGGGCCGCCATGCGAGGCTTGAGCCACGCATCATAATCGGCCGCGGTCTGGTCCATAAGAGCCCGCAGGCGCGGCGGGATTTTGGGGATGATCGTTTCCTGGACGACGCGGACAAGAGCATCCTGCACCGACACGCGGAGCTTGACCAACTGGCGAGTGATGGGCCGGAGGTGCTTCTCTTTGGCGGCTTTGGAGTAGAGCACTTTTTTCGTCGCCATGAACAGGCGGAGCTGCTCGGGCGTGGAATCCGCGAAGGTGGCGCGGCTGGCGGTTTGCTGCTCTAGCACGAGGTCCTCGGCGGGTTTGAGGGTGCGGTTGGGTTCGTCGAAGAGGAAGAGCTGACCGAGGGAACGCTCGGCGGCCTCCAGGGCGCGGTTTTGGCCGGCGGTGAGGGGTTTCTCTTTTTGCTGGGCGGTGAGCTTTTTGTAAACCTTGAGGGCGGAGGCGGGGGCGATGGTGGGACGCTCAACGTAGGCCGAGGCGGTGCCGGTCGTGGTAGCGGGACCGTAAGGAAGGCGTTCCTTGGCAATTCCTTGCGCGAGGGCTTCTTCCTCGGTGATCCGGGTTTGGCCGTTGCTATAAATCGGTTGGTTCTCGAAGCGATTGTTGGAGCGAGGGGTGTAGCCGACGATGTCGTAGTCGTCTGGCATGACGACCATCCAGCCTGGGGTGGGGGATTTGACTGTTGGTGCCTCTTCCACCTTTTGGCGTCTCTGCACCCCAAAATGGAAGTGCATGTCACGATGGGGGATCTTGCGGCGGGTGAGCGGCATTTCTTCCCCGTCAATGATGACACCTAGTGTGCCGCCGTAATCGGACACGTCGCGGTTCTCGATGCTGATAGACTTGCCCATGGCAAGAGCTTTGCGCAGTTTCTTGAGCGTCGAGTAATACCAGTTCGGACCAACAAAGCGGTCTTGGTCGATTTTGGCCGCGAGCAAGTCGCGGCTAAAGTCCACCTTCTCCGCATTGCCAGAGACGTTCTTCCGCCCCATCGCGAGCGCGGGTTCCTGCTTGTAGTTCGCGGCGAGTTTCCAGAGGGTTTCGGCGTCGGGTTTTTCGTCGCCGAAGAGGCTGATCTGGCGGGGGTCGCCGGCGGAATCGAGGGCTTTGGCGTAGCGGTCGAGGGTGTCGAGGACCTGACGGGGGCGGGTGCGGTTTTCGTGCAGGAACTGCACGAGGGCGGTGGTGATGGGGCCGGGATCATCCCCAATGCCGGGGATGCGGTCCTGCTGGAGCCACGTCTCGACCTTTTCGCCACGGGCGCGGAGATCGGCGAGCTTTTGGAGGGACTGGGCGAGGTTTTCCGTGATGCTGAACGGGTAGAGGGCACCAGAAGCGATGCGGGCGTTCTGCTCCGCGAAGCGTGGGGCCATAGCGAGCAGGGAACGGGCGAGGGCGGTATCGGTGGCGTCGATGCTCTCCGTGAGGCGGCCGAGGGCATTGAGAGCCTCCGGGCTGGTGCCGTAGGCGTGGACAAAGAGGGCATTGCGAATGCGACGGAGGCCGGACTGGGAGAGGTTCCCGGAGGCGTCGATGACCTGCCCGCGCTCGGCCGGCGGGATGACGGCGGAGACGAATCCCCGGATGAAGTCCGCATTGGCAGCGGTGAAGATTTCCCCGTCTTCAGCCGGGACGAAGGCATCGAAGAGATCGGGCACGATCTGCTTGGAATCGATCTTGGCCTGCTCCATCTCGCGTTTCGGGGCGATGGTGGAGACGTTCGCGGCGAGGACGAAAGCGGTGCGGTTGACCTCGGTGGTGCGGATGCGGATGAGGACGGGATTGGGGACGGCCTCGATTTGCTCGGCGTTGAGGCCGAATTCGCCGGCGCGGGCGATGAGGGCCTCACGATACTTGCGGGCAGGAGTGCCCGCATCACGGTGTGCCCGGCGGGCACCCATCACACGGCCGTTGCCGGATTCGACGACGGTATCCGGGCCGACGATGGGGGCACCATCGCCGACGGAAGAGGAGGCGCTGAGGCGGTCGAGGTTGAAGTTCTTGGCGATATCGTTCACCTGGGCCTCACTGGCGGCGCTGGTGCGGTCGCGGGGCTGCAACTCCTGCGGGTAATCAGGATTGATGCGGCCGTTGTCGAGGTTGGAGATGTTGAGGCTGTTGACGTCGGCGACGGCCCACTGGAACTCGATGGCATCGTTGCTGTCCGTGTAGGCGGTGCCGGTGGAGCCGCGCACGGGGTTGAAATCGGTGCGGACAGGAGTGTCCACGCTCCCTTGAAGCACGCTGGCGCGGGTGTCGGCGGCGGTGGTGAGGGGAGCTACAGAAGCCTCTTTGGTGGAGCCGAGGCGGTCGGCGGGGTTGTCTGCGAGGATCTGTTTGCGGGCGGCCTCGACGAGCTTTTGGAATTCCTTGAGCTGGACGCGGGTGCTTTGGTCGAGATCGGTGGCGATGAGGCGCTTGATCTCGTCGAGCACGCTGCGGAGGAAATCGAGGATGGCCTGACCGAGGGCCGGTGAGGCATCCATGGCCTCGCTGGTCTGGCCGGCGAATTCCGCGTCTTCGTCGAGCATGCGCAGGAACTCGTGCGCCATGTGGAAGGGGTCGGCTTTCGGGAGGGTGACTTTATTGACCGGATTGACACCACTGACGGCTTGCTGGGCGAGGGTGAGGAGCTGCTTTTGGGAGAGGGGTTTGCCGCCGGTGGCGTTTTGGAGGTCGGCGGCGTAGTAGGAGGCATAGACGCGGGCTTGGAGGCCGGGCGTGAGGTCCTTCCAGAGGGCGCGGGCCTGGCTGGGGGTGATGACCTTCAGGGCGGCGAGGTGGCGGACCTCGTGCATGACGGCGCGGCGGGTGAAGGCGGCGAGGTCTTTTTCTTCGAGGTGATCGGCGGACTTGAAGAGTTCCGCGAGGTTCACGTCGAGCCGGGGCGCGGTGGTGGCCTCTGCCACGGAAATGCCTGCGCCGGTGTAATTGAGGTCGTCCTTGGCCTGGCCATCGGTGAACACGATGCCGCCGGGGAAAGCGTTTTGGAAGCGGGCGAGCTGGGTGGTGAGCGGCGAGACGAATTTTACAAATCGTTTCCGCGAGGCCACGGGGACGGCCTTCATGGCGCGCTGCTTGGCCACGACGACGCGGTCGGCGAGGTCGGTGGTGGCTTTGGCGGGCGGGGAGGTGACCGGAGTGACCTTAGTAACCGGAGTGACGGTGAAGGGGTCGGTGGCGTCGGCGGGGGCGGTGCGGGCAGGAGTGCCCGCATCACTGGTGGGTGGGGTGCCGGAGCGGCCGAAGAACTCGTATTTCTTGCGTGTCTGGGGTTTCACCCAGCCGAGTTTGAAAAGCTCGTCGTCGATGCCGGCGGCGTATTGCTCCTCAGCGCTGGCTCCGACGATGCCCTGGGCCTCAATGACTTTGCTGGCGGCGTGGGCGGCCTGCGGGGCGGTGAGGCCGCGGTCTTCGAGGAGGGTGGCAAGCTCGGTGGCGCGTTGCTGCGCGGCGGGCTCCAGACTCCCGGCGGTTACCGGTGGTTCAGGTTGTGCTGGTGCAGGAGGGCTTTCGCCTCGTGCCGAGTCCGGCCCATTTGCAGGAGAAACTTGAACCGGGCTTTGGGTGGCATTGGCAGGAGCTGGTCCACCTGCGGGCGGCTGAGTGAGTTGCTGGAGGCGTTGTTTTTCATCGAGGGGAATGGCGGCGCGGACGGCGGGGAGGATCTGGCCGAGCTTGTCGAGCGTGGCCTGGGAAATGACGGGCTGGCCGTCGATGAGGCGGACGCGAACGGGGCGCATGCCGGCGGTGCCGTCCGGGTTGGCGACGGGAGCTTGACCGGCATCGAAGGTCTGCACCTCCGGGATGCCGTTCTTTCCGGGCACGATGCGGCCGTTGACGAAGGTGCCGGGTTTTTGCGGGTCCTCGACGATGTCGAGCGCGGCGAGCGTTTCCGCGTCCAGCTCGGTCAGCGGGGTGCCTTGAGCGATGTAGAGCACGCCACGAGCGGCGTCCTGGGTGCGGGCGAGGGTGGCCTCGTCCACGTCCGGGAGTTGAAGCGAGTCGATGGCTGTCTCGGCGGCAGCGACGTTTTCCGGGAGGTTCGCGGGGTTGCTGGGAGCACTGCTTGGGGCCTGCTGGCGGCGGTCGCGGTAATCAGACACAGCCTGCATGCCTCCCCCGACGATGCCAGCGGCACCGATGATCTCCGGGAGGCCGGTGATGAAGTCGCGCACGGCGGAGCGTGGATCGCGGCCTTCGGCCTGGGCCTGGGCGAGCTGGGAGACGCCTTCGTCGATGAGTTCCTCCGGGATTTCATCGAGAGCCCCTTTGGCTACGGATTTGCCGCTGGCGAGGAATCCAGCCATCATGGCGCGGACACTGTGACGGGCGGCGTTATCTTGCAGGATGGCGGTGGCACCACCGGGGAATACCTTGGTGAGCGCGGCGGTCATGGCACCAGCGGCGGCGCTGGCGGGAGCAGCGGAACGCCATGCGTCCTCGTGGCTCATGCCCTGCTCGCGAAGCTGGCCGTAGGCCTCGCTGTAAAGCGTGCCGCCGGTCTGCATGGCACCGAAGGTCATGGCACCGGCCATGGAGCCAGTGGCGAGGGTGGCGGCGACACCGGGGGCCATGCGGGCGATGGTGCCGGTGATGGCTCCGGCGAGGCCGGTGTTCGACAATTCCCCCTGCGCATTGACCAGGGTGCCTGCATTGGCGGCATTGGCTGCGGCGAGGGAGGAAATGCCTTCGGAGACGGTATCAGACACCAAGCCGGAGGCAGCTCCAGCGGTGCCGAGCACGGCGCTGGTGATGTCCATGAAGCCTGCGGTGACATTGGAGGCGACCAAATCCCCCCAACGACGCCAAGCGGGGCGGCTCTTCATTTTGTCCGCGTAGGCGAGGGCCTGCTCTGCCGGATCGGCTGAGGGCATGGGGTTCTCCTCGCGCCATTGGTTGAAGTCCTCCCCGAAAGCGGTCTGATCGGCAAAGGTGGCGAGGAGCGTCTCGCCATACATGCGGCGGTATTCCGGCCAGAGGGCGAGGGCAGCTTTTTTCTGCTCCGCGGTGCCGGTGGATTTGGCGATGACGGCGCGGAAGGCGGTTTCATCTGAGCCGAGGGCCGGATTGGGGATGAGGGTGCCATCCGGGAGGGTGCGGAGGGGCTCCTGCATCTCCGTGATGCCGAGGCGCTGCAAAAGCGGGCCGGTGAGGGAGTCGGCCGCCTCGACGGCCTCGCCGGTGAGAGGTTTGCTCCAATCGAGCCGCCGGCGTGTCTCCATGAAAACGCGGGCCTCGGCAGGATCGATGCCGAGGGCCTTGGCCTCGGTGTCGAATTGCGCGTCCAGTTCTTTGCGGAAGGAATAGCCGGGCTGGCCGGTTTGCTGGCCGTAGGCGGCATCCGCTTTCGCGCGGGCTTGGTTCGCGAGATCGGTGTCAGTGCTGACTTTGGCAGTCCAATCGTAAAGGTGATCTCGGTCGGAGGCGTAGGTGTTGAACTTGTCCCAGAGCGAATTGAGCGCGGTGGTTTTCTTCTTGGCCTCGTCCCGGGCGACGCCCTCGATGAGGGAGGCTTTGGCGGCGATGTCGTCGGAGAGAGCCTTGAAGGCGGCCTTGGCCTCCGGGCTGTCTTCCCTGCCCTGAAACTGAGCGCGGAGGGCCTCGGCACGCTGGTCCTGATCGGCGAGGAGGGTGCGATACTCGACGCCCATGCCGGGCGCGGCGGATTCGAGGGTCTCTGCGACTTGATCCTGCTGCGCGCGCTGGCGGGTCTGGAGAGACTGGCCGGCCTCCTGCTGGAGGGCGGCCTCCGCCTGAAGATCGGCGTGCTGCGCGGCGAGCTTTTCGAGCAAGGGGGCATCCTGGGCCTCCGCCTCCTGATCGAGGGCCTGCTGGCGCTCGTATTCGGCGGCGAGATCGGCGGGCCATGTCTCGGTGGTGCCGTCCGGCTTGGTGAACGTCACGATTTCCCCGGCGGTGAGGCCCTGCTGGCGGCGCGCGGCGGCCTGCTGGGCGAGGGTATCGAGCTTTTGCTGCGAAGCGGCGCGGCGGGCTTGGACGGGCTGGAAAGCGGCGTCGATCTCCTGCGAGCGCGTGGCGAGATCGGCGGTGGAGGCTTCAAGGTCGGCCTGCAATTCCTGCGGGGACATGCTGGCGCGGCGCTGGCGCTGGCGCTCTGCCCATGCGGCGGGATCATCGCGGCGGAGCTTCAAATCGAAGGCAGTGTCGGCCTGCTGCTCGTGGAACTGGGCGGCCTCGTCGTCCTTTGTGAGGATGGCGCTGGCGTTGCGGATTTTGGCGGCGAGGGGTTTTGTCGCGTCGTTGGCCTCCAGGTCGGCGAGGTCTTGATCGGTGAGATCGGCGTCTGGCTGGGAAAGGCGGGAGAGGCGTTCCTGGGCGGTGAGGGCCTCGGGGGTGGGGTTATTGTTCACCACGTCATACCAGCCGGCTTTGTCGGTGGCTTTAGCCTGCTCCTGTAGGCTGGATTGGAGAGCGAAGAGAGCCTCCTGCTTCGCGGTTTTGACCTGCTTGGCGAGGTTGTCGCGGGCTTTGGTGGGGAGGCGGCGCTTGGCGGGGTCGGTGGTGGCGGTTTCGATGGCGCGGAGGCGCTCATCGAGGGCGGCTTTGCGGGCCTGCTCGGCGCGGTCCTTCCGCTGCTGCTCAAGCTGGGCATCCGATTCGAGGGCCACGGGCATGCCGGTGACCTTCGAGGTGAAAAACTTCCGGCCCTCTTTCGTGAACTGGTCGGAGATCTGCGCGGCCTGCTGCTGCTGCGCGGCTTTGGCGGCGGCTTCCTGCTCCTTCGCGGCTTTTTCGGCCTGCTTCTGGTCCCAAAGGGGGTCGGGGTGGAGATTGCCGTCGGCGGTGGTGACGGGGATCATGCCCTGCGCCCGGTATTCCAGCTCCTGTCTCGATAGCTCGGCGTTGCGCGCGGCTTTGGCGGCGGCTTCCTGCTCTTGGGCGGTTTGTTTGGCCTGCTGGGCGACGAGGCGCGCGGCGGCTGCTTGTTGCTGCTGGGCGAGGCGGTAGGGGTCTTGGGAGGGAGGCATGGAGAGGAGGAGACTGGGGGACTGGGAGACGGGGTGTCCCCGCTACGAGGCCGCGGGGCGATGGCGCTGACGGACGGGATTGACTTTATTGACCGGAGGGACTGGTGGGTGGGGCCATGTCCGGGCTCTGGTAATCATCGACGGCTTTGAGGGCGCGGTTGATGTCGTGCTGCATCGTTTCGAGGGTGGCGGCGGTGGTTTCGCCACGGTAGTCTTGGAGGGTGGCTTTCACAGACTCCAGGGCGAACTCGGCGTGGGCGTGGCGGGCGAGGTGGCTGTTGGTTTCGCTGAGGAGGTGGGCAAGGGCGGAATTGTCGAGGGCGACGGGGCCGTCGTGGGCCAGTGGCTGCTCGGCGAGGTCCAGCAAGGATTTCACGGTGGTCTGCGTCTTCGTGGGAAGAGGCAGTTGGGTCATGATATTGCCGGCTTCATTGTGATTGGCGGCGAGGATGAGGGCGGGCTGGGTGGTTTTGGCGATGCCGTTGAGCATGCAGGTGGTGTGGCCGCAGCGGCGTTTGCCCGCGAAGTGTGAGGCAAGGGTGCCGACGATGGAGAGGAGGGCTTTCAGGGTCATGGTGGTGGTGTGGGTGGGTGTTGGGTTTGGGGTGGGTGGGATTATTTCCAGAGCACGGTGGGAAGGCCGGAGAAGCCGCAGGCTTCGCGGATTTGCTGGAGGGGGCAAGCGGGGCCGGGGTCGCGCTTGCGCTCCGGGGCGATGCAGTCGTGGCCGGTGACGTCGTCGAGGTGGTAAAAAGCGACGAGAGCCTGGGCGAGTTCGATGCACGAGGTAATCTGGGCCTCGCTGAACTTTTCCCAGCGGCGGGGTTTGATGATGGCGGCTTCGTTGCGGTGGCGGGCTGTGAGGGTGCCGGCGTAGCCTTTGAGCTGCTCCTCGCCTTTGATGGCGTCGCACTCGTCGCCGGTGTTGCACAATTCAATGCTGAGGGCACACGAGTTCACGTTGCGGTAAACTTTGTCGGTCTTGGGATCTTGCCAGCGAGAGACGCCGGCGTGGGAGATGGTGCGGTCGGTGGCGCGGCACTGGTAGATGGTGCCTTCGCGCTCGATGAGAAAATGGGCACCGAGGTCAATGCGGCGGTTTTGAGACTGATTCCACCAACCTGCGCTGGTGCGCGCGGCTCCTCCCTCGGTGTAATGAACGACGAGCAGGCGGCGGATGGGCATGGGGTTGCCTCCGGTGCGGATGTCGCCGGCGGGGAGGCGAGCGATGCCCTCGAGGAGGTGGGTCTTGGGATTGATGATGAGCATGGCGGCAAGGTGGGTGACAACGTTTATAGAAAGGCTTTACCGGCCGAGGATTTAGAAGGTGGGGCGGCGGTTGGGGAGGTAGGGTTTGCGGAAGAGGCTCTGGGCAGCTTTCTTCTTGGAGGCAGCATCGGCGATGGCGGCATCCTGCACCGGTGTGCGGCCGGTCATGATGGAGCGATTGGCCGGATTGGAGACGTAGGAGTCGCTGGCTCGGGGTGCGGTGGCGGGCGCAGAAACCGGAGCCGCCGGCGCGCGATTGGTGAAAAGCAGGTGAGGTGGCGTCAGTTTGGTGGGCGCGGCGGCGGTTGGAGCTGGGGCGGGGTTTAGCATGCGAGGAGGTCCTTGCGTGGCTTGAGACAGCCGGGCAGCATCTTGCAAAGCCTGCGCGCGTTTTTCCAGTGTTGGAGCGCCGGGTCCAGTCATAGGAGTGTCTTGAGGTTTAGCAGCGGTCGGCATCACGGCTGTGGCGGGTGTTACGCTCGCAGGTGTTACGGGTGACGTTACGGCAGGCGTTACGCGTGACGCAACGGGGGCGGGTGGAGGTGTTACGGCTGGCATGGGAGGAGCCATGGCGGCCGGTTTGCGGCCTCCGGTGGGGTCGTAGGCCATCGTGGGCCGGGTTTGGCCGGCGGCATCGGTGATGGTGGCCGGCGGGGTTGTGGGCATGCGCCATTCGCCATTTTTGGCGCGGTAGGCACCGCCTGGGGCTGGGGCTTGGGCGGTAGGGGTGACGGCTGGGGCTGGCCGAGAGCTTTTGAACTGCTCCATGGTCATGCCCTCAAAGCTGGCGGTCGGACGGGGAGGGGTGGGCGCGGTAGATGTTGGTTTATTAGCTGCCGTGGCCATCGGCGGGCGGGGTGTTGGACCTGTGGGGATGGTAAAAGTAAGGTTTGGGCGAGTGGCAGGAGAGGGCGCGGCGGGAGTGACCGGATTGACCGGAGGGACCGGATTGACGGCGGCGGGTGCGCTCGGTGCCGGGGCGGCGGACGTGACGGGGGTGATGTTTCCGGCTTCATCCATGGTCTGACGGCCCATGTTGGCCTGGTTGAAGGTGGTGCGCTTGGAGTCGAAGGTGCCGTCCATGCGCGCGGCGACGATGCGGTCTTGCCGGGTTTGCGGCATTTGCGGCATTTGCGCCATGGGAGGCATGGTGAGGCCGCGCTGCATGTCGCTGACGGCCTGGCGCATGGGGGCGTCACTGGCGGCGGTGCCGCGGCGCTTGCTGCTGGGGATCTGGCGCACGCCGCGACCGGCGAGAGAGCCGGGGGCATAAACGGACTGAGAGGGAGGTGTGAGGGCCATGGCGGTCAGATTTGGGGTTTAGCGTTGGTCTTGTGAAGCGCGGTTTTCTTGTCGCGGCGGCAGGAAGTGACTATGTCGTGGAAACACTGGAAGGTGCGAAGGTCTTCTTGGGAGGCTTCCAATCCCATGCTGGCGGCGGTCAGGATGGCCTCTTGGGCGGCGTCGTAGGCTTTGAAAATGCGGGGGGCCAGCCACTTCTGGAAACCCTCGCAACGCTCCAGCGATTCAATGTAATGGAGAACCTGAGCAGCGGCGGACTGCTCCTCGGCGGCTTTGATCTGGGCGGGCGTGGGCATTTAGATGGCGGGCTGGGGTGGCTCGGTGGGGGCTGGGGCGGCTCCAGGTGCGGGCGGTTGGCCGGTCGGTGGAAGCATCGCCATGAGGGGCTCGATGACGCTGTCGGCATTTTTGACGCCGTTGGCTTTGAGGATCTGCCGGAAAAGAGGAGCGAGGCGTGCCTGCACCTCGGGGTTGGGCTGATCGTAGAAGGAAGTGGCAGCGGTGGCGGCTTGGGTGTTTTGATTGAGTTCCTGTTCGCCGCGGTATTTGGTGAGCTGGAGATCGACGTCGAGGGTGAGGTTTTTGACCTCGTCCGGGGTGATGCTGGACAGGACGCCGAGATCGCCCTCAAAGAAGCGGAAGGTTTTGGCGGACTGGAGATTGGCGGCGGCGAGCAGCATGAGAGACTTCAGGATGTCGCGGATGCCGCCACGGAGGTCGGACACCATTTTGTCGGTCAGCTCCTGGCCGGATTTTTCGAGATTGCGGACGCCGGTGGCGAGCTTGGTGGTATCGAGCCCGAGGGCCTGGCCATCGTTTACGTTCGTCACGCCGCTCATGTTGAGCGCGATCTGCATGAGGAACTCGATCATTTCGCGGAGCGGCTGGCCTTTGGTGTCGTAGATATCCACCTGCTGCAACGTTTCGGCGAGGGTTTTGCCGGGCTTTAGGTGGAGTGTTTCGCCGCCGTTGATTTCGAGGTCGGGCTTGCTTTCGCCCTCGGTGGTGTTTTCCGGCTGCCACGCGATGACCTTCCCGGAGCGTGAGAGCGAAAACTGCCAGCGATTGAAAAGGAGATCTATGGCGGTCTGGATAGGTTCGAACAGCTCGGCGAGGCCTTGGCCGTGAGCACGACCGGGGATGCGGTTGATGGTGGGCAAGCGGTAGGGACGGCGTTTGTCGGGCGTGACGTTCTCGATGTAGTCGTAGAACAGCGGCGTGGTGCCGTCGCGAGTCATGATGAGCAGGATATTCCCTTGGTTACCGGTGCCGAGGGCATCAAACCAAAGACAGAAACGGGACCAATTCACCTGCGGCTCATTTTTATCGCTGCCGGTGCTGTCGAGCACCTCGCCGAGATCCGGGCGGCTTTTGTTCGCGGCAGCCTGCGAGGTGGTGCCTGAGACGGGGAGAAGGCGCTGGGTGAGGTTGGAGACATACTCCATGACTTCGTCCGGGGTGACTCCCTCCAAAGTGAGCAGGCGATGGACGAGCACGATGAGCGGCTCGTCGTAGAAGTGGACGGTGCAATCGGCGAGGTCGAGGTTTTTGCAGTTCAGCGGGTAAAGGAAGTCATGCGGCAGGAGAACCTCGGCCTGTGGGCCTTCCTCAACGATGGTCCTGCGCCAGATGATCTGCGTTTCGTAGTTCTCGGTGCCTGGGTGTGGTGTGGTGCCATCGCGTTTCAGCACGAGGCGGCCGGTGGACTGCATGACCGGTGCGCCGTCTGGGCCGAGCATGGGCTGCTGAGTGGTGGGATCAATGGCGGGGGCCTGTTCCTCAATAAACTGGTCATCCCCCTGAATGATGACGTCGCCATCGCTGCCGAGGTAGGGGTTGCCATCGGAGCCGATGAGGATGGTTTTTTCCGATTGGTAGTAGCTGACGCGTTTTTGGTAAAACAGCGACACGGGGCACTCTCCGCAGATGAGGACGCGCTCGATGATGGAACTGAGGGTGGTTTTGGTGTCGTTTTCGGAGTCGAGGACGTGGCGTAGCCATTTATCGAGGCGGTCGGCGAGGTCTTTGTCCTCGATGCCGACATCGTAGGCGGCGAAGTAGGGATCGCTGCCGAGGTAGTAATTGATCATGCGGGCGATGATCTGCATGAGGATGCGCCGCGTGAGGGGGATGTGCAGGTTTGAATCCGCAAAGATGCCGCCCATGACGAAGGCACGCCAGTCGAAGCGCATCTCGTAGGCCATCATGGCCATGAAGCGAATGTCGAGGTGGCGGCGGCGGAAAACCCCGTCCGAGTCGAAAGCGGAGGCGTGCCAGTTTGGGGAATCGAAGTCGCGCATGCCAAGCTCATTGGAGAGTTCCTCCTGGCGGCGTTTGGCGTGGTTGATGAGGGCCTCCTCCTGCTCTCGCGTCATGGACTTGGACAGGGCCGACGGGATGAGGACGCGAGGCTTGTCCGGGTCAGGCTCGGTGATAGGAGGGAGCTTCGAGGCGAGAGCCTGGGCTTGTGGCAGGGCAGAGACCATCTCGCAAGGCGGCATCAAAACGGGTGCGAGGCAAGGGTTTTGTTGCGACGGTGGACAACGGAACGAAATGATGCCTATCAAATAGGACTGTGGCGAAAAAGAAGAGCCCGAAGCCCTCTAAACCTCCTCCTCCTGCTGGACCGGTGCCGATGAATGCGGTGCCGGTGCCGGATTCATTGGGTGGGGGTGAGGTGCGTCTTTACGACCTGCGCAAAACGGCTTTGCCCGATGTGGTGAACACACCGCCGGAAGCTGTGCTGGCGGAGTGGCAGTTTTGGGTGGTGCATTTCCCTTCCCGGCGCTGGGCTGCGGTCAAAGGTGACCGTGGGCAGGCGCTGGCCGTGATGAAGAAACTGAGCCGAGGCGAGGACGCGCTGGGGTTATGTCCTCCGCCGAAACCCGCCAAGAAGCCTCGGGTGCACGCGCGTGCGTGTGTGCGTGAGGATGGGAGTGGCGAGGAGAAGAAACCGCCCGCGAATCGGAGGGCCTACACAACGGTGCCGGAGGGCGCGGATTTTGACCAGGCGATGGACCACGTTTTTCCCAACCAGCGCCTGACTCAGTTGTGGGAGGATGCCGTTTTTGCTACAGAAGAAGTCACGGATAAAAATGGCAACGTAATGGGTTCGAAGGCAAATTGGAGTGCTCGCACGACTGCTTTAAATGCGCTGACGCAACTCATCAAAGGCCGGCCACGGGAGAAGGAGAAAAAGAAGGCGGAGCGGCCGGTGCTGGGCATTCAGGAGCTGCGGCAGAAGCTGCTCATTTCACCGGAATACCGGCAGGCGATGCTGGAGATGATCCAGGACTGCGAGAAGCAAGCGGCGGCAATGGCCGGCGCGGTGGTCAAACCTGCAACCTGACGCCATGGCCTACTCTCAAATCGCGCACGACAACCTGACGAGCACGGCCACCATGAGGTCGCTGCATCAAGCGGAGCGCGAGGGAATGCCGCCGGATGAATTTGACCAGCTGGTGGTGAGGACACGGCCGGGAGCGTGGTTCGAGACCGAGGGGCACATCATCGACAAGGCGGGCGTCGAGCGTGGGGCTCGCAGTCAGGATGGCGCGGCGCTGCATGCGAACTGGCTGCAAAAGAGGCTGTTTGAGATCGCGCAGTGGTGCCTCGACAACAACGAGCCGTGTAGGCTCCTCGTTTACAAGCCTCGGCAGAAGGGGTGCTCGACCGGAACGATGGCGCTGGCCTACTGGTGGAGCCGGCGTCAGCGGTCCAACTGCCTGCTCATGGGCGGGCAGTATTCGCAGGTGGAAAACCTGTGGGGCATCTTCAGCCATTACGCGAGCCGGGACAGTTTTGACTGGGGGAACACCATCGAGAAGCTGAACACGGATTCAGCGACCTTTTCCAACGGCTCCGAGTGGCAGTGGGAAACGGCCCGAGATCCCGAGGCTGGCCGGTCTGGCACCTATCAGGTGGCTGTGCTGACGGAAGTGGCACGCTGGGCCGAGCAAGGGGTGGCGAATGCCTCCAAGGTGCTCAACGGGGTGCAAAACTGCGTGCCGAAACTGCCCGGCACGCTGGTCATCATGGAGACGACCGTCAAAGGCGGATTCGGCGAGTTTTTCCTCAAGTGGAACGGTGAGAAGGATAAAAACATCCCGGGCGCGGTGAGCTTTGAGGACTACAAGCGCGGCAAGCGGGGCAATGGGTGGATCAAGGTGTTTGCGCCGTGGTTTGTCTTTGAGGACTCGCGGATGACCTGCCGAGATGAGCAGGAAGCCGCGGACATCATGGCAGGCATCGGTGCCATCTCCGAGGAGGAGAAGAGCGCGGAGCAGGAGATGATCCGGCGCTTTCGGCTGGGACCGGAGCAAATCAAATACTGGCGAGATGTGCTCATCAACGAGTGCCAGCGTGATCCTGACAACCGGGACCGGGAATATCCGCCGACACCGGAGGCGGGCTTTAAAAGCACTCTGCCGGGTCGATTCAATCGCATCGGTCTGCGGAAGTTGCGCGCAGATGCCGAACTGGCTCGGGACCATATGAAGCGGGTCATTCTGGAGAATCCGTCGAGAGATCGGAAAACCTATGCTGCGAGGGTGGTCCGTGAGGACACCGAGGCCATGTATCACGTCTGGGAAAGCCCGACACCTGGGTATCGCTACCTCATCGCAGCGGATCTCGCCGCCGGCGAGGAAGTCACCGAAGGCGGGGACCGGGACTGTCAGGCGGTGCTCGTGCTGCGGCAGGGGTTCTTCGACACTAGGCGGCAGGCGTGGGTGAGGCCGAAGGTCGTGGCGACCATCAAACCCAACTGTCGAGTGGATCAGCTCGTGCTCGCCGATATGACGTGGCGGCTGGCGCGGTGGTATGGCAACTGTTTGATCGTGCCGGAGGTCAATTACGACAAGGGCTTCATCCGGGCTCTGCGTGACTTTGGAGCGCACATTTACGAGCGCGAGCGCGCAGCCACCGACAAGGAGGACCAGCGGCCGACGAAGAAGTATGGCTTCCTTACGCGAGGGCAGGACGGCGAGGGCCAGCGCGGCTGGTGCATCGAGCGGCTGGCGCAGGCCATACGCGAGTGGGATGTGGACGGCAGCGGCATCGACTGCCCGGCGCTGCATGTGTTGGCCGAGCTTGAGTTCTTCATCCGCACCGAATCGGGCCGCGAGGAAGCGGCCCCTGGAAAGCATGATGACTGGGTGCTGGCGCTGTGCATCGGACTGGCGACCCTCAGTGGAGCCACGCTTTACCGGCCACCGCAGACGCATGGGCGGGTGCCGCAGCATCAGGCGCAAGCGGACAAGAAACCGGCGGCACAGCGTGGGCTGCGGTGAGTGTCGCAACAAAACCGGATTGACAATTAAACGAAGTGATGCCGCTGCTGTGGGCATGACTGAGGTTCAAGCCCAGACTCCCCCCGCCGCATCCGACAAGGTGACCATGCCTGCCGGTGAAGCCCCAACCGTGGCCGCGACTCCCGTGGCTGACAATACCAACCCCAATCCGACAATCACAGGCGCTAAGACGGAGATGCAGCCTGGCGCGGGCGGGGGCGTGGACTTGGAGACAATCGGTGCAAGCGACTACGAGCGCCTGATCGAGAACATGTCCGACGAGCCCGACGATGACGCCCCACCGGAAGGTGCGGCTGTTTCGACTGAGGTGAAACCCGTCGAGCAGCCCAAACCAGTGCTGGATGATGGCGAGGGCCTTTTGCAGCCGGGGAAAATCCCCGAACGCTACAAGGTGCCCACGGGTGATGATCCGTTGCTGTTTCACACGCTGCGGTTTGTGAAGGAGTCCCGCACAGCGGGTGGCAAACTCACCGCCGGTGAGGCGGAGGTCATGGCGAAGAAGTTCCTCGGCTTTGAAACGGCTCCGGCCGCTGGTGAATCCGCTCCGGCGGGTGATCTTGCTGCTCCGGCTGCCACGGCTCCTACTACTGGCGGAATGCTCGAAGATCTGAACGCTGCCCTTGAGGCGGCGACAGTGAGGTTTGAGCAGGCTGGTGATGCGTTTGACCCCAAAGGTCAAGGCGATGCCCTGCGCGAAATCAACCGACTGAACCGCGAGATTGCCCATGCAACGGTGGAGGCCCAGAGAGCCGAAGCTGAGGCCTTGGTGACTCAAAGCGAAGCGCAGGTCGCGTTTGAGCGTGATTGGACGGCCAGTGAAAGCACGGCCCATGATCTTTTTGCGCATGTGGGTGCGGCTGATCCAGCCTCGGCCATCTCGCAGAAAGCCGCTGAGATTCAGCAGCTCTTTGCCGCCTCGAACGATCCCGCCCTTCAGGCGGTGTATCAATCGCCGAACAGCCCGATTCTTTACTACAACCTGGCCGCCAAGGAACTTGGCATCGTGCCGGGTGTCGCTCCGCAGGGGTCCGCTCCTGCTGCGCCCATGTCTCCACCTAAGTCCACGCCTCCGCCCGTCCAGCGCCAAGTCCCCGTCGGTGCCGCCCTCCTCGCCTCCTCTGGAGGCACACAGCAACCGGCGGTCACTCATTTCAACCCGAACACTCTCCAGACGAGCCACGACTACGAAAGTTACGTGGCTTCCTTGGGAGGCTAAAGGCTTATCTGACAACGGCCGCCATACCTCACAACAACTATGGCATTCGAAATTACCAGCCCAAACACGGGCGCAACGCTCTCCGCCCAGGTGGACCCCAAGGTCCTTTGGTCGCGGGGGATTTCCATCTACGAAGGCGAAGAAGATCCCTTCATGCAGATGGAGGGTGGAAGCGATTCCATCATTGAAACCAAAACCGAAACGGCCGCCGGCGCGGGCACCACGATCAAGTTCCAGGTGTCCTCTGACTACGGCGACGAAGGCAAGCAGGGCGACGAGCTTTTCGAGGAGTCCGACGACTTCGAGGAAGATCTGCTCGGCGAGTTCGAACTCACGGTGGACTGGATTCGTCACGCGACTCGTATCACGAAGCGAGGCGGCGAAATCATGGGTCTGGCGAATGAGCTGAAGCGCCACACGCCTCGGAAGCTGGGCCGCTGGCTGGGCAAGCACAAGTCTCACAGCATGCAGATGACCTTCCTGCACAAGACGAACTCCGCCAATCACTTTTACACGGCCGGTTCGCAGGATTCCATCACCATGTCCGACGGCCTCACCTATGATGAGATCATCAAGGGTGGTGCCATCCTCAAGCCGCTGGGCGGCGCTGCTGCCAAGGTGGGCCGCGACAAGAACGGCAACCCGGTCTGGGGTGCTGTCGTCCTCGCCACTGATAATGCCACCTACGGGCTCAAGCTCGACCCGGTGTATCGTCTGAATCTCCAAAACGGTTTCGACCGCGGTGTGGCTAACCTGCTCTGGTCCGGTGGTGTGGCGTCTGTGGACGGTCACGTCATCAAGGAGTATGTGCCGAAACGTGGCGACATCGAAGGTGCCGTCGGTTCTCCGCTCAATCCGCAGGCGCTGCTCGGTGCAGCCATCGCAGGCGGCACCACCACCTTTGACATCAAAGGCGGCGGCAACGCCACCTCGGCGGCCAAGACGAAAAAGAAGTATTACAAATACTTCCCCAAATACGCCTATTCTTGGCGTCCGGCGCAGGGCAGCCGTGCGGCTGACGTCCTGTCTGCGACCAGTGAGGTGTGCTGGGATCTGACCGCCCTCGGTGAGGATGGATCGACCACGAACGTGTTCTACGTCCGCGTCACCAATCCGCCAAATGCGGCGACCGACCCCGGCAAGTGGGCCATCTACGAATGCTCCGCCAACGACGGCAACAAGCTGACCGTCAGTGCCCGTCTGGGTGCCACGGACAGCGGTATTCGCTTCCAGACCGTCGGTGAAGTGACTTGGGACTCCACCAAGCACACGGTCACGCACGACGTTGGCTCTCTGGTGACGCTGTGCAATGCCAAGGGCGTGCCTCTTGGTGCCACGTTGTTCCTCTATCGTCAGGCGGCGTATCGCGGCTACGGCAGCGTGCGCAACCAGCGTCAGGAGCAGCGCCACAACGGTGACTTTGTGATGGACACCTACATCGAGTCGGTCTTCGGCCAGACTCTGTGCGAGGACCGCATCGGCAACAAGCCGGGCGTGGCCGTCATCAAGCACTCCCTCATGTATCCGGGCATCATCGATGCCTAAAGAATCCTCGGTGGCGGTCGAAGTCCGGCCGCCACCGATCCTTTTTTCCTTCCCTTACTCTCCTACCCCTTATGAAAGAAGTCCGTGGCCTCATCTATTTCGCTGGCGTCTCCCGCAGCGTGCCTTCCATCCGTGGTTTCAAGCGTTGTCCCGAACATGGGAACGTGCTGGCCTACGATGGCCGTCCTTTGCCTATGGCTGAATTCAACAAGGTCGCCGACAAAACGCTCGGCGAGCAGGCCAAGGGTATCTATGGACTGATTCCGGTCGTCCGCCTTGTCGAGGTGGAAGTGGCTGACGTGGTTCCGGTGGAAACCGCGCCGCCCCAACCTGCCAAGCCGGCCAAGCCGCTCCCGCCCACCATTCGCGTGGCGGTCGAGCCTATCGACGGCGGGTTCATGCTTGTCGATTACGAGGCTGATCCGGCTCGCTACATGGGGCAGTCGCTCCTTTGGGAACTGGAAGCCGGGCTCGTGCTGCCTTTTGCCACCGAGCAGGAGGCTCGCCAGCACGCTCCAGGGCCGATTGTGGCCGCTCCTGCTATTTCTCAAACCGCCGCTGAGGCGGACAAACCAGACGACTCTCTTGTTGGGGAGGACTCGGGGGCGAGTTCTCCCTTGGTTGAGAAAGAGGCTTCGGCCCCCAGTGGGCCGGAGTCCTCTCTTACCGACGACAAAACCGCTTCCGATGAAGCTGCCCAAGATGCTCCGGGCTCCCCGGAGATTGAGGCCCCCAAAGCCAAAAAGGCCCCCAAAGCCAAAAAGCCCAAACCCGACGCCGAGTAATCTCCTGCCATGTTGCTCCTGCTTGCCATGACCATCGCACAACTGCTCACTGACTGCTCCCGGAACCTGTCCACGGTTCCGGCGAACATGGACACGACGCAGCAGCGGTGGCTCGTGCAGGCGGTAAACAAGGGATTGGCGGAGTTCGTGCTCGATCTGCCGGAGCATCGCCGGGGCGAGTCCAAAACGGAGCGCATCGCTGCGGCGGTGACCAAGACCATCACGGTGACGGCGACGCAGCAGGGTATCACGTTTGATCCCGTGTGGTCCTCGCCTGACCAGATGCCCTACTGGGGGCGCACAGCGGTGGTGGGCAACGATGCCGCCCGCTACAATCGCCTCCAGGGCCTGAACAGCCTCATGCGGCACCATGAAGGGGCCAGCGGCACCACGACGCTGGAAATCCGGCATGACGCGGTGCAGTGCGGTTATTTTGAAGATGCCGTCGAGGGCGATGTGACGCTCCTGTGGGAGACGGGCTCCACGATTTTGCGGCATGGCATTCCTCAGTGGATGGAGGCAAATGATGCTTTGGCTTTTCAGATTGGTCGCCCGGAGCGGTGGTGGGTCGAGTCGCTCAACGGCCTCAGCAATGGCGCGGCACCGCTGTTTTTGATCCGGCTCTGGCCTCAGCCGGACGCGGTCTATTCCCTGCATTTCCAGCGTCGCCTGTGGCCGACGGCCATCACGACGGCCATGCTCGCCAGCACCACCGAGCTACCCATCACGGCGGCCGAGGAGGGCGACCTCGTGGCCTACTGTGAGAAGCCTCTCATCGGCTCGCAGCTTTGGCTCGGCAGTGCCTCCAAGGAGGACGCCGTGATGCGCTACAACGACGCGAAAGGCCTGCGCACGGCTCTGAGCAACAATCGCCCGCACACGCAGCCGGGCCAAGTCCGCACCAAACGAGGTTATTGATATGGCCGCACTCACTCAACATCTTCCCACGACGGACCGCTCCACCTCCATCACGACGGGTGGGACGGCTCAAAACGTCTATACCGCGAATCAGCAGCCGAAGGCTGGGTTCGAGTTTTACAACCAGTCGGATACAGCGATGTATCTAGATTGGGACACCAATGCCACCACGGGCAAAGGGGTGCTCGTCGCGGCCGGCGCTTCCTACTACATGCCCGGCCCTGCCGGCGTGATCCCAGCGGGCCGGATGAGTGTGCTGTGCGCCACCACCGGCAAAACCTTTGTCTGCAAAACCTGGTGATCTGACTTTTATGCCTCTTGGAAACCAACCCTCCAGTTTTGGCTCACTCGGCGGAAACCCGAGTGACAATGCCGCGCTGGCGGCAGCTCTGGCGTTGAAGCTCGACAAGGCTGGAGGCACGATGACGGGGGCGCTGGTGAACTCGACCAACGGCGCTGCCTCGACGCCGGTGCTGTCATTGACTGGCAGCGTTTTCACCGGCGGCACCGCCACGAGCACAAAGCCTTCGCTGTTGGTTGAGCCAACGGGAGCCACGTCGAACAACTGGAGCACGTCCGGCACCTTCATCGGAGTCAATGCGGCCAGCGGCTTTGTGGGCAACCTCATCGACGCGCAGGTGAATGGTTCGCGTCGGCTGTGCGTGACGAGCACGGGTGCGTTTTTGTTTGGTAGTTCGGCAGCGACTGGCAACGTTCTGACGATCACCACCAGCAACGGCACGATTTCGGCTCAGATGGTCGGCAGTGCTGACTTGTGGTGGGACAAAGGAATGATTGTTCCCGCTACTGGAGTTGTCCGCTGGGGATTCAGTGGATCAAATGATGCCATTCTCACGGGCGGCACGGGCACGCTGACACTCAGCCAGGCCACGCTCGTCACGCCAGCCTCATCGACCACGCGCGCGGGTTTCCGCATCGTTGCGGGAACGGCTCCATCGTCACCGACTAACGGTGACATCTGGCAAGATGGCACCGACATCAAAATCCGCATCGGCGGTGTGACCAAAACTTTCACCCTTGTTTAACCCCATGAACGTCTCTCTTTCGATCCCTGAGTCCGCCCTACCGGCGTGGCAGCGCCGCCTTGCTCAATACAACGCTGGCAGCGGTGTCGAGCCGTTGACCTTGGAGCAATTCATCCAGCTCCAGCACGACGAAGAAACGCTGCGACTTGAGGCCGAACTGCAAGACGCTCTCCGCGCGCAAATGCGGACGGTTGCGGATGAGATCATCGCAGCAGCGGGCGGCGATGTCGAAAAGCTGCAAACTGCCATCCTCGCCGGAAAACAGGCTGCACTGGACAGTCTCACCCAATAACGCCCATGATCGCTGCCGAAATCCGCGCCGCCGTCCTTGAGATGTGCCAAGATTATGCCGATGCCCAGCGCACCGGCAATCCGCGCGTCATCAATGCGGTGGCTGTGGACATCGAACAGGTCCGGCTTCCCAAGCTGATTCCAGACAAACCGACCCTTGCCGACGTGGAGGCGTCCCTGAAACCATGAGTGAGAAAACAGAGCGTGCTTTGAAGGCTTTTGGAGTCACTCCTTGGCAGTTATTGCTCGGAATCGCCTGCATCGGCTCCTGGTGGGCGACGGTGCAGCCGCTGCCGGGTCAACTGGCCGAGCTGAACCGCACGGTGCAGCTACTTTCAACCCGCGTGGAGGTCCACGCGGTGCTGCTCACCAATGTGGCCGAAATCAAGGCCGAGGTGAAGGAACTGCGCCACGAAATCTCCAAACTGCACCCAAAGACTGCCTCCAACTGAATTTAACCCCAAACCACACCCCCCTGCATCCATGAAATACGCCGCCATCCTCCTCGCCGCAGCTTTGCTGTGTGCCTCTCATGCCTCCGGGCAGACTCCGAACATCAAGGACAGCCGTCCGGGCATCGCCTACAACGCGAATGCGCGCACGGTGACCTCGGCCTCCTACGCCGTCCAGGCCGAGGACCACACGCTGCTGGTCAATGCCACCTCGGCAGCGGTCACGATCTCGCTGCCGCCGGTGAGCTCCAAGCGTTACCCGTATCTGGTCCTCAAAAAGACCGACTCCACCACGAATGCGGTCACCATTGACGCCAACGGCTCCGAAACCATTGACGGGGCGACCACGGCCACTTTGTCGGTGCAATATGCGACCATCGTCCTGCATGCAGACTCAAGTGCGTGGCGGGTGGTGGCCTCTCTGCCGGTGATCGATCTGACGGAAAACACCACGGCCACGAATGTCCTCACGGCGGCGGAGAGCGGGAAAACGCTGTTTTTGAATTCCTCGACGGAATTCGTGAGCACGCTGCCAGCGCCGCAGGCGGGGCTTCGCTTTACCTTCATCGTGACGGCTGCGCCTTCGGGGGCCTCTTACACCGTGGTGACGACCAGCTCGGCCAACGTCATCAAGGGCATGCAGGTGACGGCGGCCGATGCCGCCGGTGACACGGGAACGGCGGACGACACGATTTCCTTCGTCGATGGGCAGGCGGTGGCAGGCGACATGGTGACCGTCTGGTCCGATGGCACCAGTTGGTTTGCGGTCGCGCATTCCCGTGTGGCCGCCGGCATCACCTTTACTCAGGCAAGCTAACCCCTCCCTTCATGCCTGCTGAACCTTCCAACGTGCTGCGTGTAGCGCTTTTCTCCGGCGGTGATCCCATCGCTTGGGTGGTGCGTTGGCAGTCGCGGGCGAAGTATTCGCATGCGGCCTTTCTCTTGCCCTGCGGGCAGCGCGTGATCGAGAGCTACCCGGGGGCCGGGGTCCGCATCCGGCATCTCAGCCGCAAAGACTGGGCGAATATTGATTTGTTCGAGGTCGAGGGCCTGACATTAGACCTGTCCCGGCAAGTGTTGGCGTTCTGCGAGCGCGAGCGGGGCAAACCTTACGACTGGCGCTCCGTCCTGCGTTTCGTGAGCCGAACGCCGGCGCGCGAGAACGGGAAATGGTTTTGCAGCGAGTTGGTTTTTGCGGCCCTCGGCCACGTGGGCCTCGATCTCTTGGCGCGCATCGAGGCGCACAACGTTTCCCCGGGCATGCTCGGCCTCAGCCATGCCCTCAAACCCCTCACTCCTGTTTCCTGATGCCTGGCTCTACCCTCTGGCTTTACCTCACGAATGGGCGCGGTGACGTGAAACTCACCGATGCCTGGAATGGCTCTGATCCTGCTCTCATCGGCACCGTCGATGCCAACGGTGCCTGGAACGACGACGGCGGAGAAGAAGCCGGAGATCCGTATCGCGACATTTACTTCGTTACAGGTGTGACGGTGAGCAAAAATGGAATTCTTTCTGGGAATTTGGCTTCTGCGCCATCGGTGACGGCTCTGCGTTTGACCAACCCTGAATTGACTCCAGGGGTAGGCGCGACGGTCGGAGCATTGACCGGTGATCTCGTGGCCACCGACTCCGACGAGAAAAGCCACACGCCTCCGCGGCAGTATCTGAAAGTGTGCACTTGGCACGTTTTTACCGAAGAACTCGAAGGCGGAGGAGACGGCCCCAAGCTCCGCGTTCGCACGGCGTCCATTGAGGGCTGGGGCCGCAACCCTCGTGTGTGATGATCCCCTTCGACTACTTCGACCTCACCGCCACCGCGCGCGGCTTTTACATCGTTTCAGGTGAGAAGGACCGGCATGTGCCGCTGCCCGATTACCAGAATCTCTCGTCTCCGGTGACATTTGCCACGTTGATGGCCTCAGCCACTTATCGCTGGATCGTGCACGCCCACACGGTGCAGACGGAGCTGCAAAACTACCGGCTCATCCACCACGAAAAGGCCGGGGTGCTGGAGCGGAAATTTTTCTTCGTCCCGACGATGACGGACGAGCAGCGCAAAACGCCGATTGCGCCAGTGAAGCACGAGCGGCGGATGTGGCCGTGGCCGATGGTGCTCAAAAAGCTGTGGGCTGAGGCCGGCGTCATCCCAAATACAGGGCTCGATGCTGACGGCGACCTGTTGTCCAATTACTCGTGGAACGACCGCATGGTCGCTCGCAAAGGCGGGCAGCTTCCGACGGATTTCCGCATTACTCGGTATCTCTCCGACCAGCCGTGGCCGCAAAGTCGTGCGCAGACGCTCATCACCGATGCCATCCGGTGGTCCATGGATGGTTTTAGCGGTTACATTCCCGACTGTCTGCATTCTGGTGTCAAGGTGCCTGAGCCTGGCACCAGCGGGAGCAAGGTCGTGCTCCACGATTTCGGCACGGATTTGAAGGCCATCGGGAGCGATTTCGGCACGATCAATTTTCCTCCGACGCCTCATTCCGACTGGCCCACGTATGTCGTCGAGGATCTGCGGCAGGATGTGGTGCCGGGTGGACTGGCCCAGTATCGCGAGATCTGGGAAGCCCTCCCGCCGATTGATCCCCGAGTCCAAACGACATGAAGCCCTTCACCTCCAGCGTCTCGGGGCCGGGCGTTTTGACGCCTGGGCGTGGGGATTTGGTTCTGCCGCCGGCGGAGGTGCCCGTGTTCGCCTCGAAGCCGCAGCGCATCGCCACGGCCGCGCGCCCGCCCGCGGTGGGTAGTATGCTGGGGAATCTGTGGACGCAGTATTTTCAGGATATTGGGGTGCTGCCGGCTTCGTCTGCACCTCCGTCTTCATCAGCTCCGCCTCCGACCTCGACACCTCCTCCATCGTGTTCGGTGCCTCCTTCCTCGACGCCGCCGCCCTCGTCCTCGACGCCACCGACTTCGACGCCGCCGCCCTCGACCAGCGCTCCTCCGTCCTCTTCGGTTCCGCCGTCTTCCAGTGTGCCGCCCTCGTCTTCGGTTCCGCCGTCTTCCAGTGTGCCGCCCTCGTCTTCGGTTCCGCCGTCTTCGACGCCACCGCCTAGCACTCCCCCATCCTCCCCCCCTCCCTCCTCGAGTCCTCCATGAACCGGTGCGAGTTGATTGATGCGGTGCCCATAGACGGCACGTTTGTCGAGCTGGGCGTGGCCGCTGGAATATTTGCCGAGGCAGTCTGCCAGCGGCGACCGGATGTGTATTACATCGGGATCGACCGCTGGAGTGACCACCACAATGTGGAGGAGATGAAATCCGCATGGGATCGCGTCAGGCGGTATCCTCGTGCTCAATTTTGCCGGGCAACATTTGAGGAAGTGGCGCGCACCACGCCAGAGGACAGTCTCGATGCCGTGTATGTCGATGGCTATGCGCACACGGGGCAGGACAATGGGCGAACGCTGGATCTGTGGTGGTCGAAAGTGAAACGCGGTGGTTTTTTGTGTGGCCACGATTTTGACCTGGAGAAGTGGCCGCACACGTTCAAGGCTGTGACTTACTTCGCCGGGCACCGCGGCCTCGAAGTCGAGGTTATTGCGGACAAAGGTGGATTTCCTTCTTGGAGGATATGGCGTCCGCAGACGGATCGTTTGCTCGTGAAAGGTTCCTGCGTGCTCGTTGGAAATGGGCCGTCGCTGATCGATTCGCATCTGGGGGCAGAGATCGACGCTTTTGACGATGTGGTGCGTTTCAACGACTTTAAACTGTCTGATGATCTGGCGCTGCATGTCGGGTGTAAAACGACGCTGTGGAGCTGCTACGGCGCAAATGCGCAACGCGTGCGCGAGGCCCCGCCGCCGCGCGTCATTTATCTGCATGGGACCAAATCCGCGCCGCAATGGTATCAGCCCGACGAACTGTGGCGGGTGCCGCTGGCGTTTTACCAGCGTGTCAAAGATGAGGTTTTGGCGATGACGGATCGTGTTGGCGAACAGCGGGACAAGTTGCTCCCATCGGCTGGACTGGTGACCATGAAATGGTTATTGGAGCTGCATCGTGTGCCACGCGTCACTCTGGCAGGGTTTGACCACTTTTCACGCGATGGCGTGGGATCTCGGCATCATTACTGGTTGTCCGGGCAGTTTGCCGCCCCTATCGAGCACGATGGCGCGGCGGAACGGCGGTTGGTAGATGAACTAAGAGAGGCAGGGCGAGTGTCTATTTTGACGCAATCTTGAGGTAGCGCACGCCGGAGATATCCGGGCGCTCGATACTGGCATTGCCGGCATCAGTATTTATTTTGACCGTCCATTCGGAGCGGTCGGCGAACGTGATTTTTATCTCGTTTCCTTTTTTGTTGGCCTTCCATTTTCCCGGCGGGGTGCCACTCATCTCAAAGGTGCCGTCTGCGTGAAACTTCACGGCCGCCATGGCGACTTTTTGCTCCAGTGTGGAGTGATAGGTCCATTCAATGGGTATTTTGGGTGCAACAGGTGCTCGTGCTCCGGTTTCGATTTCTTCGCGCACCGCTGCGGCTTCGGCTACTACCTCGAGTTTTTTTCCCTCGCTGGTTTTGAGGAGACTCTCGATGCGGGTGATGGCGGACGTCCGAGCCGGAGACGCTGCTTTCACGCGGGCGGCATCGTAGAGGGGGAACAGGGCCGCGACCTTGGCGTGCGGATGGGCGACGGGCTCGCCGTCCTGCTTGGCCTTGAGTTGCTCTTTGATCTTATCCGCACCGGTGGTATCTCCAGACTTCACCAGTTCGGCCAAAATGGGGACGACGGCCTTTTCGAGGGTGTCGTTCACTTTCTGGATGGCGGGTTCGGCTTTGGCGCGGTAGTCGGCGAGGATGGCGGCCGGGGTGTCGGCAGCCTGGGTGGTGGCGGAGAGTATCGCCACGAGGGCGAGCACGAGGGGGCGGATGTGTGTTTTCATGAGGTTGTGGTGTGTATCCATTCTAAAACTTTCGCGTGGGCTGAGGCGCTGTATCCTCGCAAGGCTTGAGGTTTGAGCCGGCCTTTTGCGATGGCTATTTTTGCGTCACTTCGACTTTGAATGCATGAGTTGTGTAATATTCGCCGAATGCGAGGCGGCAGGGAGTGACACTCGGAAGGTGTGACACGGCCTTCTTTAACCAAGTGGGCGATGGTTGTCGGGCCGACACCTGAGAGCCGTTCGGCTAAATATTCGGGGAGTTTTCTCAGCCCAGTGTGCAGGTCACATTCATCATCCGGGCAGATGACACCAGTGGGTTTGCCAAGTAAGCAGTGGGTTGTGCACGATGGGGTCATGGGGGCGATGGGAGATTGATAGCACGTTTCAGCACGGCCGCCAAGCTCGTAGCGGAGCGGTGGGTGTAGCGTTCGTTCACGGCGGCGGAGCTGTGGCCGGTGATGGCTTTGCGGACCTCGAAGGGGATGTCGGCCTCGGCGAGCATGGTGTTCGCGGTGTGGCGGAAACTGTGGAAGGTCTTGTCGGTCCACGACTGCCCTTTGCTGCCGTCTTTTTTTTCGCGTTTCTCACGCTTCACGCCGGCGGCGTCCAGAATGGCGCTGAATTGCTGGCTGAGGCCTTTGTTGCCTCCCGAGGGTATTCCGGCCAGTGATGGGGCCAGCGGCTTTCCTGGGCGCATCTGGAGGGACTGCAGATGCCCTTCAAGCGGCTCGATGATGGGGATGTGGACCAGCGTCCCGGTTTTGCCCTGTTTGTTGTGCCAGACTCGCGGGGTCTTTTTGGTGGCGGGCGTGATCTCGGCCCATGTGACGCTGGCGCAGTCTTGGAGGCGCTGGCCGGTGCAGATACCGAGAAGCATGACGGTCAGCCAGTCCGTCTGACCGGTGCGGCGGAGGTGGGCGAGGATCTTCGCGAGGTCGTCCTGCGTGAAGGGTTCTCGGATGTCAGCCTCTCCATACTGGCGGAGCACCAGCTCCGCCGGATTCCGCGGGCAGAAGCCCTCCGCGCGAGCGCGGTCAAAAACGGACTGGATGGTCTTCACGGCATTGTTCACAGTCGCGGGCTTTCGCCCTTCGTCGATCATGTCGAAATACCAGTCTTGGAGGGTGCCGCCGTCCATGGCGTTGAGCGGGCTCGATTTCTCAGGCCCCAGCCAGCGAGTGAGCAGGCGGATGTGTCCCTCGTAGCTTTCCAGCGACCGCGCCGCGATGCGGGCTTTTTGGAGGGCGAGCCATTCCTGGCTGTATTCGTCCCATTGGCGTGTCTCGACGTGTTGGGGCAGTCCGGCGATGGTCAGGATGGTATTGATGATGCCGGCGATGTGCTCCCGGCTGAGACGGTCACCGCTTTGGGCCGCACCGGCCGCTTGCTGGGCAACCGCCTCGAACTGCCGGGCGATGGTGAGGGCTTTGGCTGGGTCGGTGACTTTGGTCGTCTTGGTGATCGGTCGCCATGCCTGCTTTTGGGCATCCCATGCCATAAACCACGCCTGCCAAAAGGGCGTCTTTTTGTTGCGGTAGATTTTGGCCGTGGGGGGCATAGTCCAAAAGATTTTCCGAAGTTACTCCGAAGGATACTCCAAATAAAGCAACATCGCAACGGGAAATGCAACGGGCGCGCAACGTCGCGTTTCTCCTTCGTAGAAGCTGGCGGGACCGATATCTTGGAGTGTCGCGAAAATCGTGAATACCGTGTCGGCGGTTCGATTCCGTCCCGAGCCACCTTTCTCACTGAAAGGCTTGATTTTACTTGGATGCAGCGCGGCGCGCTGTTTTTTTGTGGGGTGTGGTCCGAAGGAATTTCCTAAAGAAAAGGGTTTGTTGCGTTGTTGCAATGTTGCGTCACTTGTGGGCCGTGCCTTTTGCGGATGAGGAACAGCGCCGGGAATACATGCGGGACTACCATGCGGAGTTCCGGGTAGGGCTGCGTCGGTCTGGGACGCCGGCGGAGGTGGAGAAGAAAATGGACGAGCGGCGGCTGGACCGCGAGGCGTATCTGCGGGCCTGGGCGGCGGCGAATCGCGAACGGCGGTCGGCGGCTCGGCGAGAGCAGCGGCGGGAGGCACGGAGGCAGGCTTTGGCGGCGGCATTGGGCAAACTTTCCAAACCATGAACACACACATCACATCACTGACGGTTGAAGTTGAGGGTATCTCGAAGCGCGAGCGCGAGGTCCTTGAAGAGATTTTGAACGATGCACGGCTTTCGGCGGAGCGGCTGGCCTCCGCGGCGCGGAAATGGGTCGGACTGCCGGAGGAGACTCGGGCGGCTATCGTGGCGCAGACGAATCCTTCGTTGCGGGATTTCTGGGCGAAGCTCGGTCGCGTGGGTGAGGGGCTACTGCATCCGCAGTTGGTGATGATCGGCGGGAAGGCGGCGAGCTACCTGGGGAAGTTGTCGCTCGACGAGCAAGACCGGTATCTGCGCGAGCGGGTGCCGGTGGTCGTGCGGCGGGGTCGCGGGTTTGACGTGAAGCTCGTGGACGTGGCGGAGATGAACGAGGATCAGCGTCGGCAGGTGTTCAAGGTGTCCGACAAGGGCGAGGTGGCGGTGCGCGATGAGGAGGCGCAGAAGAGCTATTTCGCGAATCGGGCGGCGCAGCTCGTCGTGGAGCAGGCTCGGCTCGATGGGATGAAGCGGGTCGAGCGCATCGGGTGGCGCGTGGAGGGCGGGCGTGTGTGGGTGAAGGAGGAGAAGGTCGAGAGCGGGCTTACGCGTCGGGATTTGGTGACGATGCTGCGGGATTTGGGGGAGTGAATTATGCCACAATTCCTAGCTCTCGTGGAGGAGTTGCTTCCCCTTCCAGCCATTGCCAAAGAGCTTTGGCCTGTCTGCCGCTTTCGGTGCCTTGCATCCAGCCGGTGCCGTCCACTGATTCGACGCGCCATCGTTCGCAGATGTGGAGCCTTTCGACTTCATTCACTCGCCCCACATGCACTCGGGCACCTGTCCGCGCCCACATGGGCAGAGAACGCCATTTCCATTCGGTCGTGCCGCCAACAAAGATCACTGCGGCATCACTGGGGATGTCGGCGGGCGTCATGCCGTCTTGCACGGCGATAGCGAGCGGCCATCCGTAGCGAGCTGCGACTGGTGCGTATTGCTGCCACTTCGCCAGCGTCGCTGCACGATCTGCCACAACGTCAGGCACAAGCACCCATCGAGGTGATAGCCGTCGCGCTTTCACAGTGTCGAGCATTGCCAGCCATGCCGCCTCGTCCCACTGGCGTCCGGTCGTCCAACTCGCAAAGGCATCATTGTCGAGAGCGAAAGGCATCCACGAGAGGAGCTTCGTTTTTTTTATCGCGGACGGCCCGACGAGCCAGCCTATGCGGCCTTCGTATTTGCCCGCCCAATAGTGGACGATGGCGCTGGAGTTATTGGACGGCATCACCATCAGTTTTCGCTTCTCATCGCGTGCCATGATCTGCGCCCAATGTAATGAAGCTGACTTCATTGACCGGATTGACGGGTGCCGAGGCGGTGGTTTTTGAGGAGGGGTGGGGTGGGGTCTTCGGTGCGTTTGGGTTTGGTCTGGAAGAATTGCAGCCAGGTTTCTTTGTGGGCGATGAGCTGTTTGTCCTCGATGAGGACGGCACCGAGGCTGAGGGCGTGCTCGTGGCGGGAGCGGGAGAGGTCGTAGTGCGGCAAAGCTCCGGGCTGATACCAGTCGCGGGACAGGCCGAGGCCGCCGACGGCGAAGGCGTGGAGGAGGTCTTCGTGACCGGGGAGGCAGTGGAGAACGGAGGAGACTTTGAGACTTTGAGAGGGGGAGACTGGGAGAGGGGAGCCGAGGTAGAAGGTGGGCGTGGGGAGATCGGGGAGCGCGTCTTGGGTGTCGGGACCGTCGATGATGAAGCGGTCGATGTAGTCGGCGACGGGCTGCCATGAGTCCCAGTGTTTGGCCCATGGCTGGGCGTTGGCCCAAAGCAGGTAGTCCAGTGGGACGGCGCGCATGACTTTGCCGGCGTGGTCGCCGCAGGGCATGAAGCTGTCCGGCATCAGGACGCGGCCGTGGCCGGGGCGGAAGTAGGAGCCTTTGCCTTGGCGCGCGGCTTTGGTGGGGTCGGCTGGGGCGCGGTTCCAGAAGCGGTGACGGCGTCGCTCTTCGGCGGAGAAGATGGTGGGCATGCTGGAGAGACTTTGAGACTGGGAGATTGGGAGACTAGACGGCGGCGGTGCGGAAGCGTGTGGGGTCGTCCATCGAGGCGAGGGCGCGCAGCGCGCCGATGAGCTGGCTTTGCACCTGTAGCCCTGTGTCCGTGATTTGGGCGGTCCAGCCGGGTTCGTCCCCTTTTTTCGGGACGGTGCTCCGGCGCACGTTGGCCAGACCGGCCTCTTCCAATGCAAGCAGGCCGGGCGGGATGGTGATGCGTCCTCCTGATTTGCGTTCTGCGCACAGCGTTTCAAAGCGGCAGGCGCGGCGCGTCTTCGCCCGCACTAGGTCGGCGAGGAAGAGGAGGGATTCGTCGGTGAGTTTCGAGGTGTCCATGGGTGTTGACCGGATTGACGGTGTTGACTGGATTGACGGGCGGAGAGGGTTAAACGAGGGGGACTGGCAGGGTGGAGGAGAAGCCGGCGGCGCAGGCGTGACCTCCGCCGTCGGGGTGGCAGGCTTTGGCGATGTCGCAGACGTTGGTGTGGCCGTCGGGGTGGCCTTGGATGCGGCTGCGCAGGGAGTAGGTGATGCGGCCGGTTTTGGCGTCGGTCCACCAACTGGCCGCGAAGGGGGCCAGCGGGTAGCGGTGGAGGAGGGCTTGGCAGGCGTCGCTGACGAGTTCAGGGCCGAGGCCGTTGATGGCGGGGATGCGGTTGTAGATGGGGAGACTTTGAGATGGGGAGACGATGAGACGGGTGAAGTCGAGCCAGCGGGGGGACTCGGTGGCAATGACGATGATGTCGTTATCTGCCACTCGCAGCATGTGGCCGTTGTCGATGACTTTATCGAGGTTGGTCTGGCCGTGGATGATGGGGCCCCAGGTTTCGAGGGTGCGAGGGAGCAGGCGGAAGAGGGTGGCGTGCAGGGCGAGGGCTGATTTGTTGAGGCTGTGTTGGACGGGGTCTTTGGTGTCCTGGAACGCGTGGCCGAGGTCGCGGCGGGCGATGAGGGTGACGGCGGCGGGCATGGGCATGTCCGGGTGGAAGTGTTTCCAGGTGAGGGAGGCCCCAGACTCGTCGAAGGCAAAGACGGATTCGAAGCCCGAGGGCGCGGGGCCTTTTTGCCACTGGCCTTGCTCGTCTTTGTGCCAGCCGTGCACGGGGGCCATTTTCTCGTGGTGGTCGATGAGGGTGAGCTTGATGGTGCCGTCCCAAGTGGCGAGTTCAGCGAGCAGGAGGGCGAGATCGACGGCGGGCGGCGTGTAATCGAGGTAGTAGATGTGGTCATCCACGAAGAGACTGTCGTCGATGACGTTGGGGATTTGATTGGGCCAGCCGTAATTGATGGGGCGCGGCTCGATTTCAGCGGCGGGGATGCCGCGGGCGAGGAGGGCGGCGTGGGCGATGCAGAGGGCGGCGTATCCATCGGCGCAGTTGGTGTGGTAGTAGAGGAGGTGCATGGTGACTTTGTTGACGGTGTTGACCGGATTGACTGGATTGACGGGTTTATTTGGTTTGGGCGATGCGGCGGAGGTGCTCGATGTGGTCGGCGCGGACTTTGGTTTTTTTCTCGGTGCGGCCGTTGGCTTTGGGGAGTTCTTCGCTGCGGAGTTTACCGTGCACGATGATGCGGTCGCTGGGTTGGAGGGTGAGGGCGCGGTCGCGGAGGGGGCCGTAGCAGACGACGCCGATGTAGTCGTCTCGCTCGCCGATGGTGCGGTCGGCGTTGCGCCACTCGTCGTGCACGCTGAGGGATAGCTCGCAGCCGGCGTTGTCCTCACCAAAGGTGCGGACGTTGCCGACGACGGTGCCGGTGAGGGTGAGGGTGTTGAGGTCGCGCATGGGGGGATGGAGGGAATTTTGCGGTAGATCGATCTACCGCGTTTTTTGGGGTTGACCGGATTGACGTTATTGACCGGATTGATTGAGGGGTGGGAGGTCGGCGACGGCGAAGGCTTCATTGACGCCGATGTTTCCATTATTGAGGAACTTGATGACGGCGCGCAGGCGGTCGTGGAGGGCTGCGATGGTGGCTTTCATGCCGGCGGCTTGGACGGCGTGGTTGTCGAGGCGCTCCTCGTGGGCAGCGAGGCGGGCCTGGAGATCGGCGAGGGAGAGGTCGGCGGGGAGGGGCTCGGGTTTGACTTTAGCGATGCCGAGGTGCGTGCGGAGGGTGCGGATGTGGGAGGCGTTGAGGGGGAAGCCGAGGGCCTCGCTGGCGGTGACAGCGAGATCGGTGTCGGGTTCGAGTTCGGCGAGCGCGCGGTTTGTTTCGAGCCAGGTGAGCAGTTTGGAGCGCTGGGAGATGTTCAGCATCTGGCGGCTCTGTTTGGGGGTGACTGGGCCGACGAGGGTGACTTCATTGACCGGAGGGACCGTGTTGACGGGGGGTGGCGGATTGTCGGGGGCGGCGGCGCGATCTTCACGGTCTGGGACAACGAAGCCGGGCTCGATGATGAGGGTTTGGAAGCCGTGCTCTTGGGTGACTTCGTTGAGGTAGTGGAGCTGCGACGGATTTTGGAGGAGTTCGAGCGTGGGGGCGTCTTCGCAGGAGAAGGTGATCTCGTGGTCGTCCCACGAGACGGTGACGTGTTCGGCGATGGCGCGGGCGATGATGACGCGCTCGGTGTCGATGCGGGCGGCGATGCCTGGGAAGGCGGAATAGAGGCGGATGGGTGGGTTCATGGCGTGTGTGGGGTGGGGTGACGTTGTTGACGGGATTGACGTTATTGACCGGATTGACGGGTTTTGAGGTTTTCGCGGACGTAGTCGCGGAAGGCGGGGCGTTCTTCGGCGGGGAGGCGGGATTGGATGAGGCCGAGCTGGTGGAGGATGGTGCGCTGCTCTTCTTGGCTGGTGGCTTTGCTGAAGGCTTCGTCGAGGGCGGGTTTCATCCAGGCCATGATCTCTTCGGGGGCGGCGGGGCGGGTGATGGTGTGGACGCCGTCGCCGGGGCTGGGGTAGGCGCTGAGGTGGAGGAAGCGGAGGCTGTCCGGCGTGAACAGGTGGATGTGGGTGGTTGGCTCTCCGTTGGCGGGGTGAGGCAGCGTGAGGAGTCGGCCGCTGGGGTTGGTGGCGGCGGCGCGGACGGTGGCGATGCAGGTGACCGCCGAGACGGACTCGACGGCGATTTCTTCGAGGCGGGCCTCGATGCAGCCGAGGTGTGTGGGGCCTTGGTCGGCGAGCTGGGAGAGGATTTGGCCGGGCTGGTGGAGGTGGTAGGCATGGTAGCGGCCGAGGGGCTCCGAGCAGAACGGGCAGATGTAGTTGGCGAGACAGTGGGCGAGGGTGGGACGTGCGGGCATGGGGTGTGTGGTGACGGTGTTGACCGGATTGACGGGTTAAGCGGCGGCGGGTTTTGTTGCGACGGCGGCGGGTTTGGGGGGGAGATCGGCTCCGAAGGCTTTGAGGGCGGCGGTGAAGTTGGCGCTGCCGGCGGTGATGACGGGCGGGGGCTCGGGTTTGGGGACTTTGGGGGTGACGGTGGTGACTTTGGTGCCGTCTGGGTTGAGTTTGGGGCAGCCGGTTTGCTTCCAGTGGCGCGTGGCGCGTTCGAGGTAATCCGGGAAGCGCTCAGCGATGGCGGAGCGGCTGGCGGTGACGGTGACGGGGTCCTTTGCGTTGGTGTTGGCGGGGCTGGCGGCCCAGCGCAGCCAGTAGGCGATCATGGCGAAGTCCTGCTCTTCGGCCTTGAGAAGGTTGGACAGGTTGGGGCGGAGGACGTGCTCCTCGGCGTCGTTCCAGCGGGGGAATTTTTTCCAGCGGGGGCTGAGGGCGTTGATTTTGGCCTTCATGCCTTCGAGTTGGTCGAACTCTGAGACGGGCTCGGTTTCCCCTCTGGACTCCCCTTCCCTTTCAGAGTCTTCAGAGATAGAGGAAGAGGAAGATAAAGAGGAGGTTACGTTATTTTCCTTCTCTCGTTGCGTTACGCGTGACGTTACTTCGGGACGGTCTGAGGTGACGGTGTTGACCGGGTTGACGTCGTTGACGGGGGGTGGGGAGGCCTGGGCGGCGGCTTTGGCTTTCTGGGCTTCGCGGTAGCGGGCTTGGCGGCGGGCGTTGGCGGTTTGTGCTCGTGCACCGTTCTTGTCGGGGGCGTTGTGCTCGGTGAAGTTGGGGAGGATGATGGAGTCGCTTTCCGGGTGGTGGACGGCCCAGCCGACGGTCTGCATGGCGAGGCCGAAACCGGGGATGCGGGCGAGGTCGTCGAGGTAGCTGAGATCGACGTGCCGGAAGATGCCGTCGGTGGTGTGACGGCAGGCGTGACTCCAGACGCGGGTGAGGCCGGCGAGGGTGATGTCACGCATGGCGTTACGCGTAACGGCCTTGGTGACGGTCGCGAAGAGGTCGCGGACCTCGGCGGGGAGGACGTAGGTGACGGCCGTGGTGGCGAGCATGGTGGCCATGCAGGCGACGCGGGGGTCGGTGTCGAGATCGTCGCGGAGTTTGATCCAGGTGTCGGGCATGGGGGCGGGTGTGTGGTAACGAGGTGGGGTGGGATCAGGCCTCCGCTTTGCGGCGGCGGTAGAGGCGGCAGACGTGGTCTTTGAGGGCGGGGGCTTTGTCGCGGGGGTGGGCTCCGTGGCGGACGAGCTGCTCGACGATCTCCTTCGGCTGCCAGTCCGCGTCGAGGAGGTGCTCGATGGTGGGGTCGAGCTTCTCATAGCGGGTGCGGGTGCGGCAGCCGGGACGCGTCCATCCCTGGGCGGCTTTGAGGAGTTCTTCGGCGGTCATGGCGCGGGGAAAGACGGGGAGACTCGGAGAGGGGGAGACTAGGCGCGGCGGAAGGCTTGGCGGTCGCCGGCGGCGAAGCGGGCGCGGCGGGCTTTGCGGGCCTTGCGCTGGTTTTTGAGCGGGGATTGGCTGATGGGATTGGGGAGGGCGCGGACGAGCGTCAGGGACTTGTAAAGGCCACCACCGACGGGTGGGCGCAGTTTGTAGGCGCGCGAGGGGGAACCTGCGGCGGGCTGGGTGCCGCCCATGCCAAGGGCGGCGGTGGCGATGGCGAGGAGGGAGCGAGAGAGGCCGGATTTCATGAGGTGGGTGGGGGATCGAGGACGAGTAGGAGAACGAGGACGAGGACGATGCAGAAAGGGGGAAGCAGGGCGGTGGAGGGATGCGGTCAGACATGGGTCCACCGCCCTGCGGGTGGGGCGGGAGGCCCCGATTATTTGCCGGAGGGCGTGATGGGCTCCGGGGTGGGGGTGATGAGGATCTGGCCGAGCTTTTGGGCGGCGGCGGCTTCTTCCGGCTTGATGACCTTCTTAGCGACGAGGAGGTCGAGGCCGGTCTGGCCGATGGCGACGGCCTGGGCGGTGTCGAGGTTTTTGCAGCTCGTGAGGCTCGTGAGAGCGGCGAGGGTGATGAGGAGGAGGGTGCGTTTCATGGGTGTGGGTTGGGTTTGGGGTGACTTGATTGACGGTGTTGACGGGGTGCCCGGTGGTGCGCGACCGGGCGGCGCGGGGAAAGGCGGGCAGGAGTGCCCGCCTCACGGGTGGGTTTAGGCACCGATGTCCACGTCGATGCTTTGGGGGCCGGGGGCGGCGGGGGCTTTGCCTTGGTAGATGGTGGCGATGCCTTCGAGGTCCTTGGTGAGGCTGGCGACTTCCTCCTCGAAGAGTTTGTCGGCAATCTCTTCGAGATTCCGCAGCTCGAACCAGAAGACGATGTGTTTGGACCCGGTGGGGTTTCCGTCTTTGTCCTTGGTATCGACGGCGCGGTGGAAGAGGCGGGCGCGGACGGCGACGTGGATGGGCTGGCCATCCGGGTCACGATGTCCCTGCCAGAAGGGCAGGCCGAGGGTGAATTCTTCGATGATGGGCGTGCTGGTATCGCCGTTCTTTTCATCGCTGAACACCAGACTGACTTCACCGGAGGAGGTGCGGACGCTGCTTTTGAAGGCGACGTTGGAGTAGTGCTCCATGTTTTCCGCGAAGCTCACGACCTGGGACGCATTGGGGTGCTGGATGTCGCCTTTGGCCTCGTCGAGGAAGAGGGCGAACTCCTCCTGACGCATGCGCTTGCCGTTGTTTTTGGCCCAGCGGGTGAACTGGTGGCTGGGGACGTAGTTCACGCGCGCGGTGTGGTCGAGCCAGCGGGCCTCGTGCTCGTGATGGTAGTCGAGGTAGGCGATGATGCTGGTGGTGGAGCGGTCGCAGAACACGACGGGGTGGTGGAGCGGGCGGTCTTTGGCGCTTCCGGGCTGCAATTCGCGGTCCTTCTTCGTGCAGGTCTGCTCGGCGACGTAGCGGGCGAGGTCGCCGGCGGAGAAGAGGGCGAGGTGAGCGCTGAAGCGGCGCGGCGCGGCCTCCAGGTGATCGAGGTGGGCGGCGCGGTGGCCGGACGGAAGGATGAGAATCTTGGCACCGGCGGAGGTGGTGATCTCTTTGACCTGGTGGGTCTGGCCGAGGTGGTAGGCGGCTTCGGCGGCGACGGCGGCGTCGGAGGAGTTAGCGAGGATGGGGGTGGTGGATTCGGGTTTCATGAGGTGGGTGGGTGACGGTGTTGACCGGATTGACTTCGTTGACGGGTGTTGGGTTTACTGTTCGCTCAGGACGTCGCGGGGTTTGGGGGCCTCTTGGACGTCGATGATTTTGGTTTGGGCCTCGCGGGCACGCACGACTTTGAGGTCGAGGCGGCGCTGGGAGGGGTCGTGGGCGAGGAGTTGGCCGTCGGGCGTCATGAAGAGGCTCGTGGAGGTGCGTTCCTCTTTGGGGATCTTCGAGGAGACGCTGGCGACGAGTTCCATGCGGCCTTGGCCGCCGGGCTTCATTTTGAGAGTCAAGGTGACTTGCGCGCCTTTGTTGAGGTTAAAGGAAGCGGTGACGGCTTCGCGGAGGTGGTCGTTCAGGTCCTGGATGACGCTGCCACCTTCGAGGCGGCAGAGGGTGGCGACGGTGGGGGACTGGACGGCGGCGAGGGGGAGGTCGGACGGGAGTTCGACTTCCATGACTTCCAGCGATTGCTCGGCTTGGCGATTGGGGGCGAGGGGTGAGGACATAGGAGATGGGGAGACTTTGAGACTGGGAGATGGGGTGAAGTTCAGCGGATTGCGTTGAATTGGCGTTCAGCGGCTTCCTGGTTGATCGCGACTACGATAAAGCGTCGGACGCCGCGGGTGACGATGTGGACCTTGGGTTTGGGAGGTGGTGGGGTGCTCATGTGGGTGTGTGTGTTTTAGGGGTGAGTGTGATGCGGTGAGGGATGAGTCTGGGGCTGCCCGGTAGGTGCGGAGAGGTAGTCGAGGGCCAGTAGGGTGGCGATGGTGCCGATGAGCCAGCCGATGAAGAGCTGGAGGATGCGGCGGGCGGTGCGTTCGGCTTCGTGTTGGGCGAGGTTCATGGGGGCGTGTGTGGGGTGGGGTGACGTTGTTGACGGGATTGACGTTATTGACTGGATTGACGGGGCAGCCGAGTAGGAGGAGGAGTAGGAGGACGAGGAGGATCACCTGCGGTGGGCGAATCAGGAACCGAAATTCCAAGGGAGGGTGGCGTGCGTGAAGGTGGCGTGGCCGAGGCGCTGGGTGGCGAAGGGGTTGTGGAAGTAGGCGTGGCCGGCGAGGGGGATGGCGATGTGGGCGGGGTCGCCGTCCCAGTATTGGGCGTCGCCGTCCGCGGCGAAGGTGAGGGCGGAGCAGTGGGCG
>Ga0315909_10000535_pt1 | contig 51246 bp, 87 predicted proteins | sample LakEriMetagenome_11_FD_203527 | JGI IMG/M metagenome (GOLD analysis project Ga0315909, IMG submission 203527) | Freshwater fungal communities from buoy surface, Lake Erie, Ohio, United States - Buoy 2 MA125 | ecosystem: Environmental > Aquatic > Freshwater > Lake | place: USA: Lake Erie, Ohio... | reverse complement strand
TGAGATTGGAGATCCTAGGCACGCAATCACCCCAATGGATTGGGAACTAGTTGATGAGAGAGATCGGGTGACAGACTATATATTTTCACTCAATCCGAGCACAGACTATCTAGTAAAACTAACTAGGACATTTGACGCAAAGGACGTGAACGTTGAGTTCTATGCAAATGGCGACAGGGATTCAGTAACCAATGATGGAAATCCGCTAACTGTGATGTCGACGGTCATTGACATAGTTAAAGATTACCTTAATAATAATCCTGATATAGAATCATTCTCATTCGTTCCAGCAAAGGCCGACTATGATGACGACCGCAGGTTAAAGTTATATTTAAGATACATAAGAGGTTACTTCAATCGTCCTAGAATCATCAAGGAAGACTTTGGTGGAGGTTATGTTTCAATTAAGGTGATTCTCAATAGACCAACTAACGAGTCTTTGACTCCTCACATGAAGAAGAGCAAATTTAAAGTTGGACAAATGGTCAGAGCTGGTCGCGCGATTGGAAAGATCTATTCTTATCGTAATGGAGAATATCTAGTTCTAATAGGTTCAGACCAGAGATCTTTCGCAGAGTCTGAGCTCAAGCCAGTTAGGATCAAAAAATAAAATCATTGTAAAATTTTTAATTTAGGTTTTTTCGTAGTATAATAATCAAAAATAAATTATTTTCTATGAAAAATTCAATTGTGATCGGCCCGATTCAAAAGGCAAAAAGGACAGACTCTCGTCACCGAATCCTAAAAGACCGTTTAACTAAGATGCAATTAGGCAACTACTTTGAGATTTCTGGAATCTCAGGTAAGCAAGAAGCGACTAACATTCGTGCGGCATTAAGTTACATCTCAAAGCGAGAAAACGTCAAAATTGCAACGGTTCTTACTGGAAGCACTCTTAGAGTTGAGAGGGTAAAAAAAGGAAGACTCGAAACTAAAACGACTAACGAAGTACAAAAATAGAAAAGTTAGTTAATGGATACTCGAATCGATTTTAAGACAGCTCAAAAATTCAATCAAATAGAACTCATTGATTGGAAGACGAGATACGCGGACTTTCAGTTCTACATTAGAAAAGGGCTAAATGAGATACAGTACAATGTGAGTACGAATGTCTCAAAGAGCCCAAAGAGTGGGGAATACATCAAGCCGCTAACCTCAGCTGCATACGGTCCTGAAATGGACGTGAATGCAGTCTTCAATCAAGAGGATACTTGGTTGGACGTTGGAGGCCATATCGGACTCTTTGCAGTAAGAATGGCAAAGCAATTTCCTAGGATAAAAAAGATCTTAGCATATGAAGCGTTGCCACATAATGCTTCCTTTGCGATCGAGAACATCGCGATCAACAACGTTGGAGCAGAGTGTGAAGTGGTCCAAAAGGCAATAGTCCCAGGAAATGAAGAGACTATTGACTTCTTCATCTCAACTGATTCTGGAAAACACTCTATACTTCCGATCAGAGGAAGGGAAGTGATGCACCTTCCTGCAATAAACATTAACGATGCTATCGCTAATCATGGAGCGACTGCCATCAAGATGGACGTTGAGGGTGCTGAGTATGAACTGATCAAGGCAGTCACTGACTGGTCAAATATCAGAGTCTTTATCGTTGAATATCACTTCATGTACAAGCCTCTTAAAGCAAATCGCGTACAAAAGTTTCAAGAGATAATTTCCATACTTGAGAACAACTTTGACGTTGTGAGAAAGATTGATGCAGTGGAATATGGAAAGAATTTTATCACTCACGTAGTGGCGATCAAAAATGATTAAGCAAGTAAGCCCCTACCTGCTTCTTCAAGAGATCTACAACGAGCACCCATGGCGGGTGCTCGTTTGTTGTATCATGTTAAACTGTACCTCCAGAAAGCAAGTAGACAGGGTAAGAGACGAATTCTTTAAGAGATATCCGGATCCGTCAGAAGCGGAAAGAGCCGATCTTAATGAGATGGCTGAGCTCCTGGCGCCATTGGGCTTTAGGAACCGTCGTACAAACACCATCAAACGCTTCTCAAGTGACTGGCTCACACTCAATTGGCAAGAACCTAAAGAACTATATGGAATAGGCAAGTATGCGCAGGACTCATGGGAGATCTTTATGAAGGGCAACCTTGAGGTGAATCCAACTGATGGAGTCCTAGCAAAATACTTGGCTTGGGCCAGAACCCAAGCTGAAAATCCAGTAAAATAAGATATGAAAGCATTATACGCGTATTTTGGTCTACTTGATCTACATGACATTGATTCTCCCGGACACAGCCTCTATCAGATAGGGCTGGTCGATTCAATAAAAGAGACTTTTAATTGTGAAAAATTCGATTTTTACAGTTATTATCCAGACGATGTAATTAAGTCGGCTAAACTAAGTGGTTTCCCAGACACTCCATTAGGTAGGCTTTTTGCTGGATATCGAGCTGACCTCTTTGATTCTCCGATTCATCGAATAGAAACTGTTGTTGAGGATATTAAGTCAATCAAATATTCTAAGCTTTTCTTAAAGGCTAGATTTAGAAACCTTTCCACTCTAGCTAAAAAATGGAAGGACGCTAGAGACTTTGAAATAATCATTCAGACTGCAATTGATAGCGGATACTCTAAAGAACAGATCGTCATCTTGGACACTGATCTCTCCCTACCTGATTCCTTCTTTGAAAAATTTTCACATAAAGTCACAATATCTGTTCCATCGATAGACTTTCCAGGAATATCTAACAGGTTCTTAAAGGAGTGTGTTGAGATAAACTTAGCGACTAAGGACTATTCTAGTCATGTGAGCGTCTTTTATGGAAATATCGATACTTCCAAGTACAAGGCAGGAAACTCAAAGAATGCTATTCTTGGCGAAGTGATAGATTGGATTGAATCGAATAACGACGCAAGATCGACATTAGCTTTGATCTGTAAAGCATCAGATTATTCAGGCCATGAGAAAACTGCAGCACACGTTCCAAGAAACGATAGAGCAGGCATATGGGAGATGCTCGAGATCTCAACCTTAATGATAAACGTGACTAAAGACAAGTATGATACTGCTCAATTCATTCCGGCAAGAGTCTTTGAAGCCATGATCTTTGGGATGATCCCAGTATCCTACAAGTTTGAGTTCTTATGTAAGACTTTTTCTTTTGATAACTTAGATGATTTTATTGAGATCTATAAATACTTGAAAGAGTGTGATGACACAGGTTTGAAGCAAGCGTACGTTCACTTCGTGGATAACTATGTTAATTATGTAGACCGCTTACATGAAAAAGTCATAAATTAAGATCGGGCTCAATAAATAATTTTAAGAGCACCAGCTTTTAAAATAACCAGCCCATCATGCGACTTTTATTACTATTCTTGATCATAAGTTTAGGCTTAAATTCCCAAACAGTCATTCGTTACGATTACATGGAAACTTGGAACTGGGCAGGTCTCTGGTGGACTCCCGCTGCTACTGCTAACTGGTACACTAATGCATCTGTCACTCCCACTGAAAGCGCCGTTATTTATGGGTTAGGTAACGGATCATCGGCCATTGAACAGGACTGGTATTCTATGCCAAATGTGACAGGTTTGAATTCAGCATATCAATATCAATTTAAGTTTAAACTTGCCTCATATACTTTCTCCAACTCAACTGCTACTACTAGAGGAGTCGACGCAGCCGATTACGTATCAGTTCAAGTTTCAACAAACGGAGGAGTGAATTATACGACAGAGCTACGAATAACTGGAAACAGTAATGCTACATGGACGTATACTTCTACTGGATCAATCACTCATACTGCCAACGGATCTTTTACTAATTCAGCTGCTCCTGCAGGAGACGTATATCAATCTGCTTCTGGAGCAAATTCAACTAGTCCATCGACGATTCTTTTAAACTTGCCGATTGGCATCACTCAAGTCGCGGTCGACATTTACTGTAGAATAAATTCAGCAGGTGAAGAATGGTGGATAGATAACGTTGAACTTATCGAGATTGCGCCGATCTCCTTACCTATTGAGCTCATATCCTTTGATGGAGAGAATTTTGAGGAGGCAAACACCATTACATGGAAAACAGCTAGTGAACACAACACTGATTACTATATGATAAAGAGATTGACTGGTGATACTTCTAAATATGAGGTAGTCGGCACGGTCGGCGCAGCTGGGAACAGCACGACTCCTCTTACCTATCAAATCATAGACAAAACGTATTCTCCAGAAATAAATTATTATGTCCTTACTCAATTTGATTTAGACGGAAAATACGAGGAATTTGGACCCATTGCAATAGACAATCGGAAATCAATAAAGAAAATAATTAAGGTTACTAATCTACTTGGACAGGAGGTTTCATTAGATTCTAGCGGGATCCTAATCGTAACTTATTCAGACGGCTCATGTAAAAAAGTATTCAAATAAGATAAATAATAAGAAATAAATACTCTAAATATGATCCAATTAAACGATCATCAAAGACACAAGCTTGCTCTAGCAAATAATTTTTTTGATACTGCAGGACCAGTTATCGCACAAAGGCTGACTCTTGATAACGTGACTAATGAGTCATACGCGATAGGAACGATCGAAAGAAGCATACCTGAAAGTGAGCTTTTTGGCTTTCACTTTGACATGATACTTAGACCTGGAGGACTTACTAACTATTACAAGTCCATGAATAGAGGTCACAATGAGATATTAGAGGCCGCTAGAAAGATATTTCCAAACTCCCCTCAGATAACTGAATCTATTGAGACTTTCAAGTCCTACATGAGATCGCTCATCAGCGAATCAACGGTTGCGCTAGGTGATCCAGTTACGGCAATGAGCGGATCGGTTGATGCTGCACTAGGTGGAGGAGAATACGCAGGAGATTCAGGCGGAGGCTTTTGGGGAACCTTAAAGGGTTTATGGAACGCGATCACTGAGGGAGGATCAGTCATAGGAATAATTCACTTTGTCTTGGATGTCATCGGAGTAGTCGGAGATTTCATTATCCCAGGAGTAGGAGTCGCCGCTGATATCATAAACGGTATCATATACTTGATTCGAGGAGAATGGCTTCTTGCAGCAATCAGCTTAATCGCGGCGGTAGTAGTCGGAGGAGGAGACATGCTTAAGCTTGGAAAGGGTGCAGCAAAGGCAGCAAACCCAATCTTCGTTAAGTTAGCTAAAGGTCAGACTGCGGATGCCGCACAAGCCGTAGCTAAGATGGGACCAGCGAAGTCTGGCCCAGCGATGAAATTCCTAAAGAATGTTGCTGGTTTTATTGGAGGGGCAGTATCCAAAGCTCTTACGATTCTAGGTAGCTTTATCGGTGGAGTATCAAAAGTAGTTCGCTGGATTCCAGGATTAGGGACACTCCTAAAACCTTTATTGGATGGGATGTCATCTGCCTTGACTAAGTTTGGAACTAAGATGTCAGACTTTTGTACTGGACTTAAAGTAGTCGATACACAGATAACTAAAGAGGCTCTTGAAAAGTTAGAGAAAGGAATGGTCAACGGCAACACATTTAAGATGAGCAATGACGGTAAAGTTATCTATGCATTCGATGATGCCGGCAAGAAAGTTGGAGCGTTATCTTCTGAAAAATTAGTGAAATCAGGTTTTGTTGAGATTAGATACGGAAAGGATGCGTCTAATGTCTCTAAGCTATTTACGACTCCAGCAGAATTCGTGAAATATCAAAAGGGAGTCGCTAGACTAGGAAGTAACGCAAAGTTTGGAAGCAGATTCAAAGCATACTTTAAAAACATACCTAAAGCTACAAAAACCATGTCAGCCGCTTTACCGTTCTTTATCGGTAAACAGATATACAAGATCGTGACTGGGAAGGAATGGGATGCAAGTGGTTGGCCTAAGTCTGAGGTTGAGGGACACGGTAATGCCGCTCTCAACTCTTGGATAAACGATCGCATCACTAAGGAAAAGAAGGAGACTGGTGCAGTTTACCTACCTTCAGTAATGTTAGATTCTAGTGATAAGGAAGTCTACGATAAGATGACTGAATATCAAAACAATTACGCTAAGATGTTAGGTCAACCTGCAATTATACCTGCAGTTTACGACAAATTCAAGAACGAGCCAGTGATGGAAGAGTTTGACGCGTTTTGGGCGGAGGTAGAAAAAGGAAACGTTACTCCAGGATCAGAAGGAGATAAGATTGAGCATTCAATTGCTGATGATCTTAAGAAAGAGGAGGAGAAGAACTCATCCTCTCCTGAAGGAGAAAAGGAAAAATCAGCAGAGGAAGCTAAACCCGCAGAGCCTGTATATTATTCACAATACGCAAGCAAAGCTCCTGAAGAGAAAAAATCTCTTTTTAGTAGAGCCAAAAGTTTTTTAGATTTTAGAAAGTGAGATTAAAGAATTTTGATAGCTACTCTAGGGCATACTCAAGTGACCCGAAGAGATTTAACCAGCGAGTGGCAATAGCCTCTCCTACTGCTAATGGATTGGGAATGTTTAGAGTCATAAAGACTGCAAACGAAGCATTTAGTTTAGATGAAGACTTGCCGATAATTCCCTGGAACAACTTTTCCTTTTCATCAGGTTCTATAAACGAAAACTTTCACAACGTAATCTACAACAGAGAACCTCTGCCTGATCGTGCACAAATGAGGCAAGACTTTAAGGACACCACATTCTTTCCATCAACTGTGAAGGATAGATCGCTAGTAAAAAAGATGAAGTTTCCCATAATTGGGATCAATAAGGTCGGTGAGACTGACTTTAAGACATATGGAAAGTTTAAAAAGTCAGAGGACAGGTTTGACGAGTTTCAAGAAAAGATAACTCCTCTGTCTAGGTTTGAGATTCTGGCCTCAGGGGATCGCCCTTTGCATGCACAAAAAAGAGTAAATAAGATCCCGTTTGATGTGGATCTCTCTAGGTTTAAATACTTGGATGAAGCCTCTTCGATATGCAAGAAGATAAACGAAAAATATCGACCAGATTTTTATCTAGTCTCCTTACTAGAAGCGAACGGTAAGATCTATTTAGAGTCCGTTTCTAGGGACTGTTCTCTTACTCCTTCACAGGGGCTTAAGATGTACGAGTCGGCCTATGAAAAACACTACAATAGTAAGATTCCAAACTGGTTTAAGAAGGAAATGTTTGATTCCCACGTAAAACCTTACTATAAGAAGAGATATTACGACTCTCTTCTCTTAAAACCAAGTGGGATAATTTCTTTAGAAAAATATTTAGGCTAATGTTAATAGTTAAGTGTTCAAACTGTAAGATAGAATGGGCTCTTAAAAAATACCGTCAAAAGGTAGAAAAGACTCGGCAGGTCCATGAATTAAGGGATCGACAGGAATTTGAAAAACCAAGCATAAAGAGGAGAAGAGAAAGACAAAAGGCTTCGTATAGACAGAAACATGGCAATTCTAACATTTAATGATTTTATCAATGAGGATCTTGATGATTCTCCAAAAAGATCTCCTAAGGTGGCTGCAGGCATCGCAGCAATTTGGGATAACAAGATCCTGCTAATCCATCCGACTGGTTCTTCTTGGCAAAAGGGAACATGCGGAATTCCCAAAGGAGGAATTGAACCTGGTGAAGACACGATGGAAGCCGCCATTCGAGAGTTTAGAGAAGAGGCCGGAATAGACGTTTCACCTGAAATGTTGGATTCAGAACCTCACAAGGTGATCTTCTACAATAAGAAGATGAAAGAAACTGGTCACATGATCTACTATGTTTGCAAGATAAACGACCTTTCTGAGCTTGGACTCTCTAGTGAGAGGCTTCCCAAGGACAAGCTTCAATTAGAAGAAGTGGATTGGGGAAAGTTTGTTTCGGCTAAAGAAGCGTATCCAATAATGAATCGCGCCCAACTAATAATACTCGATAGACACTTAAGCTTAGATAAATAACTAAAAAGGATTCTAGTGAGATTGCTTGATTTTAATTCTTGGTCCTCTTTAAATGAGGCTGTTGCTTTTGACCCAGCTGCGAAGTATCCAGACCAGACCTTTGGTTTTACAATAGGCACAGTTGACAGCGGCAAGGCAGTCACTGGCGGCAATGGTGGAAACTGGGGAGGATCTATGCCTCGAGCCTTATGGTTTGCGTCACTAGCAAACGATTTTATGTCAAAGACCTATAAAAAGTCAAACACTGTTTCTTCACAAAAGAGATCTAAGAAGTTGACCGCTTCCGGTAACACTTCAGATCACTATGAGGGAAACCAAGACGCATACGCGGTCGATCTTGCGTGTGCTGGTGCAGAGGGAGACGCCCTATTAGCTCACCTGATGCAAGCGTTCGGTCATCCTGAATACAAGGGAGGATCGTGGTTTAGCGTAGTCAAGGGAGGATATAGGTATCAAGTAGGTTGGAAAGTAAAGAATCATTACGATCATATTCACGTAGGAGTAAAGAAGTCAGACTCTTCTGATACTACAACTACTGCAACATCCACGACGCCAGTATCATCTGCTACTACTGCGATCGCAGGAAACACCTTTGCTGAAAAGTTATTCAACAATCCAATGTTTAAACAGTGGAGCGTGACTATGATGCCAGGAGGAGCGAGTGGTATCCAATTAAAGGACGTTGAGTATGCATTAGCTAGACCTGGTGCAAAATCGTGGTTCATGCATTCATTTAACCTTGATTCTGAGGGCAACCTCATGGACACTCAAGGAAACAAGGTTGAGTTACAGTCAGATGCAGCAACGACTACAACAGCTGCAGCTAGCACAACGGCCAGTACAACGACAGCAGTTGACCCTAGCCTTGCAACAAAGAATATCAAGTCGAATTACAGTGGAGAAAAAGCAAAGAACATAGACCTGCTCATAGATGAGATGAAAGCACAGGGCATAACTAACAAGTATGCACAAATAGGGATACTCTCAACGATTGGAAAGGAGAGCGGATTCGTTCCACAGAATGAGATAGGTTATAGTAAAACCAGCAACGATAGAATACGAAAGATATTTGGAAAAAGAGTTAAGGGCCTGACTGATGAACAGCTCAATTCTATTAAAGCAGATGATTCTAAGTTCTTTGATCAAGTATACGGGCCACCGGCGAAAGCCTTTCTTGGATTCAACACCGGAAATGACGCAGTAGGAGACGGCTACAAGTACAGGGGCCGAGGATTTAATGGAATAACATTTAAGACTGGTTATGAGAAATACAGTAAGGAGACTGGAATGGACTTAGTCTCAAATCCGGACCTACTCAATGACATAACAGTTGCGGCAAAAGCAGCAATCGCTTTCTTTAAGAATAACTTAAAGACCATGGGACACGACGTGTCCGATCCAAATGTCTTTACTAGCAAGGATGCAGCGATAACTGCCGCAGTTAAAGCCAATCATGGAGGAGTGATGCCTGGCGGAGTTGACGCATTAGCTAAGGCTAAGGAAGTGTCAGCGAATCTAGATCTAGTTTAGTTAAAACCTAATCATAACTGAGTAGTTTAATAACTAAAAGATTAAATTATGTCAGAAGAAACACAAAACGTTGAAGAACAGGAGGTAATCATGGAAGAGCCTCAAATGGATGATTCTCAAATCTCTGAGGAACCTCAAGCAGAAATGAGTGAGTTAGATAAGGCCGTTCAAGCTAGAATGGGTCACTTTGAAATCTCGATCTCTCCATCAGATTTAAAGTATGTAAAGAACTTACTTAATAATAAGATTGAGTGGAAGGGGCCAAACGAGGCTTATTTAATGCTAATGGCTCTACTTAACCTTTCAAATGAGCTTAAGGAATCGGGTGATTCTTCCTCTAACGAGAGAAAAAGAATATCTCTTCCGTCAACAACACTAGAGTCAATTAACTTCTTCTTGGCAAGAGTCACAGGAAAAGGAGAAGAATCAGCGCACAGGTTGTTTGCAGTCTCAATGTTGCTTCGCCCAGCAATGGAAGAAATAAAGAAATTAGACGAACTTATCGAAAAGTTGCAGTCTGAGGAAAATTCTACAAAGTAGTAGATAAATAATAAAAAAGTTTATTAAAGATGAAAGTAAAAAACTTTGCAGGATTTATGAGAGCTCGCCGCCTAAACGAAAGTGATGAAATTGGCGGATGGGACGAATCTGGAATGGACTCTGCACCAGAAGCAGCTGACCCAGATGACGAGGACGGATACTTTGGTGCTGGATACTATGGTGCCAATCCAGAAGACGAAGAAGCTGAAGACACTGAAGACGTTGAAAGCGAAGACGGAGAAGAAGCTGAAGAGGAGCTTACTATGGAAGACCTTAAAGCTATGATTGAAGACCTTGAGGAAAGAGTTAAAAAACTTGAGCCTGAAGAGGAAGAAGACGAAGAAGCTGAAACTGAAGAAGGCGACGAAGAAGAGGGAGAGGCAGGTGCGGCAACTCCAGCAGCTGCAGCAAAGTAAATATCAAACATAGATAATAGAAAGCGAATGGAAACATTCGCTTTTTTTGTATAAATAATAAAAAGTCTGTCCCCAATTGAAAATACATAATTTTACTGGGTTTTTAAAGAATCATAAGCTTTATGAAAACTCTGACATGGACTTTAGCATGCAAACTTGGGGAGAAGCGGGTCAGGAAAGCCAGCCGCCTAACTCTGGATTTGAAGGAACTAGTGGAGAACCGATGGATTACACTGCAGGTTACGCTGGCGAAGAACCGGAAGATCCTGAGATCCAAATAGGTGATGACAAGAAAGAGAGCAAAAAAGAATCAAAGGAATCTAAGAAAAAGGGCATCAAGGAGATCCAAGCTCTAATCAAAGATCTTGAAGGAAGAATCTCTGCTCTAGAGCCAGAAACAAAGCCCTTACCTGAGGAATAGTGAAATATGAGTCAAGTAACCCAAATATTCCAAATTCCTCTATTTGAGTCGTACTGTATGAGAAATCAGATAGATGGCAAGGAGATCTCTGCCGAGATATCTGGTGTTCCTCTAAAGCTTAGGGTTGCAAGCACTCCTGAGAGCCAAATGAAAGGTTACATGCACCATGAGACTGGACCCATTGGAAATCAGGGTTTGCTCTTCGTTTACGATCAACCTCAACCTCTATCCTTTTGGATGAAGAACGTTAGATTTCCACTAGACGTCATCTTTTTTGATGACTCCATGCGTTACGTTGGTCACGAGACAATGGATCCAGCTCACGACGTTGAAGAGGATCAAGTTCCTCAATACCATAGCAAGGAGCCTGTTCGATTTGCAGTAGAGCTTGAAGCCGGTTGGTGCGAGAAAAATATGCACCCAAATTGTAAACTTTCTTTTTAGTTTAGTATCATAGCTAAAAGGAAAAAACAATGCACCACACAGAAGATTTTAAGGAACTTAGAGAGTTCGTTGACGAGATGAACTCGTCAAACTCAACCAACCACAAGGTAGAGATTCTTACTAAGTATCAATATCATCCCTTCATCAAAAGGGTACTGTTTTATACATATCAGCCTTACTGGAATTTTGGAGTAACTTCTACCAATCTTAAGAAGAGAAGCGATCTTATTGCACCGAAAGAAGTATATGATGACTTATTCTTGATGCTAGACGACTTTAATGAGCGTCACATGACTGGACATGCAGCAATTCAGGCAGCAAACCGATTCATTAAGGATTATGAGGAGTGGGCGGACCTGATCTATCAGATAATCGACAGAAACCTTGAGACCAGAGCGACAGTTACTCTAATAAATCGAGTGAATCCAAAATTCATTCCTACTTTTGAGGTCGCTTTAGCTCACGATGCGGCAAAGGTAAAGGGCATAGATCTATTCGATCGATCGTGGTACCTTTCTAGAAAGTTGGATGGAGTTCGTTGCATCTGCATGGTGCATGGAGACTCAGTAAGGTTCTTTTCACGTAACGGCAAGGAGTTTCACACGCTAGGAAAAGTAGCGGACGAAATAAGACGCCTGGGGATCACAGACGTAGTCTTTGACGGAGAAATATGTCTCATGAATGAAGATGGCTCAGATGACTTCCAGGGAATCCTGAAGCAGATCCAACGTAAGGATCACACCATAGAGAATCCAAAGTATTGGATATTTGATATACTTGAACATGCTGAGTTCGCAGGTGAAGAATCTTCAGTTCTCTTTTCAATGAGAATAGAGTGGAGACCCTCTCAGTTCAACGATTTTAAAGGTTCTGAGATCTTGGAGTTACTTCCACAGATAAAGATAATCGATGAGGATTCCTTTGATGAGATGAAGAGTCAGTCTAAGGACTTTAATTGGGAAGGGCTCATCGCTAGAAAGGACGCTCCATACAAATTTGGCAGGTCTAAGGACATGTTAAAGATCAAGGAGTTTTTCGACGCAGAATATGTGGTCACTGGTGCAATAATCGGCCCACAGCGAGTGATAGTCGACGGCAAAGAAGTTGAGGAGCAGATGCTAAGCGCAGTAACAATCGACCATAAGGGTTCACAGGTACAAGTCGGAAGCGGATTCACACTAGACGAGAGAAGACACTATTATCGAAACGGTGGAGAGATCATGGAAGCTACTATAACTGTGCAGTATTTTGAAGAAACGACTGACCAGCATGGCAACCACTCACTAAGATTTCCAGTCTTTAAAGCAAACCATGGAAAAAAGCGCGAAGTCTAAAACTTGAGACTCTTGAAAAAGTATAAAATATAAAATTAAAAGTTATGTATTATATCGCAAAAGTAAAGTTTGAAACGGTTGATGACAACACCGGAAGAATCAAGAAAGTCTATGAACAGTACATTGTCGACGCTGAGACCATCTCAGAGGCTGAGGAGATCCTAAACGATAGATTTAGAGACTCAATCGCAGAGTGTGCAGTAGCATCAGTTCAAGAGTCGAAGATAATGGGAATTGTGACTCGCCGATGAAAAGGATGCCGACTCGCCTTGCGGAAAAAGTATACGACGTCCTGTGCAGGTTTGCGCAGGCCGAGTCTACTTACTGGGAAAGAGAGTCGTTCGTCTTTCATTATGGCGTGATTGCTGAAGCGTCGTCTGACTACAAGCTTTCTTGTATGGACGATGGGCAGAGAGTCTTTCACTGCACGACAAACGGTAACATGTGGGTGGAAGGAACATCTACGTCAAGGGCAAACTCTATATTACGCAAGATGGCAGAAGAACTAAAACAAGAAAAAGATCATGAGACTATCAGTACCTAAAGAAAAGGATTCGGTATTTGCTTCAGAACTATTCAATGCTATTCTAACTAACATTGATGATCTGACTCAAGAAAACCTAACGCATCCTAAAAAGATCGTATTTATGGGTCACCTTGGAAAGGAAGTATTCTCCTTTATTCAAGCGAATGGCTGGAACTTCGATGGATTCTCTTTAGAAAAGATCGACGGTCTTGTAAACTCGATAGTCTTCAAGTATGACGCTCCGCTGACCGTGTCAAATGACCCTGGACAAGTGACCTTTGAGGAGGGATCTATACACGGAAAGATAATAAATGGGATTCCTGGAGACGGAACAGTTCACAAGCTGATCTCTTCGTATTCGTCACCTAGTTTCAAAGTAGAAAAAACGGTTCGTCCTGAGCGAAGAGTCCAATTAACTAGAAGATAATGTCAAAGGTTCGATTCATAGCTGATTTACACTTAGGTCACAAGAACATGGCGACTCATCGTGGATTTAAGGACGAGTTAGAGCATGATGAACACATCATTAGCATGTGGAATTCAATCGTACACAAGAGAGACCTTACGTATATCTTAGGAGATGTCACGATGGAGACCAGTAAGTGGTACTTTAGATTAGATGAACTGTCTGGAAGAAAAATAGTCGTGTTAGGAAACCATGACATGCCAAAGGACATTCCAGAACTCTTAAAACACGTTGATAAGGTTGCTGGCATGATTCAATATAAGGGCATCTTTCTTACGCATGCACCGATCCATCCAATGGAACTCGATTATCGGGTTTCCAGAAACATACACGGTCACATCCACGAAAAGGTGGTCACTCGAGAAAAATGGGAATCCGGCAAACCTATAGTGCAAGTGCCTCATGAGAAATATCACTGCGTCTCATGCGAACAAGTTAATTATACGCCAAAGACTCTGGAGGAGCTGGGCATAACACGATAAAATATGACAGAAAAAGAAATAACGCTATTAGGCTTTGAGAGACAGGAAGTCACCAAAGACCAACATTGGGAGCCTTATCATTATTATACATACTGTGTCACAAAAGGACTCGAATTCATATCAGTGGCGAGCGATGGAGTCAAGGACGGAAAATGGTATGTGGAAATATTCAATACTGAAGAACCTGTACGATTCTATGATTTTGGAGAAGTGCAGGCGTTAATCAATAGACTTGAAAAAGCAAAACATGAGAAAGAATAGGAAAAACGTAAAGATGGAATACATTGAGCTGGTAAACAGTGAGGGGCCAATCCTTATAGCATACAAGAAGGAGGGCAGATTCATCATAGTCGACGAGGACAGAGAAAACGTCGAGGTCCTTTCTGAAGAGAACATGTTCGATTGGATCGAGGGAAAGCTTCCGATAAAGGATACTAGAGAAAGGATATGGTCCTATCCGAGCATCTCAGAGGGAATGAAGGTGGATAGGGATGAACTAATTGATTTCATAGGTTCCAAATACGAGATAGATCGAGGTGGCCTTAGAGATAAATTAGAGAGTCTCGCTACGTTTGATCCAGACTGGAAGGAAGTGTTGGCTTCATGTTGTGATATCTTGGAACAGAATCCTCGCTTAATAAGGAGAAAGTCATGAGTCCTGCTCCATGTAAGTTCGATCATAATGGTGAGTGTCTCATTTGTGACTGTTGGCTTGAGCATTGCGCTCACGATAGATACTTAAACAAAGACTATAAGTGGGAATCTAAAGAAGAACTGGAAGAGATGTTTGAAAAAGAAGAATCAAAAGCAGATAAATCTGCGTTAGAAATCATATTGGACTCCTTAACTGATGATGAGTGGCAGCAATTAAAACTTAAAGCGGATTCTCGCAAGGCTTTTCAAGCTTCTCAAGTATTTCAAGCAAGGAGAAGATCTGCGATAGAGTTTGGGGACTGGATCTTAAAGCATAACGTCGTGAGCGGGTACGATGATGGAGGATCCGCATGCTGGGTGGTTCCGGATGGAAACGGAGAGTGTTTTACAACGTTTGGTCTATACGCTATTTACATTAATGGAACCTGGGATGACCTGGAAGATGAATAAGGAAAGAAACATATCTGAGACGCCACAAAGGTGGGTCATCGTTGGCTTTAAGAAGGGAGAGGAGACTTATCACAAGGTCTTTGCTAGCTGGGCAGGAGGTTACCTTGATGGGGACAGTTGGAGAATGAACAGTGGAATCACTAAAGTGGAAGAGGATGATCGCCATTTTTACTTTTATGGATTCTCCGGAAGCTGCTATAAGTGTCATAAGGACGGATATGGAGTAGCGACTACGTATTCACAATCTGTACTAGAAGGAAGCTGTGAAAATGCCAAGGAGCTGGGAGGAGTCGACATGTGGGTGATGGCACAAGATAATGATTGGATGAACTTATTAAACACTAAAGAAGATGAATAAAGAGAGATACGATCAAATAATCGATGAGGTGTATCAGAACTATTTAGAAAATCACCATGAAGAGTTTTTCATCATGGCAGATGAGATGGACCTTACTAGAGAAGAATTTATCGAAAAAGCAAAGACGAGTCATGGATTCGGAGCCTTATTTGGAATAAATTTAAAGGAAATAGAGATGACCTTTGAAGAAAAACTGCAATGGGTCATGAGATACACTGATGTCGAGCTTGAAAACCTTGCGATCACCGAAAGAGCCTACGATCCGACTACTCCAACTAAAAGGATCTCCCTGACATATAAAAAAGAAACTATTGAGATCTATGAATAGTTTAGATAAACAATATCAAGCTCTTCTCCAAGAAATACTAGATAAAGGTGTAAAAAAGGAAGACCGTACTGGAACAGGTACACTATCCTTATTTGGAAGACAGATCAGACACAAGATGTCAGAAGGGTTTCCTTTACTTACAACAAAGAAAATGTATTTCAAAGGAATTGTAACAGAATTGTTATGGTTCTTACATGGTGATACAAACATCAAATTCCTTGTTGATAATGATTGTCATATTTGGAATGGAGATGCCTTCAAAAAATATGTAACTACATATAAAGGAAATTTTCCAATGGATATGGAAGAATTCATAGAAGCAATTAAGACTAATAAAGAATTCTCTGAAACTTGGGGTGAACTAGGTCCAATTTACGGTAAACAATGGAGAAGTTGGACATATCAAACTAATGAATGGTATGATGGTAAAAATCACTATGATGAAGAATCAAAAACAATAGACCAAATAGCAAACCTAATCCGTGACCTTAAAACAAACCCAGACTCAAGACGACTAATGGTTAATGCTTGGAATGTCGGTGAATTAGATCAAATGACGCTTACACCTTGTCATTATGGATTTCAAGTTTATACGAGAGAGTTGAGTGAGCTTGAAAGAATGGAAATAGGTAAAAGTCAGGGAATGTGGAAAGAATTCCAATTTGGTAATATCCATCAACCATGTGACGAAAAAAATATCCCTCGTAGAGCAATCTCTTTAATGTGGAATCAACGAAGTGTAGATACATTCTTAGGTTTACCATTCAACATTGCATCTTATGGCTTACTACTCGAGATCATTGCAAAGGCAGTGAACATGGTTCCTGATGAATTGATAGGAAACTTAGGTGATGTACATTTATATTCCAATCATATTGAACAAGCAAAAGAACAGATTGGTAGAGATTTAACGTGTGATGAAAGAATTGAATTAGCATCAAAAGATACACAATTTGATCCTTTCGATTTTGGGATAGGACTTAACGCTTCTGACGAATCTATTCACAAAGTGTGTGATTTATATAAAGTGTCAAAACGAACAAGAGAACCATACCCATTACCAACCTTAAACATCAACACAGAGTGGTGGCCAACTGAATCAGGTGAAAGCGGAGTCGGGCCAATTGACGCGACAGCAGTGTTTGCTAACTTCAATGACGACAATTTTTGCAAGTGTCTTTTAGAGGAAGATCTTCAATTGTCAAATTATCAAGCTCATCCTCACATTAAAGCATCTCTGTCAAATTAAAATGAAAAAATACTTAATAATAGCAGTATCTGCTTTTATCTTAGAGACAGCATCCACAATGTACATTGCAACAGTAGCAAATAGAGACGTATCGATGATATTTTGGGGATTTATCGGACCGTTTTTAGGTTTACCCTTTATTGGTTATATGGTTGAATCTAAAACCTGGAGAGATAGAATCAAAATGGCAGTCGCTTCAGGCATGGGCTATGCATTGGGATCAACTGTAGTATACTTATATTCAGTTAAATAAACAAATCATGAAAACACAAGAAATCACAAAAGAAAAGATCCAAGAGATCGAGAGATTGACTGGAGGAAAGATCGGAACTCACAAGTTCGGTCAAGATGGGGAGCATGTTCTTGAAAACTCTTTCCTGACTCTAGATGGACAATACATTGGCAACTTTGAAACTGCCGAGTGGTACGTTAAGAACAGCATGATGGTGGACGAGGAGTATCCACACGGAGTTGCGGCAGTGATAACTAAAGAGAGTTACGGAACCGACTCGCCTCAGATCGAGGGAATGTACGGTTACACTCACCGTGGAGGCCAACTGTTTAGGATAGGTGATCGGTTGTTTGATGCAGAGTATGAGCCTAAAAAGGAGGACTACTCTCCAGAAGAGTGGGAAACATACGAGAGCGAGTTCAAAAAGCTGTATGAGGAAGGAGACGAGCTTGATAGAAAGTGGATGGACGACTCAGGAATATCATACGTCATTCCATTTAGGCTTAGAGGATCCAAAATTATAGAAACCATGAGAGAGGCATTCATCGCTGCTCAAAACATTTCAAAAGACTTAAGCTAATGAATTACACAAGACCAGACGATCCTGACTACGAAGATCAACCGGAAGATTGGTTGAACTCATCACTCATCTTTGCAAGAACGTTAAGTTTAATCTTGCAAGAGAATGAGGGCATGATAGTTTATTTGCAAGGAGACATGAACTTCTTTAATGACAAGTCAGTGCAAAAAGTCATCGTATACAAGAATCAGGGCAAGATCAGGGTTATCGAATGTGATGATGATTTACCAGAAGGACAGTTCGTGATAGTGCATGACATAAATCCTAATTAAAAATGGAATTATTAAATACTCACCCAATCAAAAAATCAGACCTTGGATTTCATGGGAATCTATTCGGTGGAAAGTTGTTAGCCTGGGTCGATGCCGCAGCCGCTGCATACTCAATGCAGCTTTGTGACACTCCACGTATGGTGACAGTCTCAATCGAAAAGTGTTTCTTTGAAAAACCTGCAAAAGAGGGTCAGTTAGTAAAAGTTTACAGTAAACCTACATCTATCGGTCACACTAGCGTGACTCTATACATGGAAGTAAGGGCTCACAACGTCTATACGGGTAAACAGCTTGTAGTTCTTAGGACTCACATTAAGTTCGTACACATTGACGAGGAGGGCAACCCTATTCCCATCGGAGAGAAAGGAAAAAGAAGAGTACGAGCGTTAATTGGTGAGGAACCGTCAACCGATGATTTTAATGTTTAGTAAAAAAGGAGTATCTTAGTTAAAACCAAACATTAAAATCATGGATTTACAAACTTACATCATTGGTGTTGAGAGCGTTGGGCTAACCTCTCACAAGGAATCAGCGACAGACGGCTTGCTTAAAATGGAAGCTCGAGACGTTGAACACGTATTAGAAACCCTTAAGGTCGAATACGAATGGGGAGAATATGAACGCGGAGGATTTGATTCCGACAAGTGGTTTTTTCCGCTAGACGAGACACTCGTATGCATCGAACTCGTAGAAGACATTAACGAACTGTAAGAACTAAAGAGTTCTTTGAAATACATTGCGAAAAGCTTGACGGACTCAGTAAAGACCCAGGGCACAAATCCGTGTGAGGGAAACCGGTGAGAGAAGAGCCTGTCACAGAATAATGTGCGTACACGTACGACTAGAAAAGTCCTAGATAAAAGGCAAAGGAGTCGGAAAACACCGGTTAAATTCGACTTTATTCTGTGACTAGCAGTACTTGGTCCCGTAGCTCAGCTGGATAGAGCAACGCCCTTCTAAGGCGAAGGTCAAAGGTTCGAATCCTTTCGGGATCACCAAGTGTCAGTATTCCCTGAAGTCGTAATACGCCCCCAAAGTACTGGTCTCGGCAGGCAGTTCGCGACTGGTCCTGCCCAAATGCACAAGTGATGGAATTGGTAGACATGCTAGACTTAGGATCTAGTGCCGAGAGGCGTGAGGGTTCGAGTCTCTCCTTGTGTACTCCAGGTAGTTTTGTACCTTCGTCGAGATAAATAATCAAAACGAAGGTACATTATGCCTAGAAAAGAAAATATCTATCACTATATCTACAGGGTAACGTGTTTGATAAGTAAAAAATATTACATCGGAATGCATTCAACTTCTAATTTAGAAGATGGATATTTTGGGAGTGGAAAGGTTCTAAAGAGATCCTTAAACAAATACGGAAAGGTAAACCACACAATTGAAATATTGGAATGGCTGCCTGATCGAAGTTCTTTGAAATTAAGAGAAAAAGAGATAGTGAATGAAAGTTTGCTTAGAGATGAAATGTGTATGAACTTGCAACTTGGTGGAGGTGGAGGATTTTGTAATGACGAACACAGAAAAAAGGCACTAAAATCTAGTAGAAAATCATATATCAACAGATTAAAAAACGATAAAGATTTTTTTAAAAAAATATCTGATTCTAAAATTTCAAATAATTTAGGTAATCAATATGCAATTGGTAATAAATCATTTTCAGGTAAATTTCATTCAGAAGAAACAAAAAGAAAAATAGGAGAATCTAATTCTTCTAAACAAAAAGGCTTCAATAACTCTCAATATGGAACGTGTTGGATAACTAATGAAATTGAATCTAAGAAAATCAATAAAGGTGATACTATACCTGAAGGATGGAGATTAGGTAGAAAGATTAAGTATTAGTATCTGGCTAGCCTAAGAGAGATTGAAAAAAAGCCCGTACATAGTCAGGTTGGATACAAGGTCGGTTCGAGTCCGATGGCAGACATGGAAGTTGGGTAGCTCCCTGTATCAAGGTTCGATTCCTTGACTGACTACTAAAGAGGTGGATACTTTGTATGTAGATGATTTCGTAAGACCTCGTCGTTGTGCACCGTTGACGAAGCCTCTTTTTAACATAGTCAGGTGGCGGAATGGTAGACGCACGTGCGATGAGAGCTAGGCCAGCTCGCCTGTAAAACCAGTAAGTCGTTCGGTGGTATAAATACAGGTTCGAGTCCTGTCCTGACTACTAAAATCCTGACACCGCTGCTTACTACAGCTTGAGGTTGACTGCTTGGAAAGACAAGCATATGGCTCCATAATTGTTTTTGGGTAGCTCCCAATGCAGTGAGTGGGTAAATGATGACACTGAGTTTCACACTCCAAAATGCGCATTAGGAGATAAAAAAGGGTGAAGGTTTGTGTAAGTAATTTGCAAGGTGGGTTCGATTCCCACTGGAGCCACTTATTTATATTTTTAAAGTATGTTTATAGCAGTAGACTTTGACGGGACCTGTGTGACCCATGAATATCCACAGGTTGGAAAGAATATAGGAGCTGTTCCAGTATTACGAGCATTAGTCGAAAAGGGTCACCAGTTGATCCTATGGACAATGCGTTCCGATGAGGGACTCGCAGATGCAGTAGAGTGGTTTAGATCGAATGGAATCCAACTCTATCACGCGCAACGAAATCCTACTCAAGACCAGTGGACAAGCTCTCCTAAGTGTTATGCCCATGTCTACATTGACGATGCTGCGTTGGGGTGCCCTCTTCGATTTGAGCCAAACTATTCAGACCGACCGTTCGTTGATTGGACTGAAGTTGAGGCTCAGCTTGTCTCTAGAGGAATACTTTAAATATCTTAGTCGGGTAATGCGTAATGGGAAAGCGGTATCTCACCCTTAATGGTCGCATCGTCGCGGGTTCGAATCCCGCTCCGACTACGCAAAAAACACTGGACCGAGTTTCCTTACCTCATTTGAGATGGGTTTTACAAGTCCAATCGGGTCCTATAGCTCAGTAGGTTAGAGCAACTGACTCATAATCAGTAGGTCACAGGTTCGAGCCCTGTTGGGACCACACAATTTATGGCTCACGCAACAGCTCCTTGTGGCTCACGTGAGATCTTCCTTGAGCCATAAATCAGGATCTCGTGAGCCATAAACTAGCGTATATGAATAAATCAGTTGCACTCGATTAACCAAAGGAAAATACTAAAATAAATAATCTTAAGATGAAATACATTAAGATTTTTGAAGAGTTTGTGACCTCCACTAAAAGAGTAGTGGAAGCGGCTACTGCGTTCAGTAAACAGACTGATACTATGAGTCTTTCTTTAAAACCGACTTACCTGACCAAGATGAAAGAAAAGCTAGGAATAGGAACAGACGACGATGTTTCTGCAGAAAAGATAAAGCAGTTTCAAAAGGAGAATAATATAGATGAGACGGGAATCCTAAATCACACGACAGTTCTCACCGCGATGAAAGGTGATGTGCCAGTCGACGAACCTTCTACTGAGATCACTGACGATGCTCCATTAGGAGAGAACCCAATATCTGAACCTGCAACATGAAAAAGAAACTGACACACATAAACGAGGACACATACACTGATTACCTTTCAGTCTATTCGTCTCAAAAGAAGAGCACAATCAAGTTCCTTAACGCTGGACTCGAGAAAGTTGTTCCATATGCTAACTCTGCGCTAGACACAGCTCTTGCCGGATATATGAAAGAGTGCTATGAAGTAGATTACCTTTTGAGCACTAGTACCTATTGTTTTTATTTTTGGGGAGACATCAATCTCTACACTATTAAGATAACTGACGCAACGTTCAGTGTCCCAACGGATTATACGAATACTGGTTGGGTCAAGGCCAGTGTGTCAGGAAGCGTGACCGGTAAAGTGACGCTAGGATGTAAGGATTATGGTAGCTTGGGAGTTGATGTATCTGCGTCCTTTACTCAGACTATTTGGCTCTATAAGTTTTCAAAGTTACAGATATTTCCACCCACTGTGAAGATAAGCACTGAGACTTTGGACTTGGGAATAGTTTGGATTTGGGTAAAGGATAATGTGCTTAAGATCAATAATTCTATAATAGGGACTTATAAATGGCCGTTAAGCATTCAAAGCGAAATAAACAAGTGTTTTGATGCGGATGGTGGACCTTATCGAAAGGATATTTCTCTAACTGAACTTAAAAAGTATCTCACGATCGCATAAGACTTTCATGCTTTCTTTTAAGAGTTCAATCCAGATAAATAATAAAAAATCTTACTGGATTGGATTCGTTTCACAGGTTTGCATCATGGCTTGAGAGCAAGCTCTCGGATTTCAAAGTATCTGGAACCATTGCTGCAATTATCATGGTATCATTCTTTACTTCAAAGACTTTAACTATTCTTGGAGTAATCAACAGTTCATATAACATAAGCGTATTTGAGTATTCATGTTTTATACTTTTCTGCTTGCCGGGATACTTTATTATAAAAAAATTCCTAGACACTCGAGAGTCCGTCGGTAAACATGCGTTAGAGGAATTTAGGTCTTTTGTAAACACCGCTGCACTAGTATCGATAACAGACTCAAAAGGAAAGATAACTTATGTGAATGACAAGTTCATCAAGGTTTCTGGATGGAGTCTAGAAGAAGCGACTGGTAAGGATCACTCGATAGTAAACTCAGGAGAGCAACCGGATGGGTATTGGGGAGAAATGTACAAGCAAGTACTTTCAGGAAAGATATGGAACGACGTCGTTGCAAATAAAGCGAAGGACGGGTCGATATACTATGTCGATACTTATATTAAAGCTCTATTTGATCACGACGGAACTCTTGACGGATTCATGTCTATTAGACAAGATGTGACTGAGCTCAAGAAAAGAGAGGTGGAAATTAGCAATAGAATGAATGCTATAAATAAGTCCAATGCGGTCATAGAGTTTGATTTAACTGGAAAAGTCATTTATGCTAATAATTTGTTTGTAGAAACAATGGGTTATTCTTCTCAAGAAGAGATTATTGGAAAACACCATAGAATTTTTATAGATGAAGATTATGCTAAAAGCGAAGAATATCGTCTTTTTTGGGAAAACTTAAAAAACAATGTCCTCTTTTCAGGAGATATTGTTAGAATTAAAAAGGACGGGTCACTAGTTCATTTACAAGCCACATATAATCCTGTCGTTGAGCTAGACGGAAGAGTATATCGTATCATGAAGATTGCAACTGATGTTACTCATAACTATGAGCAGCAGAAAGAGATTGAAAAGAAGAACACATATCTTGAACATGCCGCTAAGATCCTTCGTCATGACATGCACAGCGGTATTAACACTTACATGCCTCGCGGCTTAAGTTCACTTGAAAGACGAATGTCTGATGAACAAGCAAAAGAGCTTAAGATTGATGCACCATTGAGAATGATTAAGGAAGGTCTTCGGCACACCCAAAAAGTGTATAAAGGTGTTTATGAGTTTACTAATCTAGTAAAGAAAGACGTTGTTCTCAATCGCACTGAGTGTAATCTCAAGGCTATACTCGAAGACTATTTGTCTGCAACTGCATATCGACCTCAAGTAATCATCGAAGACTTAGAAACGGCGTCAGTAAATGAAGCTCTTTTCTGTACAGCGATAGATAACATGATTCGCAACGGTCTTAAGTACAATGATAGTGATTCTAAAGTAGTTAAGATCTATCGCAAAGAAAACCAAATCTTTGTAGAAGATAACGGTAGGGGATTAAGCTCAGAAGAGTTTAAGTATCTTTCACAACCATACACGCGTAAGGCTGGACAAAAAGAATCAGGAACGGGATTGGGACTAAACATTTGTATCGCAATCCTAGAAGAGCATAAGTTTTCTGTGACTTGTGACAAAATGATAGAGGGCGGAACTCAACTAAAAATATCTCTTAATGAATGAGACATCTTATTACTATATTAGTTGTATTTACTGCTCTAGTTTCATATGCACAGCCACCTGATAGTGTTACGATTGAGCTGGCTGATACTCTTGTTCTTAAAAGTGAGTCTAACTTTGGAGAAAAAGTCGGTCGATTTTTAGGAATAGACAATGACGAAGAAATCAAAAATCTTAAAGAGACAGTTGGCTACCAACAAGAATTGATTGAACAGCTTTCTTCGATGGCAACAGAGCCGGTAGTAATCATAAAAACTGTTCCTAATCTAGACGAAGCTGCTGCTGCTTCTCTTAAAAAGGACGCTGCATTCTTAGATAATCTTCCAAGCACATATAATAGTTTGTCAAAGGGTGATTTAGCGAAGATCACAAAAGAGATAGACGACAAGATTATCGAATTGACTAAACATCGGGATTCTTTATTAAAAAATAAGGGATCTAATGAACTCATATCTGCAAAGAACAATGTGATTAACTCATTAGAAAGAGAGAAAAAAGTCATAAAGTTGTCCGGCGATGCAATTGACCTAGAAAACGAAAACGGCTCCTTAAATAGTAAAAACACTGAGTTAAAGGCGCAAGAAGACAGACTCAGAAAATACTTATATACTGCGTTAATTTTTCTTACTCTTCTTATTCTTCTTATATCAGTTATTCTTCAGAGAAGAGCTATTAAGTCTAAAGACGGAACCATTGAAGAGCAGTTTGCAAACATCAATAAAAAGAACACGTATCTTGAGTATGCAGCTAGACTTATTCGTCATGATATGCACAGCGGTATCAATACATATATGCCTAGAGGAATTAACGGATTAGAAAAAAGAATATCTCAAGAAGAAATGAAACAGGCTAAGCTTGATACTTCATTTAAGATGTTAAAAGAGGGCTTAGCTCACACCCAGAGAGTCTACACCAGCGTTTATGAGTTTACTAATATCGTAAAGAAGAATGTTATTCTAGAAAGGAAAAAAATAGACTTGACTGAACTAATAAATACTTTTGTGTCGACTACTTCTTACTCTTCCCAAGTCGAGGTTGAGAAACTCATAGAAGCAGAAGTCAATTCAACTCTTTTCTGTAATGCAGTAGATAACTTAATCAAAAATGGGTTAAAGTACAACGATAGTCAAGAAAAGAACGTTAGAATTTATATGAAAGGCAACGACCTGATTATACAAGACAACGGTCGAGGGTTGGATAGTAAAGAATTTGACAAGATTAAATTAGCACACGCAGTTGGCGAAGATGCAGGACTAGGCATTAATATAAGTATTGCGATCTTAGAAGAACACGGTTTCAAGGTTTCTTGTGAGAAGGTTGAAACCGGAACAAAAATAAAAATAAGTATTAAAAATGATTGACTCGATTTTACTGGTGGATGACGAAAGCTTATTCCACCTAGTTTTTGAAGACGCCTGTAGTCTTCTAGACATCTCTCTTTCTCTTGAGAGTATTGACAGTGCTGACCAGGCAGCTAAGATGGCAGAAAACTGGCAAAAGGGAACACTACCTAAACCTGAGTGTGTTTTCGTAGACTTAAACATTATCGGTTCTTCTTATGATGGTATTGAGCTTATTCGCAAGATCAACTTTGAATACGGGGATGGAGTAGTGATTGGAATCATTTCATCTTCAAACGAACCTGAAGAACAGGCAAAAGCTCTAAAGGCCGGTGCTCAATTCTGGATCATCAAATCCGATGATATCGAGCCGCGTCTTGAAGAATTTAAAAAAGATTTTGAAGGTTATAAAAATAGAACAACATCATTCAAAATCTACAAATAACTTATGGAATTAAACAAACTGACTCGCGACTGGTTACTGGACTTGCACCACACTAAGAGGCTTACTCTAGAGGGAAACATACTTAAAGTTATTCAAGCTGCTGAGGGTGATGAAGAATTTAAGAAATATTTATCGGATGCATTAGAAAAGGACAAAGAAAATAGACGTAAGCGACTCGAGATTACTAAACAGGTTCAAGAAAGAAATCGCGAATTATCTGCATCTGGGGAAGAGATCAAACGAATTAATGATGAGCTAAAAGAAGCTCTTGAAGAAGCGGAAGAAGCAAAACATGAAGCGTTACAAGCAAAAGATGAAGCGCTAAATGATTTAGACTTGATGCAAAAACGATCGCAATTTGAACTAATAGGAACGATTGTTAGAGTTGCGCTCTTTATCGTTCTAGGAGTCGGAATCGTTACTACTATTATGTATGCAATTGCAATGTGGACCGGAAAGGATACGCAGATCATAGGCTCTACATGGAGTAACATGTTTGGAATCTTGCTAACTAATGCATTCTCTATAATCGGAACGATCATGGGAGTAAAATACGCTAGTGAGAAACCAAAATCAGAATAAAAAAATAATCAATCTAAAATGGAAGCAGAAAAGAAAAAATATTTTTTCGGTTGGGAAAACTTAAGGTGGGGAATCAAGGAATTGATTAACATGTACTCCGCTAAAAAATCTTACTTTTCAAAGAAAAGAATCGAATCAGGAGTCGCTTTCTTAGTGGCACAATGGGGAATGGTTTTCTTCTTATTAGAAAAACACGCGGACCTTTCTATGACTGACATGTTGATGTGGGCAGGTGCTGAATTTGCGATTTCAGGTTACATGTTGTCTCAAATACAGAAAGAAAAAAAGGAGAATGCCTCTATATCTGAAGAAGAGTCATGACATTTGTGAAGGGAGATCGATTCATCCACTATGGAAGTAGACAGACAGTCACTGGAATAGTTGAGAAGGTGAACCAAAAGTTCGCCTTCGATCTCATTCATGGAGTAAAGATAGTAAAATTAGAAATAGTTTCTGAGAAGGGAGAGAAATTCGATTCCAATCAGTGTAGAAAGATAGAAAGAGATCTCCTACCTAAATTCATAAGAAGACTTAAAAACTTGTGACTACTTAACGGAAGCTAAGAGTCTTTTTATTCCGTTCGTAGAATCATGGTTTTCTATCAGGGCTCCCATTAGCTTGGAGAGTAGATAAGCGTTTTGAGTAGAGTTAGGTCGCCCGCTCTGAGAACTAATTATTAGGCTCTTAAGAACCTTTTGCATGGAGGCAACTTCTTCTTTTTCTGGAGAAACTGATCTTGCTATCTCTATAGCCGAGTCAACTACATCATTGGGGATCTCAGTCTTTGCTAAGGGTTCGATTGAATCTTCTAAGAAATCCAGTAAAGTCTCGTATCGCGCGATCGACTCAACAAGATCAGCAAACTCACGTACTTTCTCTTTATTTTCACCGCCTGTCATAAAGAGCTCATATACTTGTGCGGAACTAAAGTCTGTTAGTTGCTGACGTGTGATATCACTATTAGTTCTACCTAATAATAAAGCTGCGTCCTGTGTTGCCTTAGGCAAAAGAGTAGGATCGACTGAGAAACTTATTTTTGTGACGTAAGTATTGATTCTACTGTCAATAAAAGTCTTGGGAACGCTCTTACTTTCATAGTACTTTAGGCTAGAAAAAGTATCGAATATGGAGCTAGGGCTTACTCGTTTTTTCGCGGCAGTCATCGAACTCGTCGGTATCAGGACTTTAATGCTTATCTTGTCTTGGGAAACGACATCCGATAAGAAATCATTTGGGCTAATCCTTATCGTGACATCAATGTCCCGATTACCGTTTATTTTTATCTCATGTAGAAAAGGAGATATTCTCTCCTCTAAGATTTCTTTTAGTTTTTTCTCAAATCTTGAGTTTATGTCTTGATTGAAGGTTTCCTGAGAATCAAACTCTATCGAGTAGTACTCTAATTGCGACTCATTAAGTCTGGTAAAATCCCTGAATCCTGCTACTTCCATCTTAAAACATTAAAAAATCGAGACCGCTATTCATCGCAAGATCAAAGAAGCCTTGAGCAGAGTCTCGATACATCTCTTGTGGAACTTCGCCCCTACCTGTCTTTGCGTAAACTGTGACAGTATCATCATCCAAGTTGAGCTCCATAAAGTAAGAGTGAGGGCCATACTGAAACCTAAAAACTATTGGGTCCTCGTGGTAATCACCAACCCTTACTCTCGTCGCTCCAGCGTCCTCCAGAAACTCTCTTATCTGATTTATTTGGTCCACCATCTCAGAAGCATAAAGGTCACTCTGAGTGAACTCTAGATCCTGAAGCCGCCCTTCCTGATCTATGTATGCCTCATTTATGAATTCTCCATATGATAGCACCAATCGATTCATTAGAAATCAGTATCAATTGATATTCTTTTAACAGCTGACCCAGCTAAGAGTAATTTTAGATCATAAGTATCGTACCCAGTCGCACCATAAAACTTGTTGCGGAATGTCTCATCGGACATATAAGAATCATCAGTAAACATTGCTCTAAGCGTATCAATGCTTGTTCGATATCTTTTCTTATCAGTTTCCTTAATGGCTGTGCTGTTTTTTACTTTAGTTGAAATGCCATCGATTGTTTTCTTCCAATTATTATCATATTCCGGCTTAAGAACCTCGTCCCATGCGTTACCTTCATCGTCATTCCAGCCTTTGTATGCTGAAAAAGTATCAGAACTCTCAACGAAGGTCTTGATAGCGGTTCCAACCGCAATTAACGCTTTATCGATTTCAGCAGTAGTTGCGCCAGTTCCTGAGCTTGCGACGGTGGCTGAACCTTCGTTGTAGGCAAACGGATTGCCAGTTCCATAAAAAGCCTGAAGCTTCGTAGTTGTTGCGGGAATAGTTGCTTCCCAAGCATTATTGAGCCACACCTTCCATTTTCCGTCAAGCCATCGATAACCGTAACCATCATTGGCTAATTTCCATTTTTTGTCCGATCCTTTTACATATAAATCAAATGTTACCTTTTTCCCAGCTGCATTTGCTTTAGTTGCAACTGCTTTGATTGATGCAGCATTACTCCCTTTAAAAAATGTACCACTACTTCCTTTTTTTCTAGTATGGACACGTTCACTAACTAACTTATATTCCCATTCTGGCATGGTCTGTAAGTAGTAAATTTCTGAGCTAGCTGCAGTAGACCCTCCGCCTCCTCCACTAGACTTCTTCTTTTTCTTTACAGCAACTGTGCCTGTCCCAGCGACAGCCGTTCCTGCAGCAACGTCAAACCCTTCTAATATTAGGAAGGATCCGTCAAGGCTTATATAAGTCTTAGATTCAGTGACCTGACCGAATTCCTTAAGCAGTCGATTCACAAAGTCAGATTTAATGACTTGCGCGTCATTATCTGGATATTTAGGATCAATTAGGCCGGCTTTAAGAAACTGGATTAGAGCTTTAGTCTTGTCTCCATAGTCGCCTACCATAGGTACAGCGGCAACGAAATTCTTTACGTGACCAACATTAGCTAGGGCTCCGCTAGAATAAGTAGGTAGATATTTAACTAGGATTTCTTGAAACTTCTTAAACTCGGCGTCTCCTCTCAATCCATACTTGAATCCCTCAGCTGGAACTTTAATGCCTCCAGTATCAAGCTCAGCTTCTGCTTGTGCTCTAGTGATCTCAGCATTAAACTTATCAGGATCAAATCCGACTACAGTTGTTGAGAGTTCCTCAACAAGTCGATGACCGCTTACTCCAATGTAAAAGGATGACTCCAATACAGCTGGGGTCATTGCGACTTTATCCAAAAGCTTTTGAGTGATTCCAGTCTCAAGGTCCTCACCAGACCAGTCATAGATTCCATAACCTCCATTTAGTCCCATCACAAAGATCGGCGAGTCGTTTCCTAGCTTGTTTGCACCGAGCTCTTTCTTTATCTTAGCCATGATTGGGTTTGCGGCGGCGATGGGATCCTTCATGATCTTACGGTAAGTCTCCTTCATCCAAGTGATTAACTTAGAATCTGCTGAATCCTTGATTGAAGAAGAAGCGACTGGCACTGTGAAAGTAGCCTTTGATGTTGCTGCTTGGATTGCAGCAGTCTCTCCAGTGTTTAGGATCGCGCCAGTCTTAGCCAGCTCTAACTCATCTTGACGAACATACTTTACCGCAGAGTTGATTCCTCCAATCTCGGCCTTGCTTCCGATTGTAAATGTGATTAACTGTTTACGAGAACTGTCTTGTGAGACTGTATACACAACTAAGTTAGTTGTTAAGTCATTTAATCCAGGATAATTATTGATAACTGATGGCTGCTGCTTAATAAAGTTCACAATCGCAGTGAACCCAGAAGGAGTTAGTTTCTGATCAGCAGTCAAAACGTCTGCATCGTTTACTATCTTTATGTCTAAAGTTCGTGAATCCTTTGGGATAAGAACGACTTTATGACCCATTCCGGCCTTTACTCTTACTTTATCAGACTCTACGATTCTTGTCCATTTGCCTAAGCGAGATGTGCTATTCTTCATGCCAAGTTGTCTATTTATTTTTATTATTTATCCTGCTCGTTAGCTAGCTTTTCCCAGTATTCCTTATTTGATTTTTCCAGATATTCCTTTTCCTGCTTATTTAGAGGACGTTCAAGTCTCTGCCAAAGGTCTATCACTAGTTCCTGTAGGTAGGGGGGCAGGAAGTGCCAGTTAACAGCGTCAAGCCCGTTCTCATCTAGCATCTTCTCAAAGCTGATAGCGTGATCGCAAAAATCTCGAAGGCTTGGATATTTTTCTTTGCTCACATGTTGGGTCACCAAGGTAAACCATGTTGAATCGTGTATTGAAATTTCCCACTTTTCCAAGAAATCCATTCTTTCTTTGTCAGTATAAGTCATAATAGTCGCTTTTTTATTTAAACTATTCAATTTTTTTAAGTTTTTTATTAACAATACTATTTTAAACAATTAATGGCAAAATTACGAGACTTAAAGATCTCAAGCGAAAGGCTTACCAATAGAACTGACAACACTAACCGGTACTTTAACGAGATTGAAAAGATTAAGATGCTTTCTCCAGATGAGGAGTTCAAGGTTGCTACTAGGGCACAGGAAGGAGATAGAGAGGCGATTGATCGATTAGTTAGAGCAAACTTAAGATTTGTGGTTTCTGTTGCCAAACAGTACTCAAACTCCGAGACTTCTCTTGATGATCTGATCTGTCAGGGAAACGTTGGACTAATCTATGCAGCGGAAACCTTTGATCCGACTCGAGGATTCAAATTCATCTCTTATGCTGTATGGCACATACGCCGAGAGATACTACACTATTTTACCGTTAATTCTAGGACAGTAAAACTTCCTCAAAGCATAGTTACAGTGTTAAGTCATATCAAGAGAATCGACGAGACTGTGTTACAAGCAGAAGGTCGAACTGCAACGGTTGAGGAGATACAGGAAGAACTTGCAAAAAACGGAAAGATATTTAGTGAGACCCAGATAAAAGGGATACTTTCAGCTGAGTCAAGAGTCTCTGCATTAGAGTCCAGTGATTTTGAGGAAGGCATCTCTCCTATTGAGTGGATATCTTCTGGTTCTAGTGCAGCAGAAGGAGTGAAAAAGATGGACTTAGATGTCGTTACTGACCGTATGCTATCTACTCTTAAACCCATCCAAAAGGAGGTCGTTTCAAGAAGATTAGGAATCGGTTTAGCTGAACCTGAAACGCTAGCGAATATCGCTGATAGCTTTGATCGAACGCCGGAATGGGCTCGACAAGTGTACGATCAAGCGATAAGAAAACTAAAAGCTCGATTCATCACTAGAGCAAGTTACATGAACCTTTAGTCTAGACCTTCCAAGTAACCTCTACGAGTCCTGGTCTTTACTGGAAAATATGGAGAATTACTGTAATAGTTCTTCTCTGTAAAGTCTAGGTGGTCTAGCGACCATCGCATGGCTTTACGATAGAAATCTAAATCGTCCCTGAAAGATCCCTCTGGAAATTGTTTTATCCTCTGATCCATCTCACCGACTGTTCTGAACATTTGACCCATTGAGATTTTTTGAGGAGTGAGTCGTTTGATCCTAAAGCCTGCCGGATAGAAGCCTATCGCAAACTGATTCCTAGAAGTGTATCCTGGATAGCCTATTACTAGCGTACGGTTTGATAACTGCACAGGTGAAGAAACTATTTCAAGACCCAGTGCTTTAAGGTCTTCTAGTTCAGGCGACTCAAGTATTCCTGAGTAGATCTCATCGGTTGACAGCATCGCAGCTGTTCCTTGTTTTCTAAGAGCTGCCTTTATCTCAGACTGTGGAATTAAACCAAGGTCAACGAGTCTACGTAGGTGTTTTAATTTCGTATCAAAATCTTCCTCGTTCTCATTTATCCTAGAGAAGGAACTAAAGTTTGCAACGAATCTTTTCATCTTACATCAAACCGTATTTTCTCTGTAGTTCTTCTGCTCTAGAGATCTTTGCAGTGTCTTCCTTAGTCACGTTAGTGAATCGAGACTTGATCTTAGCTGCGTGTCTAGCGTTAGCGCTCCCTTGAGGATATTGAGCGACCTCCTTCATCATCGGGTGCAACACCTTTAAGTTCTGATTGATGAATGCTTTTGCCTTACTCATGATCGCTCCCTTCATCTGGGTGCTATCGATTATGTCACAAACAGTATCGATCCACTTAAGAAAGCTAAAACCGTCTGCCGTGCCTGCACTTACCTCTGCCATGAGAGCCTCAGTGCTTTGTTTGTATAGATCTTCCAACCTGGACTCCTCAGAAGGGTCTTCTAAGTTCTCATAGATCCTGCTAAACCTTGAAAAAGAGTGTACGTGATTCTTCACCTTTTAGGATTTTTTATTATTTATCTTTTCGGTATCGTCTTTGTCGACAGAGTTTGATTGATCAGAACTACCTGAGTGTACTCCACATAATGGGCAGACGCTTGGCTTGGGCTTTTTCCTTATTCCTAGGGCCTTTTCATACATGGCGACCTCTTCAGAAAGGGTGTACTTTCGCATTACCCTACTTGGTAGACTTTTCTAGTTTCGAGATGGCCTCTCGATTCTTCTCTATTAGAGAAAGGTGCTTCTTAAGATTACGACGGTTTCTGGGTTTGGTCTCGTGTTTCTTCATGGCGTGGGTTTTTATCTCTTGTTCTTCATGAACTGATTGAAGTTCCAAACGACTGATTCGTTTGCAAGCTTTCCTTGAAGCTTTTCTTTCTTCTTCTCAAGACGATCTACCTTTTTCTCTGCTCTTTTTTCCTGGCGAAGATCCTTGACCTCCTGTTTTAGGGAGGATACTTTGTCCTTGGCACTAGGAGCAGCGGCTTTAGTTGCCGTAGTAGTTGAAGCAGTTCCAGTCTGAGCAGCCTCCTTAAAGTTCTGTTTAAGGTAGGTGGTCAAGTCATTCGCTGTGGTGAAAGACTTTGATGAGATCATGTCAGATAGGCTCTTTATGTATGCCTTGATTCCCTCAGCAGTTGTCGCAGCTGACTTTGCAACTCCCAACTTTGCAGATAACTGGTCAGCTATCTTTCTCAGGTCGTCCACTGATGTGATCGATTCGCTCTGGGTCGCCACTGTCGATGCGATAGTCTTTAGAGAATTAAGGCTTGTTGCGTCCACCGCACTGATGTTTGAGATGATCGTTGCGGGCTCGACCTTGGCTGCCTCTGCCTTCTTCCCAGTTACAGTGACTTCCGGTCCAGTTGTGGATCCCTTGACAGGTTCCTCAAAGGTCGCATTTGCCTTGATGAAATCGATGGAAGGTTTTTCCTTAGCCTCGATAAAATCCTTGTCGTCCTTGCCCTTATAATAGTACTTGCCTCCCTCCATCTTAAACTCGTAGTTCGGGTCCTTGGACTTGCCGATCACCGCGCCGGTTGCTGTAGCGGGAGTTGTTGTAGTAGACGGTGTAGCTGAGAAAGTCACTTGGTCCTTGATTGCCTTGATGGCAGTGTCCTTTACTGCAGGGGTCCAGTTAGCGTCCCCAGGTTTCTTAAAGAAGTACTTGTCTCCCTCCTTTTTGTATTCGTATGTATCCTTAGGATTCTTGGTGTTCTTTCCCGTCTGGGCCTCGTCAGCCTCGTTAAGTCGTAACCAATACTTGTTAAAGTCTATGTAACTCATCTCTTCCTGTTTTTAATCTTCTTCGCCCTCGACTCTTCCCCAGACGTCTCCGTAGGTCGGGTTGCGAGTGTATTCAAATTCCGAGCGTGCCTCGTACTTTAGGTCCTTAATATAGTCTTCCAAGTATTGGATCACCTGCTCTATTCGAGCGATTCTCTGCTTGGGACTCACCTTGCGACTTAACCTGTGCTCCTGTGAAAGATAGCCACGTTCGTTCCTGTCACTGGTCGCCTCTCGCTCATCATTACCGAAGAGCATCTCGTCCAGTTCTCGACGCAGGTTAGAAAGTTCCTTCTGACCTAGACCCATCTCCCTCTCATTGAGAAAACCGACATATGACTTTACTTGATTCTTCATCTTATTAAAACTTATTTTTAAACTTAACGAACTGTGCGAAAGAGTACACGCTAGATTCAGAGGTCATCTTGCCCTCAAGTCGTTCTTTTCTCTTCTCAAGCCTTTCTAACTTCTTCTCTACTCGAGCGTCCTTTCTAGCGGACCTTAGTTCTTCTTTGGCGGCCTGTATCTCCTTTTTCAACTGATCTACCTCCTGTTTGGGAGTAGTAGGTGTAGTCGCCGTAGTAGTCGCAGTGGAGTCAGGTGTCGTAGTAACAGCGGCAGTTGTCGTCGCAGTCGTTGAGGTAGTCATGGTGGCTGCTCCCTTCCAGAAAGGATTGTCTAACACGCCAGCGGGTTTTGCTGCCGGGTCAAAGTCAAAGCCCGTCGAAAAGTTAGGGTCATCTTCCTGTGAGTAGTTGAACATCGTCTTGCCCATCACGTCCTCAGAGTACCTCAGCTTTCCCTTGTCGTCAAGGAAATAGTTATTGTATTGGTCTACCATCGCGAAAGGATACTCAGAGATGAGCACCTTTACCCACTCAGGTCGAGTGACTGCCAGCCTGTTCTTAGCGACATCGCCGGTAAGAAACTCCTCAGTTGGGGTAACATCAGCCGCCTTAAACTCTATCTGGCTCTCGATGGAACTGATCATTCCAGAGTCTGTCACCTGGATCCAGTTCTCGCTTCCCTTCTTGCGAGTATAATAGGCCCAACTACCCTCCGCTCCCTCTCTCTTGTACTCGTAGGGGTCGGTCGGGTTCACCGTGTTCGTACCAGTCTCCTCGGCCTCATTGAGACCGAACCAGTACCTATTAAAATCAGGATAGTCCATTTTCTGTGATCTTATTTTTTTTTATTTATCACAGAGGAAATGAGTAATCGCCCAGTAGAGAGGATCAGAGATCGCAGAGCCTAAAGAACTCTTCATAGTCGAACTGGATCCCGTCCCGCCTAAAGTCTTTGACCTGCTTCTCCGCAAGCTCCCTCCTGTTCCCCAGGTCCCGGACTCCTCTCAGGATCTCAGCAATGCCCTCCACCATGGGTATCTCTTCCTGGGGATCAAGGCTTGAGATGGGTCTTGAGATCTCCGAAAAACGCTTAAAGCTTGGAATCATGGTGCACTTTTCTTATTATTTATCTTAATAAGAGAGCTCGACAGTTGCCCAGAGCAGCGAGTGCATGTACTGTTCCCAGTCGTCGTGCACGTCGTAGAATTCGTCAGTGAGCCGGAGCCACACTTTCTCCGAGAGAGACCACTCGCGACCACCATCTCGGATCGTGTTCCAGTCGGGACCCCACACGTCACGGTCACCCCAATAGAAGTGCACCCGTGCCCCACTAGAGAGCACCAGGTCCAGGTCAAATCCTTCCTCTTCAAGCTTGCCGGTTGCCATGATTATCCGTTCTCCCTTGCGACCCTGCCAGTCCAGCAGCCACTCCTTGGCGGGATCTAGCTGATCGTCGTCCAGGTATTCATCAGGGGTTATGTCAAAAAGGATATCGCCGGGTTCTAAAAGCTCTAAGGGATCGCGGCCCTCCTCCTTGGCCATGGTGACCAGGTCCTGCAAGTATTCATCGTGACCTATGAGGCCCAGCTCCCTAAGCCGCTTGAGCTTGGTCAGGAACTCTGGCTGCTCGTTCTCGTTGATGAATTGAGTAAATGACTTTATCATGGCCTAGCCGTAGAAATTAAAAATGGTTGAGTCCTGATCCCAGTCGTGGTAAGTCTGGTGCTGATAAGGATCTGAGTTTACTCTAATCTTAGTCAAGGTGCCGATCGTTGGAAAAACGGCAGTGACTCCGTTCATGAAGAAATCCTCACTGTCGTCTTCCGGATAGTTTGGATTCTGTTGCTCATAGCTCCATACTTCTATCCACTGATCCGTGTCCTGGTCGTAAAGCTCTATGCTATAGGTACAGGACGTGTCATCGCCGTGAACGTGACCGTTAGCTGACCCTGAACTTATCGTGAGCTTGCTTACACCAGAGATGGGTGCAAATTCTTCGGTCTCCCAAAACTCAAAGGAACTATAATCGTCTCCTTCAGAGCCGAGCCCTTCGGGTGCGACCACTAGCCAGTCAACCGAGCCTACCAGAGTAAGAGGGCTCGATATGCTCCCGCCACCGACTCCTCCCTGAGACTGCATCTTGATTCTTACGGCCTGTTCAAATAGAGCATCCTGTTCCAGTCGAGCCCTAATTGCCTTTTGTTCGGAGGTCTCCTCTCCCCAGTTAATGAATGACATGTCTTAAAGTTATTTTAGTTATTTATTAGAAAATACCATTAGAGAGAGCCCTTTTTTCTGGGGGATTTTTTCCAGGTGCAGAGGGGGACCTTTTACTAGGGGGAGAGAGCCCGTACACACAGAGAAAAAAGAAGGGTGCCCGAGACCCTTAAACTCAAGCACCCTAATAAAATGAAAACGTAGATCTCAATGTCATTCGTAATCTACTTAGCTATGATACACAATCCTCGTGAAAGATTAAAACTCGCCAAAATTATCCCTAAGCCAGGTGTTTATTTTCTCCCTAAGACACTTATCCACCTCTTCAAGGTTAGGAAAGGGTCTTGCATATATTCCAGGAAGCTGATTCCTTAGAAACTGAGAGTAGTCTTTGCCGTATGGTGTGTGTTCCCTACCCATCTTCTTTTGGGACTCAAGAGCGACTAGTAATTTCTGCCACGATCGGTCACAGATTTCCTGTATAGAATTGGACTCGTTAACCCATTGGCTAAAACCTTTTACTCTATTCTTCATGATCGTAATTTATTATTATTTATATAAAATACCAGGAGGATGCTTAAACTTTCCTGGGGGATTTTTTTCTAGAGAAGAGGGAGGTTTTTTCTGGAGGAGTACTATATAGAATCTACCCGCACGTATACACGGGGAGAGACACTGGGAAAGGCTGGGAGAGAGCACCTAGGCCATGGGGGAGTTTCGGGCCCCGGAGAGGGGACCGGTTTTCCAGGCCAGGTGAGCCTATAGTCACAAAATTTAACTTGATTTTGCTAGCTAGTCTATCTAGCCATATCTAGCCTATCCAGCAGGCGCTCGGCCAGGCGCTCCAGGGGGCCTCCAGGGGCAGTTTTTTAGCTCCAGGGGCTAGTCTGGGGCCAGCCACTTGGGCTGACCTGTACCAGGCGTTCGTTTTACTGCTCCTGGCAGGCTTTTAGTTAAGAAAAAAGAGTCTCTTGAATGGCCAGCTTTCACTAGGCTAGGAAATGTCTGTAGAAAAGAGTCTCCCAACCACTAGAAGACCTGTCTTGCAAGAAGAAGACCTGTCTTAAAGCGTCTCCCGACGGCTGGAGTCCAGTGTTTTCGCCAAGCTAGGCTGTGCTAAAGAGTCTCCTGGAACAAGAACCTTTTTCGGAGACTGGATATAATAGCATCATGGAATTCGACGTGGAACTAACGCTACCGGTTGGGGTGGCAAGAGAGATAGTCAGGCTCGTGGAAGAGGACGGGCCGAAGTTTAAGAGGAGACGCTTTACTGAGCAGGATCTTGCCAAGAGGTCAAGTGCCGAGATCCAGTCATGGTCAGCTCGACGACTCTGCGTGCTGGATGCAAGCGACTCTGGTCTGGGCAGCACGGTTGCCGAGTTCGCGGTCGAGTGCTTTGCTAAGCTAGGCTTGAGCTGGTCTCAGGAAAGGGTGTTTGGTAACTTCATAGGGGTACAGTATCCTGGAGCTTGGGTACAGGCGCATACTGATCCCGTCAGTGATTTGGGTTGGTGGCACCTAAGGCTTAACTTTCTGGTGCAGAAGCCCGACGCTGGAGGTGAGGTCAGGCTTGGAGACTTTGTGATCGAGCCTGAGGAGGGAGCATGGTGGCTTAACTTTGCTTCGAGTCGGGTGCATGCCTGCTCTCCAGTCTTGGGAGATCGGGCAAGAGTCATCCTTAGCTTGGGCACCTACGTGGAACCGGAGGTTGGGGCTCGCCTGCTCCGGGATTACGAGTCTGTGCTGAGCGGCTCCATGTGAGAAGATAGTCTGTCTTAAGGAGTCTCCCAAGTTCTTATTGTCACCTGTAGCGGGAAATGGTTATATTAGAATCTTCGCATGTCAGCAACGTGTCCGTAATAGTCTTTTGCTATGCGATTGACTATTCTCATGAATTCGTCCTCGCTCATCATGTCGTCAGACTCGTCAGAATTGATCAGTGCCAAGAGACCGCTTTCTATTTTCTTTTGAGCTGTGCTGTCAACTCCTTGTCGTCGTGACTCGTTTACTTCTTCCTTAATAAAGCTGTTGAAGTTTCTGACTCTATTTTTCATGGTTAACCTTTTTGGTTATTTATCCTAGTCTTAGACAAGAGTCTCTCGGCTTTGGATTGTCACCGGTCAGGAAGATTGGTTATATTAGAATCAGGCTTCGCTCGGGGGAGGGTGAGCCAGAAACTTAGGCTAAAATAAAGAAGTACTCTCCCGAATCCTTATTGTCCAGGTTGGCGGATAATGGTTATATTTAACCATAACTTAAAAGCTAAAAGAGATGAAAGGAACAATTGTGTTTATCGTGTCAGTGATTGGAATGGTGCTCCTAGCGGGAGGCAATGACTGGGGAATGGTTGGAATCTTTCCAGCGTTGTGGTACCTGTTGAAGGAGGACTTTAGAGAAGTAGATGCTAAGAAGGGCGGGTCTCCTAGGTTTTAATTGTCCAGATTGAAAAAAGATTATTATATTTACTTATAACTTAAAAACAAAAAGGATGAAGACTTTAGAATTAGTGACTTTAAGAGCTTTACAGGTGGCAAGCTTTGTGTTGGGTACGATGGTGATAGTTGCAATAGGCTACGCTGCCTTTCAGATAGCGACAGGTAACGTGCACGGCACTGCAAGCTTCGAGTTCTAAGCAAGATACTCCGTTTATTGGTTAATCGGTGACGGGTCCCAAAAGGACCCGTATTTTTTTGTCCACTTGCCTGTGCCGATCGGATGGGTCTCCTGACTTTTAATTGTCAGGTTTGGAAAGAAATGATTATATTTATACTATAACTTAAAAACAAACAAGATGAAAAAAAGATCAGCAATCGTTGAAACAGTGGCAGCAGCATGGATGGTAACAGTAATCGGCACGGCGTTCATAGGCTTAGCCATCGCGATCGTTAACCTCATAATCGGCAACTACATCTACCCTTACTTCTAAGGGGTAGAGCCCTTCCTGAATCCCAAACTAACGGAGCTCCAAAGGCTCCGTATTTTTTTGTTAAAACCTTTTCCGGAGACGAGATATAAGAAGACATCTACAGGTCAAAGGTTGAGCTCGGAAAAAACTACCTCTTTTTCTGGACTCAGCCTTTTTCTTTGCTCTGTTATACAGGGTCTCCCCAATTTTAGTTTTCAAGTTTGAAAAATAATAGTTATATTTACTTATAACTTAAAAACAAACAAGATGAACACATCACAAATCAGAGCAGAGATCGTGGAGTTAATAAACTCAGGAATGTTAAACGTTCCCAAGATAGTAAAATACTTTCGTGAGTATCGACCTGATGCAAGCCTAGAGACGGTTAGAGAGGAGGCAAAGGAGCTTGTTGCACAGGCGAGAGAGACCATCAAGCGCGGCTACTAAGAACGGCCGTTTCTTTTGGACCCGAGCAATCGGGTCTTTTTTGATCCTGTTATACAGGGTCTCTCGGCTTTTAATTGTCAGGATTAGGAGAAAATTATTATATTTATAGTATAACTTAAAAACATAAAAGATATGTGGAGCTTAAAATGTGATTATTACTTGAAGGAATTCTCAACGCTTTCGGAACTCCTAGATGACATCCTCTTCTCGGGAATGGATCCAAACTACGAGATTACTAGGGACGGCAGGGGGACGGGAGAGGATGCGTGGAGCTACTTCCAAGAGTAGCCGAACCTGTAGAAACAAGAGAGGGAGCCCAAAAGCTCCCTTTTTCTTTTTACTCCGTAGTGTAGATTATCCGAAATACCTGTCCTCGAAAACCAGGAGATCCAGCTTAGAGCTGACATCAATCAGTTGTAAGGCGTTTAGTAGGTCTGAATACTCGGAGACTTCTCCTACCTGGATGTCAACATACTCTTGAATAAAGTTGAACGTTGCGGGATGGTCTCTGAAGATCTCCTTCTGGTCATTGGAATACTTTTGCAGGAGATTCCATTCTAGCTCGTAAGCCTGGTTGATCAGGTCGACTAGGCCAAGAAAGGCTCTCCCGGTCTCGACCGCGGGAATGTCTGGATATAGGTTCCATTGGGTAAGATAATCCTGAATCTTGAGAGCGTGCTCCAACTCTCCCGCTGCCTCCTTCTCAAAGAAAGCTGCCGCCTTTGGATAATTGACTCCCTTACACCAGTTAGCAGCGTTACGATAGAAGTAGTAAGCTGTGTACTCGTCTCCCAGTCTGGAGTTAAGAGTAAGCTCAATCTCTTTGGGTAAAGCCTTAGGCATGATCGGCTCAATGACCTTCTCGATCAGGGTCTCCATTGCTTTTGCGATCGGAGACTCTTCCTTATCGTTATCAAAAGACTTAAAGGTAATAAAATCTTCCATTTAATTTCTTGTTTATTTAAGTTATTTATCGATGAATCTTTGGGGTCGCGTCTCCTGACTTTTAATTGTCAGGTTTGGAAAGAAATGCTTATATTTATATTATAACTTAAAAACAAAAAGAGTATGAAAAAGTTTTGTGTATTGTTTCTTTCACGAGAAGATTGGGATGAGCCTGAAGTAGTTTTCGTTGATGCTGAGAGCGAAGATGATGCGTATATGCTCGGCCTTGAAAAGGTAGGATATACTGAGGAGGAGGTTGAAGAGATGCTAGATTATGGAAGCTATTCCATCGAAATCAAGGAGGTGGAGTAACATTCCAATTACTCTTTCAAGTGGGGACTTTTTAGTCCCCACTTTTGGGTCTTGTTCAGGCGTGTCTCCCGACTTTTTCGCATACAACTTATTAAAAAAATTATTATATTTAACTATAACTTAAAAACAAAACAAAATGGTAAACGTAAAGCAAATCATGGAGAGCGCGAAAGCGGCATTGGTAAAAGGAGAAAGAGAAGCGGCAGCTGACTTCTTAAACAAGGGAATCGGTCTACTCGGCAACCTCACCCAGAAAGGAGTTGAAAAGGTTGACGGAGCGAGCATCGATCGTTGGAAGGAAAGGTTCTGGTTTCAACTAGAAGATAACCAATTACTTGAGTGATTGGCGACGACCGCTTGGGTGAACGGAAGGGCGAGAGCCCTTCTTTTTTTGAACCCATCTCAAGAATAGAGTATAAATAAATTAAAGAGACTCCAATGGAAGAAGCAATAGACCGAGTAATCAGACTTTTCTACAACGGTAACTCACCTAAGATAAAAGATGTACAGGTGTTGAACTGGTCTCCGGAAACGGAGTTCATCACCGTTCGCTGGAAGGAAGGAGACTCTTGCATCACTGTCAAGAGTTTTGACTACGGAGTGAAAAAAGTAATCACAAGATTAAGATGATAAAGACTCTTTACAAAACGTTTGAAGACTGGGCGGAGTCTCTGCACAAGGAGATAGGCAGAGACGAGGACGCGATGGTCTTCTTTCACTGGGCGCTAGAAGACGAGTATGAGGCGAGACTTAGCGAGGCGATGGAATACTTCTCAGGCAGGCCTGACTACTTGGAGCAGGAGTGTATAAACCATCTCCTGGAACTGGAGACGCTGGAGCTAAGATTCATCGAGCTTGAAGAATTCGAGAAATGCGCAGTAATAAGAGACCTAAGAGCCGAGCTCAAGCAACGCTATGACCAGATGCTTGCTTTATGCTAGCCGGTCTCCCAAAAATTGTAGCACAAAAGTTTTTAAGTTTAGAAAAAAATAGTTATATTTACTTATAACTTAAAAACAAAACAAAATGGAAAAGCTTAGCACACAAGAATTGGTAGAAAACGCTAGACCCTACCTTGAATTACAGAGTGACCTCCTGAACAACATCGCGACGGGGATGAGAAAGCTAATCGCGGACGCAGACGTTACAGCAGCGGACATGAGTGACCTCATCAGGATAGCGACGTACAGGGCACAGATCATTGACATCGAACGTGAGTTGATACAACGAAACTAGGCCATGGAAAAGAAGATGCAAAAGATTAGGCTAGCAGCCAGCCGTGTCTCCCAAAAGGAGCAGGGCTTCTTCGACGGGAGATTCGTTGCCCGAGCCGAGGAGTCTAAGAAGATTTATAAACGTAAACCCAAACACCCAAGCAGACATGATTAAGAGAGAACCACAATGGGCAAAAGAGAACCTGGACGGAACTACCACAGTGAGTGGCAAGTGCGTCTTTACGGGAGAGGAGTATTCGTGCACAGTGCCGACCGAGGGGTTGAGACGCTTCCTTGACGGGGAGCACGCGCAGACCGCACTGTCGACGGTCCCTGCAGACGACAGAGAGTTCCTGATTTCAGGAATCTCGCCAAAGGGTTGGTCGAATTCTTTCGGCCGCTCCTAGTTTTTAAGTTATATAGGTTAGGTGAAGGGAGCTCAGGGGCTCCCTTTGTTGTTTACTAACGTTTACTCCGTAGAAACCTTTTTAGGAGATAGAGTATAATAGGGTACATGGCGGTCGAGAGATCGTATAGGTTTAGTGGTTAGTGGTTAGGTCAAGAGGAGAGCGCAAGTTCTCCTCTTGTTGTCTGTGCTAAAGCGTCTCCCGATTGGGGAGACCTGATGCATAGCGGTAGACGTTAGGAATTCTCACTATATCAACACTATTGAAAACGTCTTTCTAGTCTCCCGACTTTTCGCTTAATAAGATTTTAAAGTTTAGAAAAAAATAGTTATATTTACTTATAACTTAAAAACAAAGAAGATATGTGGAGCTTAAAATGTGACTATTTTACTAAAGAGTTTGAGACTCTTAATGAATTAATTGACTATGTGATGTCAAGTGGAATGGACCCCAACTATGAGGTAACGAGAGACGGTAAGGGAATCGGCGAAGAGGCTGTTGATTTTATCGTGTACTAATTATGGAGACGACACTACTCAGCATGTTCCACGAGTTGAATTCGTTCGTGACATGCGCTCAGCACTTTGACGCTGCAGCTAAATCCGGAATTACTGTCAGTAATAACAAGACGTTTGCGAGTCTCGTAAGGGAGTGGTCCAATGGAGACTATGATGAATGTCCAGAATTATTAGTACAAGGTTTAACCAACTTAATCCATTAAGCTATGACAATTAGAAGAGGAGAAAAAATAGAGATCGCCGCAGGAACCCGAGTAGAGTTCACAGTAGGAGATGAAGTATTAAGTGATACAATAACCTTTATTGGAGATGGAGTGATTGAAGGAGAAAAATTCGATCTTACTCATGTTCGATTCAGAGTCGTGGAGTAAAGGTATCGTCGAGAAGAGACGGGACAGGGGTCGGCTAAAGCCGGCCCTTTGTTGTTTACTCCGTAGTAAGTTGGATCAATGCTGGATCCAACGGGTCTCCCAATTTTTATTAGGCCAGGATTTTAAAGTAAAGATTATTATTGTTATATTTACTTATAACTTAAAAACTTAAAGACATGAATCTAACTGATCTTAAGAAGGAGCACTCAAGCGCTCACGATTCTCTAATCGACATGTGGGCGGAATTATCCAGAATCTCAATCGCCTCTGCCAAGAGAGACATCAAGGAGGACCTAGGCATTCGCTACGTGATAGAGAAGAAGGGAACCTCACTAGTGTTCAAGGACGGACATGCCGGAGACATCTTTGTCTACGACGCGACACAGGATATTTGGAATTTACTTTAACCTAAAAACAAAAGAGATGAAATGTTCAATCTGTAAAGAGTCAATTCAAGAGAATCGGTCAAACAATGCTGAGCCCGTAAACTCGGGTCGATGTTGTGACTCATGTAACATGACGGTGGTGATTCCCGCTAGGCTAGCCATGTTCCTGTCTCCTGATTTTAATCAAGACAATATTGTCAAGACTGAAGAATAATGGTTATATTTAACTATAACTTAAAAACAAACAACATGGAAATGGAAATCGGTTTTAATTGCACCGGAACGATCACTGATGATTTTACTAAGATGGTAGTCTATTATGAGTCGAGTGAGTGGGACAGTCGTAAGAGATGGAGGCTAGACTTAGAAGCCGCTGCTGAGAACGCTAACGATTGTGTTAACGAACCGGTCTTAGATGCTTTGGAAAAGATGGGGTACACCCTCTCAGATGAGAATCATGAGTTCGACGAGGATAATGAGTGTATCACTTATAAGATAGTCAAGTCATAATCAGTCACAGTTTAATGGAGAGCCAGCTTACGCTGGCTTTTTTTGTTTGGTAATCTTGGCTCGATCGGGCGTGTCTCCCGACTTTATCGTAAAGAAGATTGTACTTATTCAAGTATAATGGTTATATTTATACATAACTTAAAAACAAGAAGAATGAAGAGAGTAAACCTTAAAGAGGTAAGATTTTCAGTTGAAACAGGGATTATCAAAGTTTCAGAAAAGGATGTCCAGTTTGATACCCAGTACGAGGTAGTCTCAGCCAAGACTGGTAACTCAATGGTATTTAACTTTTCCCACTCAACCGGGCCAGAGTTCGATCCCACGACCGAGTGGGTGTACACCAGCCAAGAAGGTATTGAGTTTCGAGTATGCAATGACGCTCACATTACTGCTCAAAACGCGAGGGCTTACGTTAAAGCCAAGCACGGCCGGGTCTCCTGATTTTAGGCGAAAAATTTTTACACAGGATTTTTACTTTTAACGAATAATGGTTATATTTAACTATAACTTAAAAACATAAAAGACATGGTATTAGAGCCGATTTCACCAGAAGTATTGCGTCAGAGATTGAGAAGCGGAGCAGTGCAGTTCGCATTCAAGAAACTAGACGGGACCTTGCGTACCGCGGTAGGTACGACCAACCTTACCACCATTCCTAGCGACCACCACCCTAAGGGAGTGCGAGAGAGCTCTCCTCGGCAGGTCACCTTCTTCGATCTTGAGAAACAGTCGTGGAGAAGCGTTTCAGTGAACCAGGAAATCTTCCTCTCAAACCTATAGAGTCATGAGAAGAGGAAGCGAGTTATTCGAGCAAATCATGTGGGCGATCCTGATCCTATTGGGATCGTTCATCATTATCGGAAACATAATCAGATTCATATTGAGTTAGAGACTGGGGTCAGCGGGAGCTGACCCTTTGTCGTTTACTCCGTAGTAGAAGAATGGGAGCAGGTCTCCCGACTTTATCCGATGCAGGATTGTCAAGATTAGAAAGAAATGATTATATTTAACTATAACTTAAAAACTAAAAGAGTATGAAAGCAGGCAAGTATTATGTTGGAGACCTATGCTATGTTTTGGGAGACCGTTGGACTGAGGTGTGTGACCTCATCATCGTGGACCACAACTGTTTGGACGGAGAGTTTGAGCTTAAGGATGGGACCAAGTTCGCGATCTATGGGACCGCTTACGGAGACGGAGTGTATCCCGATCAGCACGGTAACGGGTATCCAGTAGATTCGGGATCGATCGGTTGTGTGCTAGTCGATGATATAACAGAGGGACACTTGGAAATTACGTTAGGAAACACCTTTGATTTTGAGGAGGACTTTGAAACTAGCGAGGAAGACGGAATAATCCGGATCGGTGAGATAGAGATTGATACGAAAGGAGAAGAAGAGGACTACGACGAGGAAGAGGAATATTAAGAAGTTGTTTTAGGTTAGAGACGAGGGGTCAGCGAGAGCTGGCCCTTTGTCGTTTACTCCGTAGAGCCGAGCCCCTGCCCGCTGAGACTCCGAGAGAGCCCATGTGCCATGGCGCCCCGAGCTCAAAGTAGGGAAGCCGAATTCCTGTAGCAGACGAGTCTCCCAGTTTTTCTGCAACTAGGATTGTACTTATCCAAAGATAATGGTTATATTTAACCATAACTTAAAAACAAAAAAGATGGAAACAGTAAACATGGAACCGTTTAAAAGATTGCTTTATGGATTTACCGGAGTCTGCTTTGGACTCATCATCTCGCTGTCGTTCTTAAAGAAACCTGAAGTATCGGGTCTCAAGTTAGAGAGAGTCGCTCGAGTAGAACCCGTAAAACCAGTCGATCCGAGCTTCAGCAAGGAAAAGCTTCTAGAGACCCTGAAGGAGATGAGAGTCAAGTACTATGACATCGTCTACGCTCAAGCAATAGTCGAGACTGGGCGATTCACCTCTAACATCTTTAGGAACGGTAATAACCTCTTCGGCATGAAGGTGGCAAGGCAGCGACCCACGACCGCGATAGGAGAATACAAGGGTCACGCAAAGTACGAGTCGTGGCAGCATAGCGTCATGGACTACGCGCTCTTCCAGGCTGCCTACACGAAAAAGTGTAAGACGAGAGAAGAATACTTGCAGTACCTCAAAAAGAATTACGCAGGGGATCCCGATTACGTCAACAAGGTGAGGCAGATAGCGAGCAAGATAGGATAGTCGAGGCGGAGAGAAATCTCCGCTTTTTCGTTTCAACTCCTTTCAACTTCAAGCCTGAGTGTCTCCCAAATTTGCTGAGCACAGGATTGTACTTATTTGAAAGCATTTGTTATATTTACTTATAACTTAAAACTTAAACACTATGACAAATCAAAGGTTTCTTAACGACAATGAGGTAGAGAAGATCGACAGTGCACTGTACGTTGCCATCACCAATCATGTCAATAGCTTCATTGCCAATTGGGAAGAGCAGTGCGAGAGTGATGCTGAGGCTGAAGCACTAGAGTTCGTTCTTAATAGTCACTATCCTGCATGGAGGGTACGCGAGGATGGGACCATCGATGTGGTGGTGCATGGAGATTCTAGAGACTTCTTCAACTTCGAGTGGGAGGACGAGGAAGGAGTGGAGATGGAATCAAACGCTCTCGACCTCTTAGCGGGATGTGTTAGTCACGAGTTCGATGACGATTGTAATAATGATATCGCGTTCGATCGTGAGCTTGAGAATAAGATAATTGCACTCTTTAAATAATAGAACCCATGGAAAAATCAGCAAACGAATCAACACGAAACGACGTCCTTGGAGAAATCCTAGTAGGAATGGTAGACTCAGGAGAACATGGGCTAACCGTTGCCGACATCCTAGTTTCCTTCGCCAACAACAGAATGTTAGAGGAGGAGAGAGAAATGATCGTTGAACTCTTGAAAAAGGAATACGACAAAGGCGAATATTAAGAAGTTGTTTTAGGTTAGAGACTGGGGTCAGCGGGAGCTGACCCTTTGTCGTTTACTCCGTAGTACGTTGGATCAAGACTGGATCCAACTGGTCTCCTGAATTTACCCATCACAGGATTGTACTTATTCAGGGATCGTAGTTATATTTACTTATAACTTAAAACCTACCACCATGTTAAAAGAAAAAGTATTTGAGATAATTAGACTTCACGTTGAGGAGTATGCAGTGTGCGCTGAGATCGACGAGAACACGAGCCTAATGGACGATCTTAGAATGGATGCATTGGACATCGTCGAGGTAATCATAAAGCTCGAGAAAAAGTTTGGAGTAAAGATTCCTGAAGAATTAGAGGACGTCGAGAAAGTAGGTGATCTTCTCAATTTCCTTGAGGGAGCTGAAGTTCCTACCGTTCCTGATGAGACGGAGACTTTCTCAGTTGCGATACTGGCAAACCGCTACTCTAGCCTGCCCCTAGGCACCGCATCGATGGTGACGACCGTTGAGTCCCTTAATGAGGAGCAAGCTAGGCTAGATGCAGCTCTCAAGTTTCTTAAGGTGAGCGGGTTCCAGGTTCCAAATGAAGCTAGTCCTGAGACAATATCTTCTGTTTGTGAGGAGATGGGGTTCGACCTCGAGGAGCTTGAGGTAAAGCTTGGAGAACATTCCTTTCCTTACACCAATTGCACGCTCTTTGTGAAATAGATCTACAGGTCTCCCAAAAGTCTTTCGGCCAGGATTGTACATTACTCGTTATTATTGTTATATTTATACATAACTTAAAAGCTTAAAAGCTATGCAAGAAAACATGAGCGTCTTAGACCAAATTAAAAAAATCAAAAGAGATCGTACATTGACCTCGATCGACAAGGGTGTACGGTTAAGCACCATCGCGGAGACGACATCCGACCCAATGGCATTGGAGTCATTGAGCTCGACCACTTTCAAGGATATCGTTGCCAAAAACCGAACGTGTCCAAGCGACGTCTTACGAAAGCTTTCGAAGGATCGAAGCAGTGTGATTCGATCAAGAGTCGCAGGAAATCCGTCGACTCCAGCGGACGTCCTAGCCAATCTCATTAACGATCGGCCCGACGTCAAACGTATGCTCGCAAAAAATGAGGAGATCCCAGAGAACCTTCTTGAGATCCTAAGCCATGAGAAGAACGATGCGATTCGCTATTACGTGCTAAACAATCCAAAATGTACTCAAGAGATTCGAGATCGACTTGGTCCTTGTGAAACATATCAACGAGGTAGATGGTGGTTCGGAGGTCCGCCATTATAAGACTCAATTTGATCCCGAGAAATCGGGATCTTTTTTTGCCCAGTATCCCAGCGTCTCTCGGCTTTTAGGGCCGACTAATTGTACATTATCAGTTATTATTATTACATTTACTTATAACTTAAAAACAAGCACAATGAATTTACAGGTAACATCAATTGAACCTCAAACAAAGGACTATCACCGTGCACTGGAGATGGACTTCTACAAACACGGCATGCGAAACTGGTTTTATGGTAATGGCTCGCCTATCCAGAGTCTAGCTGAGAAGCAGTCTAAGCTCATCAAAGACCCCGTTAAATTGGTACGAAGAGCCAAGGCAGTCGTTGCCGTATGGGGCACGAGAGATTATCATGGATATGCAAGCGGCGTACCACACAAAGAGAACGTATGGGTACCATTTAAGCAGGCTCTAATAGGAATGGGGTTTGACGGTCTCCAGATTGCAGAGATAGAACTCCACAGAGTCGACAAAGATTTCTTAAAGAGTTTACGCTAGGATTGTACAAGCACTAGAGAATTTAGTATATTTACTATATAACTTAAAACAAAAAAGATGGCAGCATACACTGAAGGACAAGAGGAGAGAATAGCAGAGGTCGTTTCCAAGCGAATCGATGAGTATTACTCGTGGGGACACGACCTCGCATTTGGACAGGCGATAGCGTTCAACGAAAGTAGAGAACACGTCACTAGGATCGGCGTCTCCATACTGAGCACCAAGTGGGGAGTGGGATTTCCAGGCGGAAGCTTTGTGCAGGCGATAGTCGATAACAACTTGATGGAGACAGTGGGAAGAGCCGACTCAATCAATTTAAACGCCATCCGATTTTATGTATACTTAGTCTATAACCAAGGATACGTAGCATGAGAGTGGACAAAGCGATAAACCTGATCAAGGTCGGGGCACAGGACACGGTAAGACAGTACCTCAAGAGACTGAGTCTAAAGGAGAGGTTACCCGTCCTGCACGAGATGGTGCCCTACGTGAACGACACTCCGGAGAATCTAAAATTCTTTAGGACCAATTTCTCCCAGGAGATAGGAGCACTAATAGCTGCTGAGTACGATTATACAAAGGCAGAGAAGATATACAACGGGGCAAAGGGACTTAAATAGTTTACTCCGTAGTAACAAAGAAGTTGTTTTAAGTTGTAGGAACGGGGATCGAGAAATCGGTCCCTTTTTCTTTGTGCTCTGTCAAGACCTGTCAAAAGAGTCTCCCGACTTTTCCCAAACCAGGATTTTATAGATTGGAGAATAGTTGTTATATTTAACTATAACTTAAAAACAAAAAGATGCAAGAAGTAAAAGAAAAAGTAGAAGAATTATTTGGAATCAAGCTCGTTCAAACCTTTGATTCTAGGGAGGATGAGGGATGTGAGAACGAGGAGTTTGGCCACTTTACTTGTTACGAACCCATTATCGATTTTCCTGACGAAGCGTGTCCGCCGATAATCAGCATCTATGAGGAAGGGCTCATTCAGTTCTTTTGGGATGCTACGCCTTTCCCAGTCGCTGCGAATACTGAGGAAGAAGCTCGTCTAATGATGCAAGCCTTGATCGAGGCTCCCGTCTCCTTTGATGACCTAGAGAAAGACGACTTTCAAAAATTCATCGACCTCGTCCTAGATCAAGTCTGATCCGGTCTGGGCGACGCGTCTCCCTACTTTTGTCGCCGCCCAATTTTCACGACTCAAAGATTAGTATTATATTTAACTATAACTTAAAAACTTAAAAGCATGAAAACACAAGACTTTGAAGAAGGGGACGACGTAGTATTCATGTTCTTAGGAGACACTCTCATTGAGGTCTTTGAGAACGAGGATATCGAGCTACACAAACCGGTCGAGGAGGCCTTCGCGAAAGGAGACGAGATCGACGTGACCGTCTGTTCAGCCGACGAACACACAATCGGCATCCAGTTCGGAGACGGATCGATTGCGTTCATCCATACAGGATCAGTAGAATTTTTAAGATTTTCATAACCTAAAACAAGAAGAAATGGAAGCAGTATTTAACAGACACAAAAGAGACTTTCACTGTGACTTCACCATTGAGTTCGACGTGAAGTTTCCTACTTTGCCCCTAACTGAAGCTCATGAGGAACTCCTACAATACGAGTGGGAGGACGGGTTCTATACTAACTATCACTCAGAACAGTGTTTCGAGAAGATAATGGAGAGTGACTATCCGTTCATTACTGATTGGAGCTTTGCCGGTCGCAGTAACGGGTGGTGGGTGCTTGTCTGCGAAGGAGACGAGTCAAAGGTCAGAGCGAGTTCTCTCCGTCGTATAGAACGAATCGTTGAAGAGTACTTTAAAAGCTACGGCCAGTTCCTATTAGTCAACTTCGATAACTACTTGAAGGAAGAGGCGGAACATGTCTCTTAAAAGTTTTCGCTACCGGATTGTTAAGATTCAGACTTAATGATTATATTTAACTATAACTTAAAAACGAAAGCAGCATGAAAACAACACACAGCATCTGGAGCCTGCTCGATGGAGACGGCCCGCTTAAAGGAATTAAGA
>Ga0315909_10000534_pt1 | contig 51308 bp, 52 predicted proteins | sample LakEriMetagenome_11_FD_203527 | JGI IMG/M metagenome (GOLD analysis project Ga0315909, IMG submission 203527) | Freshwater fungal communities from buoy surface, Lake Erie, Ohio, United States - Buoy 2 MA125 | ecosystem: Environmental > Aquatic > Freshwater > Lake | place: USA: Lake Erie, Ohio... | reverse complement strand
CTAGTTCTTCCTATAGAGCCGTCGTAGACTACGACGTTGATAGGACGGGTGTGGAAGCGTGGTAACACGTTAAGCTTACCGTTACTAATAGCTCAATTGGCTTGATTTATGCACTGAAAAATTTTTTTGATACAAATTACAATAAAAATAAAATTCAGTTTCTATAATTTTATATAATTTATGAACGCTTTATTTTTAGGATTAGGTTCAATTGGACAAAGACACTTAAGAAATCTTAATTATATCGACAAAAATATAAAATTTTTTGCTATTAGAAAAAAATTTTTTACCCCACTGCTGACAAATAAAAATAAAGCGATTAAGGGAGATATAAAAAAAAAATACAAAATAACTTATTTTAAGTCTCTTGAAAGTTTAAAAAAAACCAAAACGAATATAGATATAGCATTTATCTGTACCCCATCAAATTTTCATGTTGAGGAAGCTATATGGCTAGTAAAAAATAATATAAATATATTTGTCGAAAAACCTTTAGGCAGTAGTCTTAAAAATGTTTCAAAATTAAAGAAATTGCTAACATCAAAAAGTAAAATAAAACATATGATGGGTTATCAATTAAAATTTAATCCTATTATACTAAAATTAAAAAATCTTTTAAAAAAAGAAATAATAGGAGACATTTGGCACGTCAATATACATCATGGTGAAAATATAGATGATTTTCATCCCTATGAGAGTTATGAACATTCATATGCAGCCAGAAAGGATCAGGGTGGCGGTGTAATATTATGTCAGATACATGAAATAGATTATTTGATGTATCTTTTTAAAGATTATAAAATTAAGATTGAAAATTCTTATTCTAAGAAAATAACTGATCTTAAAATTAATGTTGAAGACAGTTTTGTATCTACGCTCTTATTAATAAAAAACAAAAAAAAAACTATTTGTAATATTCATCTAAATTTTTATGAAAGACCAAAAAAAAGATCAATAGAAATTTTAGGAAAATTAGGAAAAATTACGTGTAATTTACATACGGGTGACCTGATGGTCTTTAAAAACAATAGCGTCATAAAATATAAATATAAATTTGATAGAAATAAAATTTTTATTAAGCAAATGAATTATTTTTTAAATGCCGTAAAAAAAGATAAAAAAATTGAAAAATCATACGATGTTATTAATGGGATTGGTTCGTTAAAATTGGCACTTCGGCTTAAAAAAAATAAATGAGTTTTTTCTTTAAAAAAATTAAGAAAATTTCTTACTCTTTTGTAATGGGCAGGTTCAGCAAAAAAGTTGGTGATCACTTTCAATATTTTCCAATTGAAACATGGCAACATGAATTGAAAACAGGTCATAAATTTGGCTTTGATGGTGTAGAGTGGATTATATCTGATTATTCAAATCCGATTTTTAACTCTAAAAGTATATTTGATATCAAAAAAAAATTAAAATTTTATAAAATGAAAATAAGCTCAGTCGCTTTAGATTTTATAATGAGGGACCCATTATATTCCATTAAATTAAATAATCTTAAATGGGTAATAAAAAAAATGTTATATTTACAAAAAAAAATTAATATTCCGAGAATTACAATTCCTATTGAGGAAACATGTCGATACAAGGATAAGAATCAAAAAAAAAAAACTTTAGATAATCTTTATTTTTTATTAAGTCAGCTTTCTAATAAATCAAATATTTCTATTGAGACAGATTTAAGATTTGAAGAAGTATCTAAAATTTTAAGTAATAAAAAGTTTTCAAAACTTGGATTATTAATTGATATTGGAAATATTAGGGCATCTGGAAAAGACTTAGAAAAATTTTTAATTTATTTTAAAGATAAAATTTTTGGTATACATATTAAGTACAGGGAAAAAAACAATGGAAAAAATAAAAATTTGCCTAAGACATTTAAAGAGCTGTCAATTTTAAAAAAAAATTTAAATAGCTTAAAAAATATTCAAGATATCACTTTTCAAACATTTAGATCCAATAACAACTTTCTTTCTGATATGAAAGATAATATAAAAAACTTCAATGAAGTCTTTGCAAAATAAATATGCACTCATTACTGGTGGCTCAGGTTTGTTAGGCCCCTATCATGCGGAAGCATTAGCGGAAAATAACTATAATGTTATTCTAGTAGATATAAATCTTCATAAATTAAATTTAATTAAAAAAAAATTAAGCAAGAAGTACAAAAAAACTACATTCTTAACATATTATTGCGATATTAGATTCACAAAAAATGTGGAGGATTTGTATAAGAAAATTTTAAAAAAAGGAATTTTTGTAAGTTGCTTAGTAAATAACGCTGAACGTAATCCCCAAATGAAAGAAAAAAAAATTAAATATGCGTTAAATAAAGTTGAGGATTATAATGAAAAAAAAATTTTTGATGAGATAGAAGTGGGTATTATGGGTACATTTAATTGTTGTAAAGTTTTTGGTAGCCAAATGTCAAAAAAAAATTTTGGTGCAATCATTAACATTTCATCCGACTTAGGTATTACTGCTCCAGATCATAGAGTTTATGATTCAAAAGAAATTATAACCTCTGTAAAAAATTTTAAACCAATAGGCTACTCAATATCAAAACATGCAATTGCAGGTATAACTAAATATATATCGACTTATTGGGCCCATAAAAATGTTAGATGCAATACTCTCGCATTGGGAGCTGTCTTGAGCGGTCAACCAAAATATCTAATTAAAAATGTTAAAAAAAGAATCCCGTTAAATAGGTGGGCTAAAAAAGATGAATATAAATCAGCAATAAAATTTCTAGCAGATGAAAATAATACATATATGACTGGTCATACTTTAATAATTGATGGCGGTAGAACGATTTGGTAATTTTATATGGAAAAAATTTGGGCTATTATCCCAGCAAGGTCAGGTTCAAAAGGTTTAAAAAATAAGAATATTGTCAAGATTAATAACAAACCCTTAATCTACTATACAATCAAAAGCGCCCTAAATTCAAAAAGATTTGAAAAAGTATTATTTTTAACAGATTCAAAAAAATATGCCAAAATTGCCCAAAGCTATGGAGCTGAAATTCCATTTATTAGATCAAAAAGAAATGCTTCGAATAAATCTACTGATAATGACTTATATTTGAATATGCTGAAGATATTTAAAAAAAAAAATATTCAAATACCTAAATTTTTTGCTCACTTGAGTCCGACAGTTCCGTATAGAAAAAGTGGTATAATATCAAAAGGAATAGATTTTTTTTTTAAAAAAAAAAAATCTGATTTTCAATCTATGCGATCCGTTTCATTATATCCATCTAGTTCTTATAAACACATGAGAATTATTAATGATAAAATATGCTCAATTATAAAAAAAGACTTTGATGCCAATAAATTAAATTATCCAAGACAAAGTTATGAAAAAACTTATAAAGCTAATGGAATAATAGATATTATCAGTAGAAAAAATTTAGAGGCAAACAAAACAACTCACGGCAAAAATACTCTAGCATTCTTAACTAACCAAGTATATATCATTGATATTGACGATAAAATTCAATTAATGTGGGCAAATTTCTTAGTTAAGAAAAAATTTATAAAAATTTGATAAATAATATTTTGCATGTCCAAAATTAATTCCTATTTTAACGAATCTTCAAAATTAATAGGTTCTCTTGGGTTTTTTGAAAAAGAATTAATTCAATTTATAGATTTAATATTACAAACAAAAAAAAATAAAAATAAAATTTTAGTTGCTGGTAATGGCGGTTCTTGTGCCGATGCTGAACATTTTACTGGAGAATTACAGTGTACATTTAGTAACTCAAATCGACAACCCGTGTCAGCTTTTGCTATAACTGGAACTACAGCTGCATTGACAGCCTGGGGTAATGATTTTTCTTTTCATACTTTCTTTTCAAGACAAGTAGAGGCGCATGGAAATAAGAATGATATTTTAGTTTTAATATCTACTGGCGGTGGGTCCTTAGAAGGTCCTTCCTCAAATCTTGTAAAGGCAGCTCATAAAGCTAGAGAAATGGAAATGAAAATTGTTTCATTTGTAGGGAAAACGGGTGGTGAATTAAAAAATATATCTGATATATGTTTTCACATTCAAAATAATGTTACGTCTTTAATTCAAGAAGCTCATATGTCATTACTGCACTGTGTTTGCGAAAATCTAGAAGAAAAACTAAAAGGAGAATAAATTGAATAAAAATGTTATTAAATTTAGTAAAGACCCTTATATAATCTCAGAGATTGGAATTAATCATAACGGCTATTTATCTTTGGCAAAAAAATTAATTAATTCATCAGTTCGAGCTGGGGCAAATGCTGTAAAATTTCAAAAGAGAGATATAAGTGATTTAGTTAATGACCAATCAAAACTAAAAAAGGCTAAAGGTTACTTAAGTAAACATCAACATGATATCAATCATAAATCTCCGAAGTTTGGAGCTTGGACATACCCAGATATTCGATTAGAACTAAGTGAAAAAGATTATCAGGAAATTAAAAATTATTGTAGCAAACTAAAAGTAGACTTAATAGTAACACCTTGGGATGAAGCAAGTGTAAATTTTTTAATTAAATTAGGCATTAAGTATCTAAAAATTGCAAGCATTGATTCTACTAATTATCATTTTTGTGAGTATGTAGCTAAAAAAAAGAAACCAACTATAATTAGCACAGGTATGTCAACATATGAAGAAATTTTAATAACACAAAAAATTTTTAATAAGTTCAATACTCCACATATATTTCTTCATTGCACCTCCGCTTACCCTTCTAAAAATTCAGATAAGAATTTAAAATGTATTCCTAAATTAAGATTGCTATTAGATGAGGATGTAGGTTTTTCAGGTCATGGCATTGGTTCGGTTGGTGCAACAGGTGCAGTAGCATTAGGAGCTAAAGTTATTGAAAAACATGTAACATTGAGCAGAAAAATGTTAGGTCCTGATCACGCCGCCTCATTAGAATTTGACGAGTTCGAAAATATGGTAAATTTAAGCAGAGGAACTAAAGAAGCCTTAGGGTCAGACGAAAAAAAATTTTTAACTTCAGAAAAAGTTTTACATGATGTTTTGATAAGAAAGTTTGTTACAAGAAAAAATGTAAAAAAAGGTGAAAAAATTCATTTTGATAATATAAAAACATCAGTCACATATAGCAAAAAAGGAATTTTACCTAAAAACTATTTTAAAATATTAGGTAAGAAATTTAAAAAGAATATAAAAGTAAATTCTATTTTAAACTTAAAAGATATTAAGTTCTAAAAATATTCCTCATATGATTATATCAAAGACGCCCTATAGAATTCCTTTGTCTGGTGGGGGCACTGATGTTAATTTTTATTACAAAAAGTTTGGTTCAAGATTTGTGTCTGCTGCAATCAGTGAATATGTTTATGTTTTTTTGCTAGAAAGAAAACTAGATAAAAATCACATGATCCAAACATCGAAAGTTGAATTTACAAAAACAACTAATAAAATTAAACATCTTTTAATTAAAGAGACAATTAAATACTTCAATTTAAAAGAAAAATTACAGATTTCGACATTTACTACAGTGCCAACATCTACAGGTTTGGGAACTTCAAGCGCCATGGTAGTTGGTTTAATAAATTGTATAAAAAAATTTAAAAATATTAAATTAAGCCAATATGATACTTTTAAAGCAGCTTATCATATTGAAAGAAAAATTTGTGGCTTCGCAGGAGGCTGGCAAGATCAAATAGCTTCACAGTTTGGTGGTTTAATTGATGTTTCGATTTCTAAGAGTGAATTAATAAATGTAAATAAGGAAAAAAATATAAATAAAATAAAAAAAATTATTAATAATCATTGTTTTTTGGTTTATAGCAAAAAAAAAAGAAACTCATCAGCAATAATCAAATCACAAATGATAAATTTGAAAAAAACATATCAACATTACAATGAAATAAAAAAATTGAATGATAAAATGATTTACTCAATTAATCATTTCGACATTAAGGAAATTGGTGGTTTATTTAATTATCATTGGAAACTAAAAAAGGATCTAGCCAAAAACATTTCAAATAACTCATTGAATCGTCTCTATTCAAGAATAGAGGAAATTGATGGTTTTTTAGGAGGAAAGTTAATTGGTGCTGGTGGAGGTGGATTTTTTTTAATAATTGTTAAAAATAAAAAAAAAACATTAAATTCAATGATAAAAAAAAAATTAAATTATATTAACCTCAATTTTGAAAATAATGGTTCAATAATTATAAAAACTTAATTATTTATTTTATTGATTAAGTATTTATGAATTTTTTTATTACCAGCTACCACGACCTTACCCTCATCAAAATCTTTATACCCTTTCCAATTTGTAATTATTGCACCTGAGGATTCGACAATCTTAATTATCGGTAAAATGTCAACTTTTTTTAGTCCAGACTCTATAAGTGCATCAAGTCTTCCTTCAGCAATAGAGCAAAAATTATAAGCATCAGAACCTGTTACTTTAAAAAAACCCTTATAATTTAAGATATAGTTCTTAATTTTATTGTTGCGAAGAGAATGCAAAGTATTAATTGCCAATTTCATATTTTTTGGTGTTATTTTTTTATTTGACTTCAATTTAATATTCTTATTGTCTTGTTTTAAGAAAGATTTTTTTCGAAGTCCTATGTAAGTTTTTTTTAAAATCGGGAAGTTTGCGAAACTAAAGATACAATTTTTTTTATAGTAAAGACCTACTAAATTGCTCCACATAGGTAAATTTAATATCAGATTTTTTGTGCCATCGATTGGATCTATAACCCAAGTATAATGGGAATTTTTAATTTCATCCTCTAACTCCTCTCCAATTATATTGTGATTTTTGAAATTTAATTTTATTAATTTTCTAATCAATTTTTCCATATCAAGATCTATTTTTGTTACAGGATCTAATTGAAAATCTTTTTTTGTTTTAAATTTTATACTTTTTAAATTCGAAAAAGTTATTTTTGAAATGGCACTTATTAACTTATTTGAAAAAGAAATAAGTTTTTTTTCAGATAACATTAAAAATAATATCCAGATTCATGGGCATCTTTATAAAATTGAGCTACTGTTTCTTTAGAGTATTCATTTAGATTTTTATTAAAATTGTTTAACTTTTTAATTTGATCAACCTGCATAGTGATAATATCAGTCTTTGAATTGATTGCTTTTATTATATCATATGGCATTCTAGTGCTGGCCCAAAGACTCTGACAATTGCTATTATTATGTATAAATTTATTAATTTCGGTCATGTGTTTTTGTCCATCAACTCCACTATCAAATACTCGACCTATAAAAACAGACAAAATTGTTTTTGTATCTTTAATTTCGGAAATAATATTTTTAATTTGATCTAGTGTAAAAATTGCAGTTATGTTTAAATTAATCTTTTGCTCAATAAGAGATTTAATTACTCTTTTAGTGCTGTCACCATTTGTAAATACTATTGGTATCTTTACGTATACATTATTTTTTAGTGCACCTAATTTTAAAGCTTGCTCGACCATTTCCTGTGGTGTGTCAGAAATTACCTCTAGTGACACTGGTTTATTTACACATTTTTTTAAAATTTCTTTTGAATAAGCCAAGTAATTTTTAGCATTATTTTTTCTGAATAAACTTGGATTAAAAGTATAGCCATCAACTTTTATGGGCAGATCAATTTCAATTTCTTCAATTTTTGGACCATCTGAAAATACAATTATTTGTTTGTTTATAGTATTCAAAAGCATAATAGATACATTAGTTGCAATTTCAAAAAAATCAAATATTAATTTTTGAAACAAAAGTTAAATTTCGAAATTTATATTCAAAATAATTGTTGTTTAATTTTTAATTAGATATTTAATTTGAAGCAGTAATTTTTTTTTAACTATAAGTATATTATTATTTATAATAATAATCTTATTTACATCATTTTTATAGTCTATACTAAATCTTAGAATTCTAAATTGATTTATTAAAATTTTTGTAATAAAAATTATAATGTTATTTTTTAGCGGCATATAAAGACAAATTATTCATTCCAAGTAATATTTTATGAAAGTTTTTGTAACAGGAGCCGACGGGTTTATTGGCTCACATCTAGTTGAAAGGTTAATTAAACTTGGCCACAAAGTAAAAGCTTTTACTTTTTATAATTTTAGAGGATCTAATGGTTGGCTAGATGGCATTGATAAAAAATTATTAAAAGATTTAGATATAATTTCTGGAGACATAAGGGATTATAGCTTTTTAGAAAAACATACAAAGAATGCTGACGTAATCTACCATTTAGCCGCTTTAATAGCTATTCCTTATTCTTATCATTCTCCACAAAGTTATATTGATACAAATATTACTGGCACTTATAATGTTTTAAAATCTTCTCAAAAAAACAATGTTTCAAAAATTATAATTACATCTACCAGTGAAGTATATGGTACTGCTCAGAGCGTTCCAATTAAAGAAAATCATTCCTTAAACGCCCAGTCACCCTATGCAGCAACAAAAATAGCAGCTGATCAATTGGCTCTATCATTTTACAAATCTTTTGATTTACCCGTAATAATATTAAGACCATTTAATACTTATGGACCTAGACAATCAGCAAGAGCTGTTATTCCAACTATAATTTCACAATTAGTTAGCAAAAATAAATTTATAAAAATTGGAAATTTAACACCCACAAGAGACTTTACTTATGTTGAGGATACTGTTGAAGCTTTTATTTTAGCCTTGAAGAAAAATATTTCAGGAGAAGTTATTAATATAGGTAATAAATTTGAGATTTCTATTCAAGGCATTTTAGATATTTTTAAAAAAGATTTTAATTATGATTTTAAAGTCGCTATTGATATGAAACGTATGAGATCCAAAAAAAGTGAAGTTTTTAGGTTGTTAGCTTCAGATTCTAAAGCAAAAAAATTGCTTCATTGGCAGCCGAAATATCAAGGCACTGTTGGATTTAAAAAAGGTTTAGAAAAAACTATAGATTGGTTCAATAATCCAGATAACATTCGATTATACAAGTCAGACATTTATAATATTTAATCTGATCTTTTAAAATTTGCAGCAATAATATAAAATTTATTAATAAATATGTCTTTACCAAACGATATAATTAAGTCCATCTTGAAAGTAGTTGGAAAAAAAGAACATCACTTACATGAACCACTATTTTGCGGAAATGAAATAAAGTATTTAAAAAAAACTATTAAAACAAATTTAGTATCTTCAGTAGGACCGTTTGTTAAAAAATTTGAAAATCAAATAACAAAATTTACAAGATCAAAATATGCAATTTCAATAGTTAATGGTACGGAGGCCTTACATTTAAGCTTAGTTGCCTGTGGAGTGCAAAATAATGATGAGGTTTTAGTGCCAACTATTACTTTTGTCGGTACAGCAAATGCCATAGTATATTCCGGAGCTATACCTCATTTTGTTGACAGTGAATTTGAAACTTTAGGTATCGACGCCTTAAAATTAGAGAAATATTTAGAAAAGATAACTATAAAAAAAGGAAAGTTTTACTTTAATAAAAAAACTAAAAGAAAAATTAAAGCTATAATGCCAGTTCATGTGTTCGGAAATATTTGCCAAATCGAAAAAATTTTAAAAATCGCAAAAAAATATAATTTACTAGTTGTTGAAGATGCCGCTGAAGCATTAGGCAGTTTTTACAAGAATAGACACGCTGGTACCTTCGGGTTAGTTGGATGCTTTAGTTTTAATGGTAATAAAATATTAACCACCGGAGGAGGAGGCGCAATAATTACTAATAACAAATTATTAGCAAAAAAAATAAAACATCTTTCAACTACTGCAAAAATTAATCATCGTTGGGAATATATTCATGATGATATTGGGTATAATTTTAGAATGCCAAATTTAAACGCAGCGTTGGGATCCGCGCAAATAGAAAATTTGAATAAATTCTTAATATCAAAAAGAAAACTTTTTTTAACATATTGCAAAGAATTTTCAAAAGTTAATGATGTTAGGTTAATTAAGAATCCTCAATCTTCTAAAAGTAATAACTGGCTAATTACTCTCTTTATTAAAAATTCTTCGATAAAAAAGAGAAATAAAGTATTAAGTTTAGGTCAAAAAAATCAAATATTTTTGAGACCTGTTTGGAAACCATTACATACATTAAAATATCTTAATAAGATGCCAAGAATGAATCTTGAAGGCGCAATAAAAATATACAAATCATGCATTAATCTTCCAAGCAGTGCAGCATATTTTAATATCAGAAAATAAAGAAATTAAGATTTTTATGAAAAAAATTATTTTAATAGGAGGTGGTGGACATTGTAAGTCTTGCATAGATGTCATTGAGAGTGAAAATAAATATAAGATAATTTGTATAATTGATAAAAAAAAAAATTTTTTATTAAATTATAAAGTTTTTCCAGAAAGCTATCTAAATAAAAAATTAATTAAAAATCATTATGCATTTGTTACCGTTGGGCAAATTAAATATTACAATGTTAGAGTTAAATTATTTAATAGATTAAAAGATTTAGGATTTAAAATACCATCAATAGTATCATCGTCAGCCTACGTTTCAAAGCATGCTGTTGTTGGGCAAGGCACAATAATTATGCGTGGAGCGATTGTAAACGCGGGAGCGGTAATAGGAAATAATTCAATAATTAATACAAATTCATTGATAGAGCACGATGTTGTGATTGGAGATCATACTCACATTTCTACACAAGTGACCATCAACGGAGGATCCGTTATCGGAAATAAAGTTTTTGTAGGAAGTCGTTCGATAATTAAAGACAATATAAATATAGGAGAACAGAGTATTGTAGGAGCGGGTTTGTATATAAAAAAAAATTTAAAAAAAGGCAGTTTAAAAAAATTATAATAAATAGTATGAAAACTTTTATTATTGCTGAGGCTGGTGTTAATCATAATGGTTCATTAAAAAAAGCTTTAAAACTTATAGATGTAGCTGCATCAGCAGGTGCCAATGCAATTAAATTTCAGACATTTAAAGCGGAAAATTTAACAACAGATTACGCGCCAAAAGCGGAATATCAAAATTACAAATCACTAAAAGAAGAAACCCAATTTCAGATGCTAAAAAAATTAGAATTTACAGATGCAATGCATAAAGCATGTTTTAAAAAATGCAAAAAGAAAAAAATTATTTTTATGTCTTCGGCTTTTGATATAGAGAGTTTAAATTATTTAAAAAAATTTAAACTTAGCTATTTTAAAATACCATCAGGGGAGATTACAAATATTCCTTATTTAGAAGTTTTAGGAAAATTTAAAAAAAAAATTATTTTATCAACTGGCATGTCAACTATGCGTGAGATAAAAAAAGCTGTACAAACTTTATTAATAAATGGAACTAAAAAAAAAAATATAACATTGATGCAGTGCACTTCAGCTTACCCAGCTCCTTATGATGAGATAAATTTAAACGCAATTGTTACGCTAAGGGATAGTTTCAAATTAAATATTGGTTTTTCAGATCATAGCTTAGGTGTTCAGGCTAGTATTGCAGCGGTGGCATTAAATGCAAAAGTTATCGAAAAACATATAACTTTAAAAAAAAATTTGAAAGGACCTGATCATAGAGCAAGTCTAGATCCGAAGGAATTTAAATTTATGGTTGAAAGTATAAGAATAGTTGAGAAAACTTTAGGCAATAAAATAAAAAAAATTACTAAATCAGAAAAAAAAAACATTTATACTGTAAGAAAATCAATAGTTGCATCAGCTACAATAAAAAAAAATGAAAAATTTAATAATTTTAATATTACTTGCAAAAGACCTGGAACTGGAATTTCCCCTTTATTTTTTAAAAAATTGATTGGAAAAAAATCTATTAAAAATTTTAAAAAAGATGATTTAATCAAATTAAAGTAAATTATGAAAATTTTTTTAGTAACAAGCACTAGAGCAGATTTTGGATTACTAAAAAATTTAATTATTGAATTTAAGAAAAATAATTATTTTGAATTAAAAATTATTGCAACAGGGGCACATTTTTCAAAAAAACATGGCTTTAGTTCCAATGAAATTAAGAATCATAAATTTGAGATATATAAAAAAATTTTAATCACAAACAATACAGGCTCGCCAAAATTACTTTTAAATGACATGAGTGTTTTATCAAAAAACATATCGTCTTTAATAGAAAAAGATAAACCAGATTTATTTATAGTCTTAGGAGATAGATATGAAATTTTAGCAGTTTCATTAGCTGCTTATCTAAACCAAGTCCCAATAGCACATATTCATGGTGGAGAGATAACGCAAGGTTCTTTAGATGATGGATTTAGACATTGTATTAGCAAAATCTCGAACATTCATTTTGTCTCTCACAAAATTTACAAAAAAAGACTTGAGCAGTTAGGAGAAAATCCAAGAACTATTTTTAATGTCGGAGCTTTAGGTGTTGAGAATATTTATAAGACAAATTTTTTAAACAGGAAGAATCTTGAAAAAGTATTAAAGATTAATCTAAAAAAAAATATTTTGATAGTATGTCTTCAGCCAGAAATAACAAAAGAGTTGACGATAAATTTAGTAACTGAGACTTTGTTGGCTTTGGAAAGTAATAAAGATAAATCAATAATATTTACGATGCCAGGAGCCGATCTTTATAATGATATAATAGTTAAAAAAATTAAAACTTTTGTTAAAAATAACTCTAATTGTTTTGTTTTTAAAAATTTAGGTAGTCAAAAATTTTTATCTCTTCTTAAAGTTTCAGATATGATAATAGGAAATTCATCCAGTGGTATTTTTGAAATGCCTACTTTTAAAAAATATACAATAAATATTGGTAATAGGCAAAACGGGAGAGTTAAATCTAATAGTATAATTGATACTCCTCCAAAAAAAGAATTAATCAAAAAAGCTATATCTCTTTTGTGTACGAAAAAAAACAATAAAAAAATTATCAACCTATATAAAAAAAAAAATACAAGTGTAAAAATTTGTTCGATCATCAAAAATATTGATTTAGATAAATATAAAAGAAAAAAATTTTACGATATTATAAATTAAAAGTTCTTTAAATTATTTTTGTTTAATCGTCAGTACCGTCGTAATTGGCCGTATGTCTTAATTTCCATTTTTTATCTTCAAATTTCCATAAATGAGGTGATCTGAATCTATTTATTATAAAATTAAAATATTTAGGATCTATGTCTAAATAGTTCATAACTTCATTAAAGTATATATTTGGAAACTCACCATCATATTTTTTTATTAATTTTTTTCCTTCTTCAACATTTAAGTGATCATTTCTAATTTCTTGGGACACATCGTAAGTGGCCCTCCCGATTCCAAACTTGATATACGTAGTATAGTAATGTAAATCGTCAATTTTATCATCTATACTATTATATTTACTATAAGTCCCTTGCGTTCTAAATGGTCTGGGTCTAAAATTGCAATTATCTACAGCATAGTAGTAAGCTTCTTGTGGTATCCATTTTATAAAATATCCAAGATAATGAACCTCTAAATCTAATTTTTTGATTTCCTCAGTATTTGGAGGTATGAAAATATTAAAACTATCATTATCTATTTTATATTTATTAGATTTATTTATAATTTTTTTTAAATCTGAAATTTTTTTCCCGGCAAGAAAAAGTTGATCAGTATCATTTGCATTGTGTGTAAAAAAAGAGTCTTTTCTTAAAGAAGAAAAATTATCTTTTAATTTATTTCCATGTTCGGCTTCGTTTTCTCCATAAAAAATTAGAGGTATTTCATATTTTAAAGCAGTTTTGATTGGAAAAATTTTTTGTCCAATCATAAAACTCTGGAATGGATGCATTAAATTTAAAATTGATTCTCTAGTTAAAAATTTCATTAAAACCTCATCTCTCTGAGGCAAAATATTTTTTACTTTGCAAGACTTAATCCAATTAAAATAATTTTTTTTTCCATAATCTGTATATAATATCGGTGGCCATGTAACAGTGAGTGGGCTCATCCCATATTTATATTTGAGAATATGTGTTGCATAACAACTATCCTTTCCACCACTACCAGGTATTATGCAGTCATATTTCCCGTACTTTCCTCTATGTTTATCTAGAAGTTTCATCAATTGCTGTTCTCTATTTTTAAAATTTATTTTTTTTTTTATTCTAGAATATTTCCAGGTGTCGGAAATTTGATTTTTATCTATATTTAAAGTTTTTTTTTTTGAGTGTATATTGTGAGTAAATTCAACAGCAGAGCTTGGCCTTTGATTTGAAATTAAAGTTTTTTTACAAAAAATTACTTTACTAGGTAGACCGTATAACGTTTTTAATTTCATTTAAAAAAATCAGGTATTTTTTTTAACAAATTAATGCCATCTATACCACTCTTTTCAGGATGGAACTGAAAAGCAACAATATTTTTATCTTGAATAGAGGAGCAGTATGAAAACTCGTTGTAAGTTGTATTGGATATTACCAAATTTTTATTGGTGGGTCGGCAATAGTAGGAATGAATATGATAGAAATATTTGTTATTTAATTGGTTTATCATAGATTTTGTTTTATACCAACCAACTATAGGAATTGAGAAATTTTTTTTCTTTTTAAATTTCTGAACATTGCCTTTGATTAGATTTAAACCATTTGTATTTCCACCTTCATTACTTTTAGTGAATAACATCTGCATTCCTAGACAAATGCCAATGAGATTTTTTTTTTTAATAATTGTATTTTCTTGTAAATTTTCCATTAAGTTATTTTTAATTAATGACCGCATGCCCTCCTTAAAAGATCCTACACCAGGAAGTATAATAAAATCATAATTGTCCAACTTTTTTTTTACCACAGCTGTCTTATAACCAATGCTTCGCAAGGCGTTGTAGATACTGTAAATATTATTTATTTTAAGATCAATAATACCAACTTTAATTTTATTATAATTTGACATTAATTTTTTTATTTTTTAGAAATTTTTTTATTTCTAAAAAAGGATTGTAGTGTTTTGTTTTATGTTTGTAATAATCAATATTACCAACTTTTTTTTTAAAATTAAAATTAGTACAATGTAGATAATTGTAGTGTAATAATGAACTAATCAGAACTCCTGAGGCGGAACTATTTTTTGCTACATTATAAATATGTTCTTTATTACCAAATCCTCCGTGAAGTAAAAAAGGTATTTTTATGATTTTTGTTAAATTCTCTAAAATTTTTAAATTCCAACCTTTTTTTAACCCCTCATCGATTACTGAAGTTATTATTATTTCTCCGGCACCATGATCTTGTAATTTTTTTATCCAGTCAAAAGGGTTTATGAAATGCAAATCCCTACCATTATTTGATGTAATAAATAATTTTTCATTTATTTTTGTAATTTCTAAAATTGCCGTAATTGTTGATGATCCAAATTTCTTCGAAGCTAATTTTAAAAGTTTAATATTTTCAATGAGTGCCGAATTTAAACAAATCTTGTCAGCTCCATTTTTAAGCATTTCTTCAATATCAATTAAATTTTTAATGCCTCCTCCAACGGTAAGGGGTATAAAGTTGGATTGGGCTGTTTTTTTTATAAATTTTGTGAGATTTTTTGTTCCATACAATGAGGATACAATATCCACATAACATATCTCGTCCGCACCATCCAAATAGTATTGTTTTGCGAAATCCAAAGGGTTTCCAAGAATTCTTAGTCCCTCTAAGTTTATTCCTTTAATAAGAATTCCATTTTTAATATCAAGCCTTGGAATAATTCTAAAATTTTGCATATTTGAATACTAGTAAAATTAAAAAAAAAGAAATTACAATAATTTGCACTTAGCAAGATATTTATAAATTAAATTAGAAGCAATCATATTCCCTTTTTTGGAAAGATGCCCGCCATATTTATCATTTGTGTATATTTTCTCATAATTTATATTTAAAAAGGATTCAGTCAGATCAATTATATTATAATTTTTTTTAAGCGATATAAAAAATTTTTGATAATTTATCCTTGAATTTAATTTTAGATCATCTAATTGTGGAAAAATAATAAAAAAAAGTTTTTGTTTATTTTTTTTGGAAAAGTATTTAATTTTTCTCAGCAAATGTTTTAAAATTTTTAAAGATTTATAATCTTTATAAAGAGAATGAGAATTTTTAATGTTGTTTTTAATTACGCATGAAAGAGCTAAGTCGTAAAAATTTTCATGATATTTGTATTTAAAAAATTTTAGTATTTTTGAAACTATTAAAAAAAATATTATTTTTGAATAATAAATAGGAAACGTTAAAAAAGTAATAAAATATGGAAATTTAAAAATGTGTCTTATAAATTTTTCATTATAAAATCTATCAAATTTTGAACAATAATAAGCTATATTGGGTAAATTTTTAAATAAAGTATTTTCCTTAATCGGGTTTTTTTTTAATAAAAATTTTTTCTTAAAAAAAAAAACTGGTTTAAATCCATAATAATTTCCAAATTCAAGAAAATTTTTCCAATAACTTTGAATTCTACAGATGGTCTCTGGAACAAATCCTATTAAAATTATTTTATTTTTTTTATGAGATTTTTTTTTAAATTTTAAATAAATTTGATCAAGACCATAATTGCCAACACCATAATTTAAAACATTGGATTTGATTTTTTTGCTTAAAAATGTTTGCCATGTGTTTTTATCATTAACATTTCTACAAAATACGTACGAATCCCCGAAACTTGAAATTTTAGAAGTATTAAATTTAAAAAATAAATCTCTGCTTCCATTTTTATCTATTTTGTATTTTATCTTTTTTTTACTAGATACCGCAAGATCAAATCCAGTTGAATTAGGTTTTTTATCCCACCCTAACTCTTTGTCATAACTTGTGTTTATAAAATTTGTAAATTTTGTGTTATCAAAAATAAAGTTTTCATTTTTTTTGATTAAAATCCATTTAAAATTTTTATTCAAAATTTTTATAGTAATATAAAGAAAAATTTCAAAAATAATTACAGAATATATAAAATACATTTTTATAATAATTTTACATTTAATTTTTTTAAAATTATTTGAAATATTTTTTGACTATTCTTAAAGTTGTTAATTATTATTAGATCTGATTTATAAGGTTCAGGAAATTCAATATCTTTTGAAACAATATTTTTAATCTTTGAATATATTTTTTTCTTATTTCTTATTTCTAATGTTTTTTGTTCTGCTTTTAAGTAGATTTGATAATATTTTTTAAAAATTTTTCTATTTAATTTTTGGTGTTCTTTAAATATTGATAAAATTGAACATATAACGATATATTTTTTTGATTCTAAATATCTGCAAAAATCTATAATTTTTTTAGAGTTTTGCATTCTGCTTTTATAGTCATAACCTAAATCGTAAGTTATAAATTTTCTAAATTCATCACCGTCAATCCAGAAAATTTTTTTTTTATTTTGATAATATTTAAAAATTTTCTTTGCGAAATGAGTTTTTCCAGATCCTGATTTACCTATTATCCATATGATCATTTTTTTTAGAGTAATTTTTTTGCTAGATTTAAGTCATTAATAGTATCAATTTCTATCCAGAATTTATTAGTTAAAGAATATTTTAATTTAATAATTTTTTTTTTTATTGCAGCATTTAAAAAATTTGTAAAGTCTATTTTGTGATTATTTAATTTTATAAAAAAGATTTTAAGTTTTAAAAAATCATTATATTTTAATTTAATGATACCCATAAATTGATATTTAGGCATTTTATTTTTAATTTTTTTCCCAATTTCAACGATAAATTTTTTTTTTAATATAATTTCCTCGGCATCATCTCTTATTAAATTATATGGCATTCTTTTTTTCCATAATTTAAGCCAATTTCTGTTAAGAGGTAAAAATGTTCCTTTATTTATTTCTAAAACTTTAAAAATTTTTTGATCAAATATTATGTCAGAATAGCAAATAATTATATCCTCCTCTTCAATTTTTTTTTGGCATAAAAAAAAACTATAAACCATATTAGTAGTCATAAATTTTTTATTTTTTATATGTATAAAACTTTTTAATTCTTTTTTTCTTTTTAATAGGTTTGATCTGTAACCTGTTATTATGATTTTTTTCTTAAATTTCTCATAAAACTTTAAGTTATAATCTATTAAAGGCTTGTTATTAATTTTTACTAAACATTTGGGTTGTTTTACTGTTATTTCTTTTAATCTAAAGCCCCTGCCAGAGGCTAATAGCACTAATTGCATAAATGTTTTTTTATAAATTTAATGTCAAAATTTTTTATTTTTCTATATCTTTCTGGGTGCCATAAAATTCCTAAAACTTTTTTTTTATACATAAAACTCTCTATGCTCTTATCATGTGCCTTAGCAAGGACTTTAAGTTTTGGTCCAGATTTGGTGATAATAAAGTTATGGTAAGAGTTGACAGTTTTAGAATATTTTTTATTAGTAAGAAATATTTTGTGAGAGCCAATATGTTTTTTTTTAATAATTATACTATTGAATTTTTTTGCTATAAATTGAGCACCGTGACAAATCCCAAGAATTAAAATATTTTTTTTAATTGCTTTTTTAAAAAAATAATTATCAAATGAAGATCTTAATATGTCAGTTTTTTTCTTGCTAAAATTTATAATATTATTACCCCCTGAAAGAATTATTAAATTTAATTTTACATTTTCTTTCTTTAATAAGATTTGAATAGAACTTTTTGGGAATAGTTTATTTAAAAATTTAAGTAATTTTGTATCAACACAAATTTCAGTTCTATTAAATCTTTCTATAATTACCGGTACTATACCTATTTTCATCATACTTAGTAAATTTTATTTAAATCTGGATCTATAGTCACATAGTTTTTTGTTATAAGGTTTTCATATAACTCGTGACCAATACCTATTGCGGCAGTTGTATTGCTTTCGATGCATCTAATAGACATATGAGAGTTTACGCCTCCGTATTTTGTAATTAATCCTAAAATACCTTTTGAAAAGATAAAATCATAACCAGGATCAGCATTCTCTATGCAAATTACTTTATTTTCTAAATTTTGTGTTTTAGATTTATTTAAGATTATAATTTCTCCTGTAATTTTTTTTTTACCAAAAAAATTAATTTTATTTTTATTAGAAGTATTTATATAAATATCTTTATTTGAAATAATATTATCTGGTAATTTGATTAGTTTATTTAATTGATATTTTTTTTTGTTTACACGTATCTTTTTTTTTAAGTAATTTTTTACGTCTAGATCTGACAAGTCATAATACATATCTAAAAAAGTGTTTATCTTTAAAAAAGATAAATCTTTAAGTGAAATATTATATTTTACGCCAATTTTTTTTATATTTTCAAAAATCATATCAATGCTTTTTGAGAAAATAAATTTAGAATATTCCCTAGCAACAATGCTATTTTTAATAAACTTTAAAAGATTTTTTGAATTAATATTTATATCTTCTTTTTTTAGATATAGGTCGATAAATTCTAATTTTTTTTTACTAAAAATAATTTTTTTCTTAATTTTTATATTATTATATTTATTCTTCCTAAAGTAATATTTGTAGCCATCTTTATAGTTTAAAGAGGTGATTTCATACATATTTGGTCTAATATGACCAAACCTTTCTATGAATTTTTTTTTAGTTAATTTATTATGACTATTTTGTATCTCAGATAATATTGTTTTAATTTCAGATAAAAAATATTTTTTTTCTTCTTTATTTATTAATTTTATTTCAACTAATGAGTTTAGAATAGATTGTGAAATAAAGGCAGACCTAGCTAAATTTGCAAACGCATAAGTACCATATTTTTTACAATCATTTATCAACCAATAGATTTGATCAAAAAAATAAATTTTTGCAGTTTTAATTATTTTTTGTCTTTTTTTTAAAATTTCTATTCTATTAATATCTTCATCAAACTTATTAAAAGCTATATTAGTAATTTTTTTTAAGCTTAAATAAATTTTATTTATTTCTGAGTTTTGAAACTTATTTTGTAAAACCTTAATTTTATTTTTTAGTGAAAAATTCCAACACGTAAATATAATTTCGAATTCAATTTTATCATGATAAGAAATATTATTTTTATATTTTAGTAAGTAATAATTTACTAATTTCTCTGAAATTTTGTGGTCTAAATCTGCAGGTAGCCAGGAATTAAAATCTATCCTTACATCTACATAAGGAGTTCCAAAAAAAGTTGTTAGTAAATGATGACCGCCTACATCTCTATAGCCAAAATTTGCTCTTTGAGCTGACCAAATATCATTTGTAATAAGTTCTTGATACAATGATAGAGCCAAAGGTTTAGGTTTGATACCTATAATTTCAGCAGGATTCCAATCTGGCATAGTACCAAAAAAAGTAGTTTTCCCTAATAATGAAGGATTTTTTTTTTTTAATTTTATTATCTTTTTATTAAGTTTGTTAAATAATTTTTCAATTAATTTACTACTAATTATTTTTTTTTTAATTTGCACAGGGCGAACTTGTAAAATAAAAATTTTCTTCCATTTATTTATTGCAAATTCTATTTCTAGAGGCATTTTTATATTAATTTTTTTTTCAATTTCTTGAATTATATTTATTAATTTATTAAAAATTTTATTTTTATTTTTAAATTTTTTATTTTTAAAATAATTTATTACTTTGGTATTTTTTTTTCCTGAAGTAACTATAGTTGTATCTTTATTTCTTGAATAATTAATTTTAAAAAAAGGTAGCCCAGTAGTAATGTCAACTGTAGTAACAACACCAGAAAAAATGACATCATCAACCATTTCTTGAATTAAGATTTCATTTTTATAATTTTTAAATTTTTTATATGAATTTATAGTCTCGTTAATTTTTTCTTCTAATTCGTTTTTATTTTTAGGATTTACTTTTAGAAAACTTTTAAAAAATCCGGCAAATGTTTTATTTTGAGAGTCTTCACTTAAATTAGATGATCTTACAGCAATTAATTTAGGAAAATTTAGGTTAATATAATTTAAAATATTTTGTTTTTTTTTTAAAAAGTTTTTTACTGTAAATACGAATAATTTTGGAATAATAATGTTTTTAATTTTAAATGTTCTTAATGTTTTTAATGTTTGAGCTTTTGAAATAAACTTCATTATTTTAATATTAGAATAAATTTTGATATTTGAAACTTAAATTGTTGATAGATCTGTTTAATGTTGTGTATTTTTAAACTTTTTTGATTAATTTTAAAAACGTAATGTTTTTTTAAAGTGTAAAGTGTAAATTTTATTAAACAAATTGTATTTTGTAAAAAATGAGAAAAATTAATAATATATTTATAACAGGAACCATGAGAACAGGCGGCAGCCTTTTATGTAATTTGCTAAATATGCATAAAGAAATTTTTATTATAGCAGATAAATTACATTTCTTTAGACATATTTATGGTGATTATAGGAATTTTTCACAGAGAATATTATTCAGAATTGTGGGCGAATTAAGCATTAGATTAAAATATAGATTTAAAATATTCATTCCAAAGTTAAAGATGTTTAATTTTTTATTAAAACAATCAGTTAAAAGCGTTGGCCAGTTATATTCTTCTATAATAATTTTTTTTTCAATAAAAATAAGAAGAAAAATTGTTGGAGAATATGCGAATTGTGAATGGAGAAATATAGAAAACTTTTTAAATTTTAACGAAAGAAATATTGCTATTCAAGTTATAAGAGACCCTCGAGGAGTCATATCTTCCTGGAAAAAAATTACTTTTAGTAGAGGCGTCAAATATTTAAATGCAATTTTTAATTGGATCGACGCAGTAGATCATGCTTTAAGGTACAAAAAAAAATATCCAAAAAGATTTAAGATTATTAGATTTGAAGATATTCATAATAATCCAGAAAAAATTTCTAAACAATTATGTAAATTTATCGGAGTTAACTTTGATAATGACATGGTTAATGAAAAAAAATGGAATATACTAAACAAACTTAAGTTGAATGTTATAAATATTAGTAGTTATAAAAAAAACGAAAAAGTTATTGGTTTTTCTAAAACTAGAATAGATAATTGGAAGAACAATCTTTACGATTGGGAAATTTGTCTTATAGATTTTTTATGCAATAAAAGAATGAAAAAGCTAAAGTATAAAACTAGTTCTGCAAATAAATATAAAAATTTAAGCAAAGCGCTCGCAATATTAAAGAAAGATACTATTTTAAGATTAAGATATAATTTATTTATGAAAAAGAATATTGGAACAGATAAAAGAATTCTTAATCCAAAAGATCCGAAAACTTGGGAATTTGCATCTATTTCTGGAAAAAGATTTTCTAATACATTAATCTATAAAAGATATCTAAAAGAATTGATGCAAAATAATAAACGTAGTTTATTATATGAGCATCGATCTTACAGATAGAATTTATATATTATTTTTAACCATAATTATTGTAAATGTTTAAGTTACTTACCAGAAGAAACATAACCATTAAGAATGCTTTAAAACTTCTTCAAAACACAGGAAAAAAGTGTTTGGTAATCGTTGATAATGAAAAGAAACTCTTAGGAACCCTTACAGACGGTGATTTACGTAGCTCTATTTTAGAGGGAGTGGATTTAAATAGTACAATAAAAAATATTTTTAATCCTAAGCCAAAATTTTTATTTGAAAAAAAGTATAGTCAAGATTTTCTAAAAAAATATTTCATTAAACAAAGATTAGACCTAATTCCATTTGTCAACAAAGATATGCGTGTAATTAGAGTTGTTACATGGGATCAAGTTTTGGGCAAAATAATTTTCAAGAAAAAGGTTAATTTGCCAGTAATTATTATGAGCGGCGGCGAAGGAAGTAGATTAATGCCGTTTACTAGTATTTTACCGAAACCTTTAATACCTATAAATGATAAAGCTGTTATTCAGCATATAATAGATAACTTTGTTAGTTATGGTTGTAATAATTTTTTTGTTATTACTAATTTTAAAAGTAAAATTATACAATCTTATTTTGCAGAACTTAAAACTAAGTATAAAGTAAAAATAATTAAAGAAAAAAACCCGTTAGGGACAGTAGGGGGGTTATCGCTTTTAAAAATAAAAAAATCACCTTTAATAATAACTAATTGTGACACATTAACTAATTTTAATTTGCAAGATTTTTATCAATTTCATAAGACCAATAAAAATGATATTACAATCGCCGCATCTGTTAAAAATTATAAAATCCCATATGGCATCTGTGAAATGACAGTGAATGGAGAATTGAAGAATATTTTAGAAAAACCAAATTATAATTTTTTAGTCAATATTGGTCTTTATATTATAAATAAAAAATTATTAAAAATAATACCAAAAAATAAATATTTAGATTTTTCAGATATTTTAAAAATTTTTAAATCTAATAATAAAAAAATAGGAGTATTTCCTGTTTCCGAAAATGCTTGGCTAGATATTGGCCAGTGGGAAGAATATAAAAAATCCTCTCTTCAGTTACAAACAAAGCAATGAAGAATTTTTATATTGTTCATTGCATTGATACTGAAGGACCCTTACAAGAGACTGTTGAAGCAACTTTTGAGAGACTGAAACACATTTATCATCTTGATTTTAAACCAAGTAATGAGCTATTAAAAAAACTTCAAAACGCCGAAGTCGATCTCAATGGCTTAGAGGAATCTGTCCAGAACACCTTAGATCCAAGATTATTAGACTATAATGATAATTGGACCAAAATTTATAATATGCTTTGTGACTGTCTAGATAGTAATTTTAGAAATAATTTTAAAGATAGTTTTGATAATGGATGGGTATACAATTGGCATTGCGTTGATCATGTTGATTATGATTATAATCCAAGAAATAGAGATTTAGGATATAATAAAATATTTGATTATTATCAATCAATATTGAGAGAAAAAAAATGTAATAATGATGGAATGTATTTTCATTATCATCCGCATCCTATAAAAAAATTTGCCCATTTAAGTGCAACTAGATGGATAGGGCCCACAGATAAACTTTTTCAAATTTTAAGTAGAAGAATAATTGATAGAAATTGGTTTCCAGCATCTAATAGACCCGGTTTTCAGGTTACAAGACCAGACAGCCATTGGTTTTTAGAACAATACATTCCCTTTGACTTTGCAAGCTTAGCATCAGAACCAGAAAGTAATGATTATAAACAATTCGATATATCTAATGGAAGATCAGGAGACTGGAGACGGGCACCTATAACTTGGGAGCCCTATCATCCTCATCATGATGATTATCAATTAAGAGGTAATTGTAATAGATGGATAGCTAGAAGTTTAAACATTGGTACAAGATTTGCAAATTTAAATGACCTAGAGGTAGAAAGGGCATTTCTTGAAACACTAGAGGGTAAAAGTGTTGTTTTGTCTTTTTCAAATCATGACTTTAGAGATTTAAGAAAAGACGTGTCGACAGCTTATCATTTAATAAAAAAAAAAAGCGATAAATATCCTGGAGTTAATTTTATTAATTCTACTTGCGTAGAAGCAATGAGAAAATCTTTAAAATTACCATATGTGGATAAAGCAGAATTCGAAATTGAAATAAAAGAAATTAAAGACTGTGTGCATATTCTAAAAATTAAATCGTCGCAAAAAATATTCGGTTCGCAACCATTTTTGGCAATAAAAACTTTAAATGGTGAATATATTCATGATAATTTTGATTTTCAAATTCCATTTAGAGAATGGTCATATACATTCGACGCAGAGACATTATTTTTAAAAGAAATTGATACAATTGGTATTGCTGCTAACAATTCATATGGAATTACAAGTATTTTAAATTTTAATGTAAAAAAAAAAGAAATCTTAATTACATACTTGAATCAGTAAAAAATTTCAGTGAAAAAAACAATTGTTTATATTTTTTTTTATAAATTTAATAAAAAATATTTAGATGATTATCAAATAAAATTTCTTTCAAGATCTTTTAATTTGCATGTTATTGATTTTAGTTTCTTTTTTAACAAAAGTTTAGATAAAGACAAAAAATATTTTAAAAATAAATCTATTAATTTTCATATAATAAGAAAAGAAAATGAATTACTAAAAATATTAAAAGATTTAAACTGTAATTGCGTAGCAATGTTTGGTGACGAGAGTTCTAAAAGTTATATAGGTAATCTTTTAAGAAAAAACATAGAATTAAAAATCATAGAATTTATTTTAGGAGATACACCAGATGAATATTATTCTTTAAAGGATTATTTAAAAAAAATAATTTATTTTAATTTATTTAATTTAAACTTTTTTAAAGATATTTTTACAAAAGTAATTTTATTTATTAAGCGAAAACTGAAGAATACTTTTTTTAATAAAGTCACTTACATACCGGATTTAGTATTTTGTGCAGGAAAATTATCGCAAGATAGAATGAATAAAATTAAAAGAGTAAAAAAAATTATTTCTACTCATAGTTTCGATTTTGAAAAAAAATATAATAAAAAAAAATTTTTTTTAAAAAAAAAGATTATTGTTTATTATGATAAAATGATAATGCATCATCGTGATTATAGGAGAAAAGATATTAGAGTTCCTGTAACAAAAAGTTATTTTAATAAATTAAACGATTTTTTTTATTATTTAGAAAACAGATATAATTGTAAAGTGGTGATTGCTCTGCATCCAAGGTGTGAAATTACATCATATAAAAGATTATTTAACAATAGAGAGTGTTATAAAAATTTAACTTACGAAATTACTAAAAAAGCAATTTTTGTATTAACTGATCCAGCTACAACTGCCATATCATTTCCAGTAATATTAAAAAGACCAATGGTATTTATAACCTCAAATGAATTAAATAACTCATTAGTGCATTTTATAAGATTGACTATTAGAAAAATTTTATTCAAGCAGCCTATCATAAATATTGATGATTCTAATTCATATAAAACTATAAAAAATTATCAATATATAGATAAATCAGGGTATAGGAATTATTTTATTAATTATATAAAAAATAATTCACATGATGCGTCACACAAGAGAATTTTCGTAAAAGGAATAAAGAGCTTATGACAACATTAGTTTTTGTTCCCGCCAGAAAAAATTCCGTAAGAATAAAAAATAAAAATTTAAAAATTTTGGGTGGTAAGCCCCTTATTTATTATACTTTAAAAATATGCAAAAGTTTAAAGAAAAAATTTCCAGTTTTTATTTCTACTGACAGCGAAAAAATTTTAAATTATTCAAAAAAAAAATTTAAATTTTATACAGCTTATATAAGACCACAATATTTATCTTTGAAAAATTCTAAAATTATAGATGGAATTTTACATGGAGTAGAGTGGTACCAGCGCTTTTTTAATAAAAGAATAGATCATATTATTCTCTTGCAGCCAACATCACCATTAAGAAAATTAATAGTTGTAAAAAAAATTATTGATTTTTATTTTAATAAAAAATTGGAAAGTTTAGCCACTGTATCTTTCCAAAAAGACAATTTGATTAATCATGTAAGCTTAAACTATAGAAGTCATAAAAAATGGGATAGTGTTGTTAAAAAAAAAAATTTAAAAAAAAAATATCATTATTTTAATGGTTATTTATACATTTTTTCTTATAATTTTCTAAAAAAAAATAAAAAAATTATTGTTCCAAATAAGACTTACTTATATGAAACAAATAAAGTTGAAAGTATTGATGTAGATTGTATGGATGATTTTATTATTGCCAAATCTTTAATTTAAATATCAAATTAGTTTTATGAAAAAAAAAATTCAGTTTAGTTTTAAAGACAATATAATTATTACAGCATTTATTATTTTTTCTTTTGCTTACAGCATAACAGTTGCAACTAATTTTACTTTTGAACCTTCCTACGTTCCTCCTAATTTGGTATATTTTGATAAATATAAAGACAAGTTAGATCTAACAGAAAATATAAAAGGACATAGAGAGTTCTTGAACGGTGCGGCAGGTGACTCAATACAGTATTTTGCAGTTGCGCTTGGAAAGGATCACGTTAGTCATCCTCCCTATACAACAAGATTGTTATTGCCAAAATTAGTTGGATTTTTAGCAAAGTCTTCTTTTATTTTTGAAAAAGCAGACTTAATTAATAATGATATTTTATTTAAAAGAATATCGCTTATTAATAGGTTTTTAAATGTGATATTTTGTTTATTGCTTGTTGCAATTCCATTTTTGGTTTTTAGAAAAATTATTTTTTCAATATATTGTCCTATTTCAATTTCAATTCTACCTGTAATGAATTTAGTTAATATTGGAGTTATTATGACAGCTCCATTCTTGATGGTTGACATTTTTTTGTACGTTCTATTTACATTGGCAGCTTATTTTTTTTTTAGACAAAAGACCTATAAATTACTTTTTCTAGTTTGCTTGAGTTTATTAGCGAAAGAGATATCAATGGTTTTGTTAATTCCATTATTTTATTGTGTTGTAAAAGAAAAAAAATTTAATTTTTACAAGAAATTATTAATTATAATTTTGCCATTATTAATTTATTTTTTATCACGACAAATAATTTCTGGTGGATTTTTAGAACTCGGACAGCTACGTTATAATTTTTTAAAAGACCCTTTTGATTTTTACTATCTTAAATATCATTTAAATTTACATTGGGGAGTTTTTAATTTTATTACAAGATTACTGAGTTCTGTTGGCATAATTGTTTTAATTTCATTTTATGTATTTATTCGTTTTCGTGTTTCACAAGATAAATTTTTAATAATTATATTAGTATTTTTTTCAGTTTCCGTTTTAAATTTTTTGCTGGCCTCTGGTGTCTTACGAAACTTACAAGTATTAACTCCCTTTTTTATCTTTTATATTTTGTATTCCTATGAGATTTTTTCAAAACAAATTAAAACTATCTAAATATTGTAATTAAAATAAACAATGTTGCGCAATATTATCTATATAAATTAATTTATTAAAAAATGGATTTATTAAGAAAAATTAAAATAATAATAAATTGTAAATTAGATTTTAAAATTTTAAAAAAAAAGAATAACTTAATTTATGATATATATAGTGCAGAGGAATTAAAAGATTATTTCGATAGAACAACTACTGAATTTTTAGACACCAGATATGCAAAAATTAATGTATATGTTTTTATAAAATCATTTTTAGAAAAATTATTCTTTAAAGAATTAACCTTGTCACAAATTTATATATTAAATTATATAATATCTGTCGATCCGCGTTATGTAATTACATACCAAGATCAGAATTTTTTCTTTTTTACACTAAAAAAATATTTTCCAGAAACTAAATTTATAATAATTCAAGCATCAATGATTTTCCCAGGGTATTTATGGTCGCTTTATCATTTAAATAAAATGAATATTAAAGAGAAATATAAAATTGATTTTTTTTTTGTTTTTGGGGAGTCTTTTCAAAGACTTTTTTCTAAATATTTTGATAGTGAATTTATAATCATAGGTAGTTTTAGAAATAATTTAGTAAATTTTCAAAAAAACAAAAGTAAAGATTTGGTTTTTATTTCAGGATTTAAATCGATACTCAGGAAAAAAATAATATTATTGCAGAACGGAGGCAGTATAACAGGAGAAAATTATTATTATAAATCAGATCAAATGATACTTAAGTTTTTATTAATATATTGTAAAAAGAAAAAAATAAATTTAAAAATACTTTTAAGAAGTACAGACAGAAACCACTTAGAATTATCTAAAGAAAAAAATTTTTTTTCTGAATCTTTAGGAAAAAATCAAGATATTCAATTTATACATAAAAAAAACAGATACTCGGTATATAAATTAATTAATAAATTTAATTATTTTGTAACACAAGATTCTACTTTGGGTTATGAAATTCTATCCAAAAGAAAACGAGTGGGTTTTATTAATATACGGGAAAAATTTGCAAAAATTTTGTCTTCTGGAAAGCATAGTTTTGGATGGCCAAATTCATATCCTGAAAGTAAGTTTTTTTGGACAAGTTCTTTAAATTATAAAAAAATGGCGAAGTGTTTAGATTTTATTTACACTTGCAAAGATAAACTCTGGAAAAAGAAGGTTAGGCATTTTGGCAATCCAATTATAATATTTAATTCTGGTAACAAAATTTTTAGAAAAAAAATGCAAAAAATAGGGGTGAACTTAGCTCCGATAAAAAACAATAATTTATGAAAAATTTTTTTTTTTTAAATCTTTTAAACCATAAAGAAAAAAATATTTTTTTTCCTCTTTGTTTAATCATACTAATTTCATCAATCTTAGAAATATTAAGCATTGGATTATTAATTCCTTTTTTCGATTTAGTTTTAAAAAATGAAAGTTATTTTTATAATAATTTATTTCAGAGTTATATTGATAAATTTAGTTATAACAATTTAGTTTTTTACTCTATAGTTATAATTTTTTTTTTATTCACCTTTAAAACAATTTTTTTAATTTTTTCATCTTTTTTTCAACTTAAATTCATTAAAAATATAAATATTAATATTTCGAAAAAATTATTAGCAATATACTTGGACAAGTCTTTTATTTTTTATCTTAAAAATAATACAAGTTTTTTAATTCAAAATATTAATGAAGTTAATTCAATTACATTGCATATAAGATCTCAATTAATTTTTTTTTCTGAAATTATAATTTTTATTGGAATAATGGCATTGCTATTTTACAATACTTTATGGGTTACATTAATTACTTTATTAATTTTCAGTTTGTTTGCATATTTTATAAAAATATTTGTATTTAAAAAAACTAAAATAATTGGGGAAGAGAGGTTGATGGTAAGTCAAAAGAGACTTAGAGATTTACAAGAGGGGTTTGATGGAATTAGAGATATTAAAATTTTTGGTTTAGAAAAATATTTCTTATCGAAATTTTTAATAAACAATGAGCTTACTAGTATTTATGAGTTTAAGAATGCATTTAATCTATCGCTACCAAGATTTTTATTAGAATGGTTATTAATTTTTTTATCTTTATTATTTTTTTTTTTTGTATTTTATTTTAGTAATTTTATAGATCTTGAAAAGTCTATTTCTTTATTAGCCTTATTTTGTATTTCTATATTTAGATTAATACCTTCTCTTCTAAGATTAATTCAGAGCAGACAGCAAATAAAATTTACTACACCGGTAGTAAAAAAAATTATTGAGGAATTTAATGGAAAAAAAAAAATTGATAATAGTAATTTAATAGTAGGTAAGATTAACAAGATGGATTTTACTAAAAATCTGATTATAGAAAATTTAAATTTTGGATATAGTGATTTAAAAAAAGAAGTCATAAATAATATTAACATTCATATTAATTTTGGTAACTTTTTAGGAGTTTCTGGAGTTAGTGGATCTGGAAAAACTACCTTATTATCGATAATTTTAGGTCTACTAAAACCGGATAAAGGAAATATTATAGTTGATGGTACAAATGTGTTTAATAATATTAGAGCTTGGCAAGCGGTGATAGGTTATGTGCCACAAAATTTATATTTAATTGATGATACAATACAAAATAATATTGCTTTAGGAACCTTGAAAGAAGATTTAAATTTAGATTTATTAAATAAAGTAATAAATCTTGCATGTTTGGAGGATTTAATTAATGATTTACCTGGGGGCATACACACTAACATTGGAGAAAAAGGCATAGGTCTTTCTGGGGGTCAGCGTCAAAGAATAGGAATTGCAAGAGCTCTTTATAGGCAGCCAAAATTGTTAATATTAGATGAGTTTACTAATGCGCTTGATAAAAAACTTGAGGAAAAAATTCTTAACAATATATATGGATTAAAAAAAAATGTTACTGGGATTATAGTTTCTCATGATAATAATGTATTACAAAATTGTGACAAAATAGTTTATTTAAATTAAGCATTCAAATATTTTTTGAAAGTAATATTTTTTTTTCCAAATTTAATCAAATTTCCATGTTGGTTTAAAGAATACTGAAAAATCTTTTTTGAAATAATTTTAATTTTAATACTGGGATAAAGTTCGTTGTTGTAAGTTTGTAAAATACTATTTTCAACAATATGTATTACTGTGCATCCACACTCAAGAGCCTCTCCAATTGCTCCTGTTGAGCCCACGAATATAGAAATTTTTTGAAATTTTTTATTAATTTCAATATTATTTTTATATTTTTGAAATAATTTTTTTATACTTTTTATTAAAGCTATATGAATTTTAGAATTTAATTTATGTGGATGATTTTTAATCTCAAAATTTTGAATATTAAGATCAGAATATAATAATAAAATTTTTTTTAAATTAGTTATAATAAAATTAATAGAATTAATATGTCCTGGAAGATATATTTTACCATTCATATCTTTATTTTTATTTATAAATCTTGCTGATTCAAATAACAGAAGCTTACTTTTCGGCCAAAATAAGTAATTATTAAAACAATGAAGCTGATCAGGGCCATTTATAATAATTTTTTTTGGACTACCGATTCTATGAATTAGATTAGTAGGAAGAGCAGGAGGAAAATTATGGATAAAACCTATAGTTTCTATTTTACTATTAAAAATTTCGCTTTTTTTAATTATTAAATTTTGAAATACTTGACCCTCATAAGGCATTATTATTTTTTTTACATTGTAGTGTAACAAAGCCCTGAATGGAACAAATATACTATGAGCACTTTTAGTCTGATAGGATTGTCTATGAATTATTGACCCAATATTTTTAATTAATTTTTTAAAATTAATAAAAAAAAAAATAAATTTTTTCCAATCAAATCCACCATTAATTTTTTTTATTAGAAATAAATTTTTTGATATATTTTTTGGAATTTTATCATCCATATGAATCAAAAACCAAATGCAATCCTTACCGTTAATATTTGAATTTGTGTTAAAATAAGGGTCATTATAAGAACCATCTTTTGAAAAATTTTCAATTTTAGACCAGCTAATTATAATGTTCTTATAGGTTTTTTTTTTAAATTTATTTATAGCCACAAAGTTTATTTTGAAAAAGGAAAGTAAAAAATCTTTTAAAATTAAAAAAAAAAAGTAGGGTTTTTTTTTTATACCACTGATCCAGTATTGAACTATTCCAAATCCAGGCACTGGCTCTAAACTATCAAGGTAATTAAGTGAACTATCATAGTAAATCTTATTTTTTCTTAAAAATAGAAAAGATTTTTTTAGTATTTTAATTTTTTCCATAAATGTAATTTATAAATAATTATATTAAATTTTTTTATAAAGCTAAATTGAACTAAAAAGTTTTTTTGTAAATTAAAAACGTCTCTTGTCTTGCTAAAATTTTTTTTATTCTGCATTTTCCAGTAAGAAATGAGTCTATTTTACCAAAAATGTTATTTTTTGAGCCAGTATATATTTTTAAATCAGGATGAAATAATAATTCAGAATATATAGTTGTGCTTTTATTTTTAAAAATTTTTTCTAGATCTTCTTTTTGCTTTTTATTTGATCTTTCAAGATAATAATTATTGCTATTCCCTTTTATTACATATTTTTTGTTAAAAATTGAATAAATAAAACGAACTAAACAATTTATATTTAAGTTACAATTATAAAAGTAACCACCATTTTTTAATTGGTTATAAATATTTGCAAAAACTTTATTATATTTAGGTATGTGTTGCAAAGTTTGGACTGACCAAATCGCATCGAAAAAATTATTTTTAATATAAAAATTGCAACAATCGTCATTTATAAGAAATATATTTTTGTTAATTTTTTCTTTGAGAATTTTTTTAGCGATTAATAAATTTTCAAAAATAAAGTCTACAATTACAATCTTTATATCAGGTCTTATCAGACTTACATTTCTCCAATGCCAGCCCCAAGATCCACCAATATCACAGATTATTGATTTTTTTGGTAATAAATTTATAAATTTTATTACCTCTTTATCCATAACATTAATGCTATGGTGCAAAGAAATCTCTTTTAAATAATTAGGATAATTTTTTTTTGCAATTTTTTTTCTTATTTTAAATTCTTTATTTTGATAAAGTGAATTGATATTCTTTTTATATACTTTGTATTCTCTGTCATATTCATATTTTCTAAGCAATAAATCTATCAATTTAATTCTTTCTAATATATTTTTATATTTATTTTTAGTTAATTTAATAAAAAGGATTAAATTGTATATAACAAATAAATAAGCTCTTTAATTCTTATAAATGAAGACAATGAACGATTTAAAAGTTTTGATTTTGGCTGGCGGTTTTGGTTCAAGACTTTCAGATTTAACTCATAGTCTTCCAAAACCACTTGTAAGAATTGGAAGATACCCCATTATCCTACATATTATTAAGATTTATTTAATTCAGGGAGTAACAGATTTTTATATTGCTGCAGGTTATAAAAAAAATGAGTTTTTAAAATATTTTAAATTTCCAAAAAAAAAATTTTTAAATAAAAAAAATCCAATTCAAAAAAAAATTATAAAGATTTATGGAAGAGATTGTCGAATTAACATTATAGATACAGGAGCAAATTCGATGACAGGAGGTAGAGTCAAAGAAGCTTTTAAATATATAAAAGATCCTCTATTTTTTTTAACTTATGGAGATGGGTTGGCAAATGTAAATATTTTAAAGTTACTAAAATTTCATAAAAAAAATAAAAAATTAATTACAGTAACAGCCGTTAATCCTCCCCCAAGGTTTGGCGAAATTACTATTCAAAATTCAACAGTAAGAAACTTTAGTGAAAAAAAAAAAATTAAAAATGTTTGGATTAATGGTGGTTTTTTTGTTGTAGATAAAAAATTTATAAGATTTATTAAAAATAAAAAAACTATTTTAGAGCAGTCTCCCCTTGAAAGAGCTGCAAGGATAAATGAAATGAATGCCTATAAACATCATGGATTTTGGCAATGCATGGACACTAAAAGGGATAGGGATAAGTTGATCGAATTAATTAAGAAGAAAAAATATAGTTGGTTTAATGTATAAATTTTTAAGAGCTTAATAATAATGTCTAACATAAATAGTTTTTTTTATAAAAAAAAAATACTTATTACAGGTCACACAGGTTTCAAAGGATCTTGGTTAACCTTATGGTTAAAAAATTATGATGCAAAAATTTTTGGTATATCAAAAGATATTCCAACTAAGCCATCACACTTTAATGTTTCAAAATTATATAAAGGTATTAAGAATTATCAATTTGATATTCTAGATAAAAAAAAATTAAAAAAAACGTTTTTAAAAATAAAACCTGATTACGTATTTCATCTGGCTGCTCAATCTTTAGTGAAGAAATCTTATGAAGATCCTACTTTAACATGGAACACTAATTTAATTGGAACATTAAATATTCTTGAGTCTTTAAGAGCGTTAAATAAAAAATGCTCAGCCGTTTTGATTACTAGTGATAAATGTTATTTTAATAAAGAAACGCACAAGGGTTATAAAGAGTCAGATACTTTAGGAGGCGAGGATCCTTACAGTGCTTCAAAAGCTTCAGCAGAGATACTTATTAAATCTTATATAAAATCTTTTTTTAATGAAAAAGATTCAAATGTTAAAATTGTATCCGTTAGAGCTGGCAATGTGATTGGAGGGGGCGATTGGTCTAAAAATCGTCTAATTCCAGATTGTGTGACTAGATGGAGCGCTAATAAAATTGTTAAAATAAGAAACCCATTGTCTACTAGGCCTTGGCAACATGTTCTGGAAGCAGTTTATGGTTATGTTTTGCTTGCAACTAAATTATCAAAAAAAACAAGTTTACACGGCGAGTCCTTTAATTTTGGACCGCAAAATAACAGTAATCATAATGTAATCTATTTATTAAAAACTATAAAAAAGTTTTGGAAAAATATAAAATGGTCAGTGGTAATTAATAAAAAAAAATTATTTAAAGAATCAAATTTATTAAGACTTAATACTCAAAAGGTAAGAACAGCAATTAAATGGAAATCAATATTAAAGTTTGAGGAATGTATTGCTATGACGATTAATTGGTATAAAGACTTTTATCTAAAATCTAAAGATATGAATGCTTTATCTTTACATCAGATTAGAGAATATCAAAAACTTTTGACTAAAAGAGAATTAAAATAAAAAATTAAATTTTTTGAAAAATATATTAATAATAGGAGGAACTGGGTTTATAGGTTATCACTTAGCCAAAAAATTATTACAGAAAAATTTTAAGGTTACGTCTGTATCCAAAAATCCACCAAAAAAATTTAGATTTTTGAAAAAAGTTAAATATATAATTTGCGATATTAATAATGAAAAAATTTTAAAAAAAATTGATGATAATTTTGATTACGTTGTAAATTTAGGAGGATACGTAGATCACAGAAATAGGCGAGAGACTTACAGAAGTCATTATTTAGGTTTAAAAAAAATAACTAAAATTTTTATAAAAAAAAAAATAAAAAAATTTATTCAAATCGGAAGTAGCATGGAGTACGGACGCGTGCCATCTCCACAAAAAGAATATTTTAAATGTTATCCAGAATCAATTTATGGAATTTCAAAACTACTATCTACTAAGTACTTAATTAATTTATATAAAAAAAAAAAATTTCCAGTAGTTATTTTAAGACTTTATCAGGTATACGGACCTAATCAGGATAAAAATCGATTAATCCCAATTATTATTGATAGTTGCAAAAATAACAAATTTTTTCCCTGCTCTAGTGGAGCGCAGTTTAGGGATTTTCTTTTTGTGGATGATTTGATTGATGCAATTTTAAGATGCCTAAATAAAAAAGTCGAAGGCAAAGTAATAAATATTGGGTCAGGAAAAAAAATTAAAGTAAAAAAAATTATTAATCAAATTGTTAAGTTTTATAAAGCAGGAAAGCCAATATTTGGAAAAGTTAAACTTAGAAAAGAAGAAATGCTAAAGGTATATCCATCATTATTGAATGCTAGAAAATTTTTAGGATGGAAAGCTAAGGTTTCTTTTGACAGCGGTATATTAAAAACAATTAATTTTTATAACAAGAATAACTTAAATTAACTATCTTTTAAAAATAAAGTTTAAAGTATTAGAAAATTTATCTCTTTTTATTGAATTGCTGCTACTGTTTATTTGATATTCTAATTTAAATTTATTTTTAGATAATATTTTCATAGCTGAATTAAATTGTTTTTTAAAATCTTTATTTAATTCAATTAATAAACTTTTAATTTTTAGGTTGTTTAAATATAGGTTGGCTCCTTCTAAAATTTCATGTTCGATTCCATCAACATCAATTTTTATATAGTCAGGAATATCTAATATTTTTTGATTTATTAAATAATTAATAGTAGTACCGTAAATTTTATAACAATTATTTGGTGAAAATTTTTTTCCTTCATAATTATAATTCTCGCCAAATGCATGAAGAGCACTTCCTTCCATAAACGCGCTTTCTTTCATTGTTAAAAATTTATTTTTTTTATTTCCGACAGGTATTTGAAAAATTTTTATTTTATTTTCTAATTTATTAATCGATATATTTCTACTCAAAACTCTTAGGTTACTAGTTGATGGTTCGAAGCTAATTATTTCAATATTTTTGTGTTTTAAAGCAGCATATATAGAGTAGATACCAATATTTGACCCTATATCCCAAAAAATTATTTTATTTTTTTTTTTAAAATTATTTATCCACTCTAAAGTTTCGGGCTCTTTTGAAAAGAAAGTATTAATTCTCCATTTTGTGACATGGTTAGGTGTAAAGAACTTAATATTCTTATTTAGAATTTTAATTTTTTTATATGAATTATTTTCTATAAACTCTTTAAAGATTACAAGAAAATCTTTTTTAGTTATTTTATTAAAAATATAATTAATAAAATAAAAAAAAATATATATTATGTAAGTAATTTTTTTAATCATTATCCGTGATAAACATCTACGTAATTGTCTTTATAGTTGAAAATTAGTGGTCTAAAAAATAAACAATTAGATTTAATTTCTATCGTTTCATCCTTGGATGTATCTATTATAGTTGAGCACCCACTAGTCAAAAAATAATTTTTACCATTTATAGAAAATCTTATTTTTTTTGAGGTTGGATTTACAAAAAACAATTCAGACTTATCCAGGTTTTTGAAAAAATTCTGGATTTTGTATTTTTGATTTTTGAATAATGTCATCTTAATAATGTCCGTATGTTCTATGTTTTTTTGATTATTAATATTTATAAATCTCGCATGAGTGTTACCGTGAACAAAAGAATGTAAGTTATTATTTTTTGAATATCCAACATAGCACTTATTTGATATAATATTTTCATCACCAATCTTATCACTGGTTAAATGGTATATGTAGAAGGTTCCATAATCTTGTAAACCTTCTACAAAATTTGAATTAATAATTAATTCGTTTGAGTATTTTAGATTTTCTATAACTAATTTTTTTATAAGTTTATTTTCTTTAGTATAAAAATGTAATTCAACATACGAATTTGTTGTTTTATAAAATAAATCGAAAATATCAGAATATTTAAATACTGTAGTAAAATTATTGTCAGTTCTCCAACAAAAAGCGTCACTTACTGAAGAAAGAGAATGAATACTATTAATAGACATAGGAACTGGTTTGATTCCGAAAATATTTCTTAATTCAATGCCCAAACTAGTATTTGAAATTTTTTTAATTAATGATTTCATTTATCTTACTTTTTAATTCTTTTACTTTTTCATATTTATTATGTCCTAAAATGTACTCATGCGGCGGATGAGTATGTTCGATGGAAAGATGTCCATTTTTCTCTGAGACATAAATGGGAATACCTAAGTATTTTTTTGTTATAACAAATATCGCAGGATGTATTAGCAGTTTATTTATTTCAATTTGATTTGTATGATTTGTTTTAATTTCACTTTGTTCAATAATTTTTTTTAATTTAATATCAACAAAATAAAGATTAAACTTCTCTACTATTGGATCTTTAAAAATATTTCTGATTAATAAAAAATTTTTATTAGCATTTTTATTTGCTATCGAAGAAACAGAACTTAACAATGAGCCATTTTTGCTAATCATGTCGTAAGGGTATTCTGATTGATAAGATGAAAAACCTCCTTCATTTGAATATATCCTTAAATTGGCTCTGTATTCAGGAGTAGTGTCAGTAAAATTGTTTAAATTTATTAATTTATTACAATCAAATTTTTTTATTTCATTTTGAGTTGCTAAAAAAAATATTTTATTATTATCTATAATTTCATTCTTAACTAAGAAGAATTCTTTATTTATTTCACACTTATTTAATAAATCGATATTCCATTTATTATTCTCAACAAATGCTCCATACAAATTATAATGGGTTTGTGTGTTATTTTGATTTTGAAATCTAGGAATAGTGATTTCGGAACATAAAATATTATTTTTTACACCAAAGAAAAAATTCATATAATAATTCTTATTCTATATGTAATTTAAATATAATAAATATTTTATTTAAAATTATGATATCTCATTAAGAATGAAATTAATTAATAATGCATTAGTTAGTGTAGTTATTAACTGCTATAATGGTGAAAAATATTTAAGACAAAGCATAGAAAGTATATTAGATCAAAGTTACCAAAATTTTGAATTAATATTTTGGGATAATAAATCAACAGATCAAAGTAAAAACATTATTAAAAGTTATCAAGATAAAAGAATTAGATATTTCCATTCGCAAAATCATACAACTTTATATCAGGCAAGGAATCTTTCTCTTAAAGAATGTAAGGGAGATTTTGTATGCTTTCTAGATGTAGATGATTATTTTTTGAAAAATAAAATTGAGATACAATTATTGCATTTTTATGATCAAAAAGTTGGTGTGGTTTATTCTAATTATTATCGTTATTATGAAGATATAAATAAAAAAAAGCTATTAACAAAAAAATTACTTCCTTCAGGAAATTTAACTCAATATATTTTAGAAGATTCTCAAATATCTTTTATGACAGTAATGATTAGAAAAAAATCTTTAGATTCTTTGGAATTTAATTTTGATGAGAAATATTCAATCCTTGGTGATTATGATTTGCTTTATAGATTAAGTTTTAATTGGAATTATTGTTATATAAAAGAACCATTGGCTGTTTATAGAGTTCATAATAATAATTTATCTAAAAATTTCATTTTATTTATTGATGAATTAAAAGATTGGTATAATAAAAATTATAGATTTTTTATTAATAAAAAAAATTATACTTATAAAAAAATAATTTATTTTCAGGCTTTAGAATATTTATCTAAAAAAAAAATATTAAAATTTCTTATTGAGTTATGGAAATATCCGATGTCATTAAATAAAATCAAGCTATTTTTAATAATGATTACTCCTAAATTTTTTCTTAAACTTTTAAAAAAAATCTGATTTTTAATAAATTATGAATTTTTTTGCGCAAGGAAGAACAGCATTTTATTATGGTTTATTAAAATTAAAAATAAAAAAAGAAAATAAAATATTAATCCCTAATTATATATGCAAAAGTTTATTAACTCCGATTATCAAACTTGATATAAATTATAGTTTTTATAACGTTGGTGACAATTTTACATTTAATCTCTCAGAGATTAAAAAAAAAGCTTTAACAAACGACTATTTATTAATAGTTCATTATTTTGGACAGCCTCAAAATGTAAATCGTATTTTAAATTTTTGTAAAAAAAATTGTATAAAATTAATCGAAGATAATGCTCACGGTTATTCTGGAAAATTTCGAGGAAAATTATTAGGTACTTTTGGTGAAATTGGATTTTCTTCACCTAGAAAAATTTTAAAAACAGATACCGGGGGTATTCTTTATTATAAAAAAAATATCATTTCATCTCGATTAGATAAATATTATTTACCAAATTTTTTAATGCTTAAGAATATTTTAAAAAAAATTCCTCTTTATAATTACTTTAAGAATAGATTTTATAACCAATCAGATTTTTACTTTAGTAGAATAGCAAAATTAGAAAATATTTTGATTAACTATTCAGCAGATATTAATTCTAATAATTTGATTAGGAGAGCAAACTGGGATTTATTAGGTAGCATTAGAAGAAAAAGATGGTGTAAAATTGTAAAAGTTTTTAAAAAAAAAAATTGTACACCAATATGGAAATTACCATTAGCGGATACATGTCCTTGGTTAGTGCCATTTTATGCAAAAAATAAATTTCATAGAGATAAAATTGTTATCTGGGGAGTAAAGCACGGCATTAAAATAATAACTTGGCCTAATTTACCAAGTTTTAATTCAGATAAAGATTCTGAAATTTGCAGATTAAGATGGGAAAAGTTATTTTGCATTGAATTAGACAGTTCTATTGATAATCTTTTTTAAATATTTTTATCTTAAATTAAATGAATACCGAAATTAAAATATATAAAGATATAGATTCAGAGTTAAAAAATATTTGGTTAGATTTTGAAAAAAGATCTTACAACCACTGTTTTCAAAGTTTTTCATGGTTAAGTTATTTAATTAGTTTTTTTAAAAAAAAAAAAATTTACTTTTTACTGCAAATTATTTTAATAAAAAAAGATAATGAAGTTGTAGCTATATTTCCATTTTGGATTATCAATCAGTTTGGTTTAAAAGTTCTACGATGGATTGGCAATGATTATTCAGATTATAACGGACCAATTATAACTAAAGATTTTTATTATAGAAAAAATGATTTTTTAAATGATTTTAATTTAATAAAAAAAAAATTAGCGAAATTTGATGTTATTTATTTTGAAAGACAACCAAGCAATATATTGCAATTAGAAAACCCCCTTTTTTTTTATCTTAAAAATTTAAATATTTCTAAAACTTATTTTATTGAAGTAATTAATAAATCCTATAATCCTAAATCTATTAAAAAAAATTTTTTATTTGTTCACTCTGATAATATTGAGAATTATAAGAAATATATAAACACAATTCTTGATTTAAAGATGATAAAATTTGATAAGAAAATCAATTCAAAAAAAAATTATAATTATCAAAGATCATTTTATAATGGATTACCAAATATAGAATCTGATAGTTTAAAACTTTATTTAAGTCTTATAAAACTTGAAAACCAAGAATTAAGTTATAATTTTGGGATTGTTTATAAAAATTATTTTTATTATTTAATTCCGGCATACACAAATTTTTTAAAAAAAATATCACCAGGAAAGTTGCTTTTACATAAGATATTAGATTGGTGTTTTAATAATAATATAAGCGTACTAGATTTTGGCCAGGGTGAAGAAGAATATAAGAAAAAATTGACAGATAAATACAATTATATTGGATATTATTATTATGTTAACACTTATAAAGGTTATTTATTTTTTATAATTCTTATTTTGAAAAAAATAACTTTTTTTAAGAACCTATTTTTCAAGTGAGCCATTCATTAATTAAATTTTTAAGAGGAAAAGGAGCGATATTAAATTATCATAGAGTGTTACCATCAAATAAAATTGATAATTCTTTAGTTAACATATCTGTTTCAACGGATAATTTTATACATCAAATTAATTATTTAAAAAAAAATTTTGATATAATCTCATTAGATGATTTATTGCTGCATTTAAAAAGTAAATCTAATGAATTTAAGATAGCTATTACATTTGATGATGGTTATAGCGATAACTTAGATTATGCATATCCAATCCTAGAAAAACTCAAGGTACCCGCAACAATTTATATAATTACTAAGTTTATTAATAGTAAAGTGATCCCTTGGTGGATAAAATTAGATCATTTTATAAAAAATAATCCAAAAATCTTTGGCGATAAAAAAAAAATATTTGAATTTTATAAGAATGATATTTTGCTTAGAGACCAATTAACTATAGATAAAAAAATATTATCAATTATAGGAAAAAATAATAAAACAGAATATAATAAGATATTTTTAGATCAAAAAGAAATTCAATATTTAAGCAAACAAAAGTTTATAACTATAGGATCTCATTCTCATTCGCATTATAACTTTTCTAAGCTTACTCAAGAGCAAACTATTAGTGAATTTAAGACATCAAAATCTATTTTGGAGAAGATAATTAAAAAAAGAATTTTGCATTTTTCTTACCCATACGGCGGTGATCAGAATATAAATCTTAAATTTAATAACTTTTTAAAGAAACTAGGTTATTTATCTGCGGTTACTACTATTAGAAAAAAATTAAATGAACAAGATCCATTTCGGCTGCCAAGAGTATTTGTAAATAACGATAACCATTTGTTTAGACTAAAATTTAAATTAATCGGTTTTAAAAAGTTTTATTAAATATTTTTTGTATGAAAAAATTAAACATTATTATGAATGAAAAAATTTATAAAGATCAATATAATTTTTATTCCGAAAATATAGATTGCAAAAGTATAATTGAAGGGCTTAATAAAAAATTTGAATTAAAATTATTTGCAAGAAGAACAAAAGTTAAAAAAAATAACAAATTATTATTTTCTAATATTATTTTATCTAATAATATTTATAATTTTTTACGTAATATTTTTTTTTCTTTGAAATATAGAAAAAAAAGTATTTACTTAATAATTTCTATTACCCCCTATACCTTTTTTTCTTATTTATTATTATTTTTTTTTACAAAAAATATTTTTTTATATTTAAGAAGTGATGGATTTAAAGAATACGAAGCTATCTTGGGCAATAAATGGATTTTTTTGTATTCTTTTATGTTTTATTTTATTACAAAAAAAGTCAAAATCATTTCCTGCGCTCCAGCTCTAACAAAGGGAAAACCATTTCATCTTGTTGAGCCATCTGAAATTGATAATAACTGGCTAAAAAACAGAAATTTTAAAAAGAGAAATAAAATTAAAATTCTATACATAGGCAGATTTAAGATTGAAAAAGGAATTTTTAATTTAATCGATTTAATAAAAAAAATAAATGATAATAAAATTAGTTTATCGATTGTGGGCGAAAAAACAGATTTAATAAAAAATATTGGAAAAAGAATTATTTTTTTAGATTATGTTTCAGAGAAGAGTGATTTAATTAATTTATATGATACTCACGATATATTAATATTGCCATCTTATACTGAGGCTCACCCGAAAGTTTTAGATGAGGCACTTTCGAGATTTAGACCAGTTATTATCTTTGATGAAATTAAACATGTAATTAACGGTAAGATAGGGGTTTTCTCTTTAGAAAGAGATGCCGATAAATTAAAAAAAACAATATATTTTATTATTAAGAATTATAAAAAAATTGTAAATGATATTAAAAAAAATAAATTACCAACTAAAAAATCTTTTTTAGATAATTTAGCTACAATAATTAATAATAATTAATTATTTAAAAGAATATTTATTTGATAGGCTTACTAAAGCCAATATAAACCAAAATATAGAACCATTTACAGTTTGAAATATACTGCCATAAGGTCTTAGTGGCCATAATTCTGCAATAAAGATAATTAAAAAAAATATCCTTAATAATCTGTATTTTTGATTAATTTTTTTTTTGAATAAACTAAAAAGATGTTTTTTAAAAATAAAATATAAAAAAAAAATGAATATTAAAAATCCTATAAACCCTTGGTTAACTAATATTTCTAAATAAATATTATGAGTATGTGGTGCACACAATAGTTCTTCTTTTTTTTCTTTAAGTTCAAGGCATTTTTTTAAATAAGATTTTAAACCTGAACCAATCCAAAAATTATTTTGAAAAACATAAAATGAAGACTTAGGTAGAGCAAAATATTCAATGCCTGTCTTTAAAATTATCTTTTCTCTTAGATCTTTATGTTTATTTTCATAAATTAAATTTTTATTTTTTTTAATTATATTAATAATTTCAGAATTTATGATTTCTGTTATATATAATAGTGGCTTGTATCTATCATGAATAAGATTATTATTTTTGTAAGCAATGGTAAAAAATAAAGCAATTAATAATATGCTAATGGTTAATATTTTTCTAAAATTCTTGAGTAAAATTAGTAAAAGTAATAATGAAAAAAAATAAATTAAAAAGGGAGTTCTGTCTAAAGTTAGCAATATTCCAAATGCTAAAAAAATTATTGAAATAGGAATTAAAATAATACTGATTCTAGATTTTGTTTTTTGTTTAAAATAAAAAAATATCAAAAGGGCTAAAATAGAAAATTTTTGAATATAACTTCCTGCAATAGCTTCATCACCAAAAATTCCGCCAAATCTGCCCTCTAGTTGAGGGTATCCCAATATATTTTTTCCATAAAAAAACTGCAAAAATATATCTAAAGAAACAAAAATTGTACAAAGAGTTGATAAAAATAATAAAGTATTGATTTTGATTATTTTATAATGAAATAAATTTCCTATTAATAAAAACAAAAAAGCAAATCTTATATTGGCTATAGATTTAGCCAAAAGAGTAAAATTATAATTTTCGTAATTAATAATTGAAGAAATTATTGCTAATATGAAAAAAATAAATAATAAGTAATCATAAACAAATATTTTTATTTCTATCTTATTTTTAAATAAAAAAATAAAACCATAAATTATAAAAAAAACAATGTAAAAAGTTATGTATGAACTAGGTAGTAAAATTACTATAGGAAAAATATTAAATAAAATTTTTATTAAAAAATTTTTTTCATATTTATATTTTTTTATATTATTTTTTAGAAAAAAATATTTTAATTGTAAAAATTTAGATTGCATATACTGATTTAATTAAATTGAATATGCTTAAAAGAACAGTTGATATTATACTACCCGTTTATAATTCCAAAAAATATATTAAAACTACAATTAATTCAATAATAAGACAGAGCTTAAAATCTTGGAACTTAATTATAATTGATGATTGTTCTAATGATGGAACTTATGAAATTTTACAGCGTATTCAAAAAAAATATAATAAAGATTACAAAATATTTATATATCGTCAAAATACAAATAAAGGTCAAGCAGCAGCAAGGAATTTAGGTTTAAAAAATTCTAAATCAATTTTTGTGGCTTTTATAGACTCAGATGATTTTTGGGATAAAAACAAATTATTAAATCAGATAAGATTTATGAAGAATAATGAATATAATTTCACTTATAGCGATTACTTTTCTATAAAAAAAAATTATCAGAAGAAAATTATAGTCCCTGACAATTATAATTATAATTCTTTTATAAAGGATACTTCAATTGCCACAAGTACTATGATAATTAAAAGTGAATTTGTAAAAAAAATCTCTTTTCCCTCAGAAAGATTATGTGAGGACTATTATTTTAAATGTCTTATTTTAAAAAAAACAAAAGCTTATAAATGTCCAACAGTATACTCCTATTATAGAATAAGAGATAATTCATTACAAAATAATAGAATAAAAGTTTTATTTGCTTTATGGAGTATAAATAAGAATTTAAATAAAATCAATTTTTTGCGCAATATATTGTCAGTATGTTTTATAATTTTTAATTCCTTAAAAAAATATGGTTTTAGATAAATTTATATTAATTAGTTTTCCAATAATCTTACTAATTAATTTTCTTTTTGTAAGAAATTATCAATTTTTATTTTTAAAAAAAACTAGAGATAATCAATTTCATAAACCCCAAGCCTTTCATTATATCTCGACTCCTAGAATCGGAGGTTTTTTAATTTTTTTTTTTATTATTATCTTTTTAATTATTTTTGCAAAAAAAAATTTATTTTTTTCCCAGATTATTTATTTAGGAGCTACTTTTTTTTTCCTAGGATTTTTAGAGGATTTAAAGCTTAATATTAAACCAGAGTTAAGACTTTTTTTAATGATAATTTTTAGTTTTTCAATAATCTATTTCTTAGACTTAAAAATAAACAATTATCAATTTTCGACATTAAATAATTTTATAAATAGCAATAAGATTATATCCTCTTTAGTTGTTTGTTTATGTTTAATATTCATAGTTAATGGATGTAATTTTATTGATGGTTTTAATGGTTTATTAATTATTCACACGATAATAATTTTAGGAATTTTATATTTTATAAATTCTCAAAATTATAATAGTGGCTTAATTAATTACTTTATATTTTTTTTTATAATTGTTTGTTTTTCTGTATTAATTTTTAATTTTCCTCAGGCTAAAATTTTTTTAGGTGATAGTGGTGCTTACTTTTTGGGTGCAACTATATCTCTGCTGACTATTGAAATAAGTAATTCAAATAAAGAAACTTCACCATTTTTTTTTGCGTGCATATTATTTTATATTTTTTTTGAGGTATTTTTTTCTTTTTTTAGAAAAATAATATTTCTTAAATCATCCCCGTTTAAGCCTGATAAGAAACATTTACATATGCTTTTATACGAATTCGTCTTTTCTAAATTCAAAAAAAAACGATTAGCAAATTACATTACTAGTATATTAGTAAATTTATTTTATTTTTTTTTAATAACTCCATTATTTTTTTTTTATAATGATAAAGTATTTTGTCAAATGTACTTTCTTTTTTTATTAATCGTATATTTATTAATTTATTTATGGCTTAAAGAAAAATTAGTTTTAAGTAGTTAATAAATTTTAATTTAGATCTTGTTAAAAGTTTTTTTTATTTATTCTAAATATTAATGGAATCTATTTGGTTGCGGGGCTTGGATTTGAACCAAGGACCTTCAGGTTATGAGCCTGACGAGCTACCAGACTGCTCCACCCCGCGATAGTTTTTTTACTTATAGCATTATATTTCAAATTATCTACTTTTGTTAAATTTAGACGTATTATTAAAATATTTGGGATATTTACAAAAGAATACTATTTATGTACAAGACCTTGCCTGGTGATTATTGCAAAGGAGTAACACCCGATCCCATTCCGAACTCGGCAGTTAAGCCCTTTAGCGCCAATGGTACTTTGTCTTAAGGCACGGAAGAGTAGGTCGTTGCCAGGCTTTATAAATAAATCCTTCTTAAATTTTTAATGAAAAATATATTAGTAGTTACTGGAGGAGCTGGGTTTATAGGTTCTAATTTAATAACCGAACTTTTAAAATTCAATAAATTTCGTATTTTAAGTATTGATAATTATTCTTCAGGCTTAATTAAAAATCATATCAATAATAAAAAAGTTAAGTATTTAAAGGGAAATACTAAATATATTGAAAATTTACTAAGAAGTTATAATGGCAAAATTCATAGCATTTTTCATTTTGGAGAATTTGCGAGAATTTATCAAAGTTTTGAAAAGATTAATGAGTGCTTCAGTTCAAATATTGAAGGAAGCTTAAGTGTATTTAATTTTGCATTAAAAAATAAAATTAGATTAATTTATTCTGCAACTTCTGCAAGCTTGGGAAATAGCGGTAAAGACATGAATTTATCTCCTTATGCTTTTTCAAAGGCTAAGAATTTAGAATTATTAGAGAATTTAAAGAAGTGGTTTAATTTTAAATATGAAGTAATTTATTTTTATAATGTATATGGAGAGAAACAAATTTGTAAAGGAGACATGGCAACAGTTGTTGGAATATTTGAGGATTGTTTCAGTTTAGGTAAAAAATTACCAGTAGTAAGACCAGGAACGCAGGAAAGAAGATTTACTCATGTATCCGATACTGTTAAAGCTTGTATTTTTGCCTGGAGAGAAAACAAAAGTAAACATTATACGATTGCAAGCAAACAATCCTATAGCATTCTTGAACTTGCGAATATGTTTGAAAGTAAGATTAGGTATTTACCAAAGAGAAAAGGAGAAAGATTTGCATCAGCTTTAACGAAAATGAACCTAAATAATAAGATTATAAGATTAACTGCTAAAATAAAGTTACGGGATTATATTAAGAATTTTTTAATGAATAATCGTTAACTTTTCTTTACAAAGTGCTCTTTAATATATAATAAAATTCCTATGAAAGTAGTGAGTTCATTAAAATCTCTTAAAAAAAGAGACATCAATTGTAAAGTAGTAAGAAGAAGAGGAAAAATTTACGTCATTAATAAAAAAAACCCAAAATTTAAAGCACGACAAGGTTAGTTATGGACATTGATCCACAAAAAAAGACCTGGTCAAATTTTATAAAATTAACTACTTATGCTTTTTTAACAATAGTAGTAGTTTTGGTTTTAATGGCAATTTTTTTATTGTAAGTTTTAATAGTTAATTTTTCTTTAAATCATCTTTAGTTGATTTATCATCGGCTATCATTAGTTAATAATTTTTTTTAAATAAATTCTAATTAATCCAATAAAAGACGAGAATATTAACCTCAAGTTTACTGAGCTTTCGCCTCGTTTTCTATTTATAAATATTGTCGGAGTCTCATCAATTTTAAATTTTTTAAGATATAACACTACTATTATTTCAGATAGAATTATAAAGCCATCTCCTATTTTTCCACATTTTCTAACAATATTATTTGCAGCTCTTGCTGAGTAAATTCTAAAACCGTTTGTATAATCTGTTATTGGAATCTTTAATAAAAATCTGGCTAATAAATTTGAAGCTTTTGAAAATAACTTTCTTTTTAGAGGCCAGTTTATAATTTTACTTTTTTTTAAATATCTGCTGGAAATCAAAAGATCGAGTTTTTTCTTTTTGAAAATTTTAATATTTTTTTTAATTTCTCCTGGTCTATGAGAATAGTCGGCATCCATTTCAATAAATATTGTCACCCCAATTTTTATTAGTCTTTTTAGACCAAGTATTACAGCCGATCCTCTTCCTAATTTTCTTTTACGATTAATATAAATAACATTTTTAAAACGTGAATTTATGTATTTAATCTTACTTTGGTAGCTATCATCAATTATTATAATCTTAACAAATGAAATATTTTTATTTATTTCTTCTACTAACTTAAAAACTTCTTCACCCTCATTATACGTTGGAATTATTATCCCAGTTTTATTCATTAACTTTTTAATTTATTATATCTTAGTCATATTTGTTTATACTAATTATAAATAAAATATATTATTAATATATTACAATTTTATATTTACTATAAAAATATCAACAATGAAAAAAAATTATATTTTAAAAAAAATAATTAAAGATTACCGGCCTGTAACTAAAAATAAAAATTCTTATAAACTTTTAGAAAATGCTTTTTCTGATGAAGATATTTTTGCTGGTACTAAAGTTTTATTTTCAAGACAAATAACAATGTCGTCAATAGTAGAAAAATTTGAAAAGCAATTTGCAAAATTTGTTGGTTCAAAATATGCTTTAATGGTTAATTCAGGATCCTCTGCCAATTTGTTGGCAACTTTTGCCGCATGTAATCCGATAAGAAAAAATAGATTTAAAATTGGAGATGAAGCAATTATTCCAGCTTTATGTTGGTCGACTTCATTGTGGCCTTTGGTTCAAGCTGGTTTAAAACCTGTTTTTGTCGACATCGATAGATTGAGTTTAAATATTAATGTAGATGAGTTAATTAAAAAAATTACTCCAAAAACTAAAGTAATTATGATTGTTCATGTTTTAGGAAATTCTTCAGATATAGAAAAAATTAAAAGTATATGCGAAAAAAAAAATATAATTTTAATTGAGGATACTTGTGAGTCGCTGGGTTCTAAATTTAAAAATAAATATTTGGGATCATTTGGTGACTTTGGTACATATTCATTTTATTATTCCCATCAAATAACTTGTGGTGAAGGCGGAGCTGTAGTTTGTAAATCATTTGATGATTATAAATTATTATACTCATTAAGAGCTCATGGCTGGGCAAGAGGACCGAATGAAATAAAGAAAGATGATCCTATATTAAAAAAAATTGATAACAAATTCATTTTTATAAATTCTGGATTTAATTTAAGGCCAACAGATCTTTCTGCTTCTATTGCCATATGTCAATTAAAAAGATTAAAAAAAATGATAAAAATTAGATCACAAAATAGAAAGAGAATAATTAATAAATTAACATCTTCATACAGATGGAAAGATCAATTTTCTTTTTTGCAAGAATCAAAATTTGTTGAACCTAGTTGGTTTGGTTTGCCTATTTTTATAGATAAAAAGTATGTTAAAATTAAAAAAAAATTCTTAAAATATTTAGAAAAGAATGGAGTCGAAAATAGACCAATTATAAGTGGTAACTTTTTAAATCAACCATGTTCAAAATTGTACAATCTAAATCCTAAAAATATCAAATTTTTTAACGCTCAAGACGTCGAAGATAGAGGTTTCTTTATTGGTATACATACAAATCCAATTACCTACAGACAGCTTATTTTAATTGAAAAAGTTATGTTAAATATTGATCAGCTTATTTAAATGATCTGTGGAATTACTGGGCACAAAGGAGTTCTAGGCAGTAGTTTTATTAAAAGTTATAAAACAATAAAGTTTCTAAAATATAATGGTGATATATGTAATAAAAAAAATATTACAACATGGATTTTAAAAAAAAATTTTGAATACTTACTTCATTTTGCAGCAATAGTTCCAATTAAAAAAGTAAAAAAAAATTATAAATTAGCAAGAAAAACAAACTATAAAGCAGTTAAGTATATTGTTGATGCACTAAAAAAAAAAAATATTCCAATTTGGTTTTTTTTTGCTTCCACCTCACATGTATACGGATTTTCAGATAAAAGATTCAATGAATCTTGCAAAACAAGACCTATTAATAAATACGGTAGGCTTAAACTTTTAGCTGAAAAATATGTAAGATCTATATTAAAGAACACAAAAGTTACTTTTTGCATAGGAAGAATTTTTAGTTATACTAGTATACTTCAGTCAAGTAATTTTTTTATTCCAAGTATTTTCAAAAGAAAAACTATTGATAAAAATTATATGAAAAAAATTAATACGTTGAGAGATTTTATTGATTTAAGAGACGTATGTAGTGCCATAAGATTTTTGATGAAAAATAAGTCTATGGGAATATTTAATATTGCATCCGGAGAAGCTATTAATTTGCAAAAAATTTTAGTTAAAATTAATAAAAATAATAAGAAATTTTTAATAAATAAAATTCCAAAAAATAATATTTTGGCCGATATAACCAAAATAAATAATATTGGTTGGCATCCAAGATATAGAATTTCAAGAATTATTGAGAAGTTTATAAAAAAATTTAGTCATGCATCGTAATAAAATTTAAATTTATTTTTTAGTATCGGGCTTTAAGTTTTTTAAATTTTTTAACTCTTCTTGTGTTTTCGTCTTTTTCTCTCTTTTTTCTTTCTGAGGGTTTTTCAAAGTGACTTTTAATTTTTAGTAATCGAAATACTCCTTCTCTTTGTAATTTTTTTTTAAGAGCCCGAAGAGCTTGCTCTAGATTGTCATTTTTAACTTCAATTTTAATATTTGCTTACCTCCAAAAAAGTGTGCTGAATTAACATTTTGGTGTTATATTGTCTATATTTTTATGAAGCTTTTTAAACATAGGCCAAAAGAAGGTTATCAAACAAAACCAAGTGTAATTAATAGAAGAAAAGCAATTTTAACAACAGTTAAATATACTTTTTTTGGTTTAATTGGTCTTAGACTTTTATGGTTACAAGTATTTCAGAAAAATAAATACTCCGTTTTATCCGATCGCAATCGTTTTAAAGAATGGAAGATTGCAGCAGAGCGAGGATTAATTTTAGATCGGTTTA
>Ga0315909_10000532_pt1 | contig 51371 bp, 67 predicted proteins | sample LakEriMetagenome_11_FD_203527 | JGI IMG/M metagenome (GOLD analysis project Ga0315909, IMG submission 203527) | Freshwater fungal communities from buoy surface, Lake Erie, Ohio, United States - Buoy 2 MA125 | ecosystem: Environmental > Aquatic > Freshwater > Lake | place: USA: Lake Erie, Ohio... | reverse complement strand
AAGCGCCGTAAGCGCCGCAGAGGCAGAAGTTTGACCTGTACCGCCATTGGCAATCGCCAATGTTCCAGCCAAGGTGACCGCACCAGAAGTTGCCGTTGAGGGCGTCAATCCAGTTGTACCTGCGCTGAAAGTTGTTACGCCTCCTGCTGGAGCCGCTTGCCACGATGCTGTTGTACCGTTGGAGGTCAACAAGTAACCGTTTGCACCAATAGCAAGGCGGGTTGCACTGTTTGTGCCGTTGCCCAGAATCAAGTCACCTGTGGTGGTAATAGGCGACAAAGCATTGAACGCCGCGCTTGCTGTCGTCTGACCAGTGCCGCCGTTTGCAATTGCAAGCGTTCCAGCCACTGTTACAGCGCCTGAAGTTGCTGTAGCAGGGGTAAGGCCAGTCGAGCCAAAAGAAATAGTTGTGACAGGAGCAACCGTGGCAGAAGAAGCCAGCAAGGTCACCACACCAGAACTATTCTTGGCGTACAACTTCATGTCGGCGATGTTGAGACCCAACTCACCATTGACAAGGTTTCCCGCAGAGGGAACGGCAGAAGCCGTATTGCTGTAATACAGCGAAATTGGGGTGAAATTTATTGCCGCCATTAGAAGGTTCCTCCTGAGATACCGCCAGTTGTGCCTGTTCCAACAGTCAGCACGCTTGTGGATGAATTATAAGAAAGGTTTGCAGATTGAGCCAGTACGCTAGTGCTTGAGGCAAACAGCACCCCATCCGCCGTGTATGACGACAAATTGGTTCCGCCGTTGGCAACAGGCAGGACGCCAGTGACACCAGTGGTCAGCGGGAGACTGGCTCCTTGAGACAAGTTATAGGTATCACCAACTTGAATTTCTTCAATTGAAGTACCATCAATTACGAGTGGGTATCGTGCCGTCATTTTCTATTCCTCAAAATAAAGCAACATTGACTATGGTTACGCCGTCATGCAACAAAACAGGCAAGAAGCCACTTGCAACTGAAATTTGTACCACAGAAGCATTGTGTAAAACAACTGGCAAATATGTGGGATTCAACTGCCAAGCGGGTAAAGACCCCGTTGACTTCAACACCTGACCAGACGTTCCGATTGGCAACTTTGTCAGTGTCGTAGAGCCAGTGGCATAAAGCAAGTCGCCAGCGGTATATGACGTAATGTTTGTGCCGCCCAAGTTTACAGGGACAGTAGTCAGCGAGATGACTGTGCCAGTGACGTTAATTGGCGCTGTTCCTGTATAGATTTGCGATGCGCTGACCTGCGCAAAAGTGATGTTGGTCGTGCCAAATACAATCACGCCCTGCGTGTTGCAGGTGTAGGTCTCGCCAGCACCAGTAGTGCCTTGTTGGACAAAGAAAGTTGAGCCTTCGCTTAACGTGGTTGGCCCAGCAATCCCGTATGTATTGGTATCAGAAGAGCGAGTTAAAACCCAGTTTGTCGAGCCAGAACCTACGCTAGTCACCACATAAACGCCGTTTTGAGTGGCGTTTGTTTGCGTGTAAACCAGAACACGGTCGCTAACCGAAAGGGTGACTCCATCAATCACCAAGGCGGCTTGTGTGCCTGCGTTGGTCAATGTAGCGCCAACACCGTCTCCAGCCCCGCCCGGTTGGTTGTAAGTTGCATTCAGCGGAGTTGGAGACTCAACACGCACTGGCGCATGGAAGTGGATGCCAGTAGCCACAAGACCGTCTACATATTGCTTGGTAGCTAACTGCAATGCCGTTGTTGGGTCTTGCGTCACAGCAACTGAAGTCAACCCGCCCAAGGTAAGGCTTGAACCGCCCAGAGCAATTGCAGTTGTTCCAACAGTCACAGACGAATTGGTAAGACTTCCGTTGCCAATGTTGGTCAAGGTGTTATTTGAACCGCTGATTGTTTTGTTGGTCAGCGTCTGAGCCGCGTTATTTGTGGTGACCGTGTCTGAAACAACTTGGGCAGAAGCCATGTTGAACGCGCCACCAGTGATTGTTTTACTGGTAAATGTCAACGAAGATGGCAACGACAAAACTGGCGTCTGACCGCCAGTGGAATCTATTTCATTGGCTGTGCCAGTTACAGAGGTCACCGCACCAATCGCAGTTGCGGAAATTGCGGTGTCCGCAATAGAGGTAATTTGACCTTGCGCGTTTACCGTAAAAGCTGGAACTTGAGATGAAGAGCCGTAAGTCCCAGCGGATACACCGCTATTGGCAATTGAAATCGTACCTGTGGAGGTGATTGGCCCTCCCGTCAAGCCAGTCCCAGTTGCAACCGAAGTCACGCCAGAACCAGCGGCAATGGTTTGCCAACTACCGTTTATGTAACCCTCAAACAGCGCAAATGTAGTGCTGTACCGCAACATTCCGTTTGCTGGGGTTACGGGGCGGTCTGCTGTTGCGCCAGCAGGAACCAACACGTTTGACGCACCGGGCAACTGTGGGTTGTTGGCAATTGAAATTTGGGGCGTGGTTGATGAATTTACAACCGTAATCTGATTGGACGTTCCGCTCACAGAAGTGACCGTACCGTCACCTTGACCGAAGTTGTACCAGTTTCCGCTTTGGAAACCTTGAAAACGAGCGGTGGTGGTGTTGTAGCGAATCTGACCACCAAAGCCAACGGGTAGCTGTCCAGTCGTTCCAGTAGGTACAGCCATCGCGCCAGTGCCGGGCAACACCACGTTGTCAGCAATTGAAATTGTTGGGTTACCAGACTGACCATCACCGTTTACAAGATTGACTTGACTAGCAGTGCCTGTAATTGTGCGAGGGCTAAGACCAGTCCCGCCAATTAACGCCACCATCCCAGAACCGCTCAAGTTGGCAAGCGATGCAGGCAAACCGTCCAAAGCAACTGTTGGGTTGCCAGAAACGCCATCTCCGTTAGAAACGGACAGACCAGCACCAGAAGAGGCTACAGAACGCCCCGTAATGGCTGTAGAAGACGTTTTAACCTGAATCCCAGCACCAGAGTTCACCAAGGACAATAAAGCGCCTGTGGTGCTGATATTGAAAAGTCCTTGAGCGCCACCGTCAGTGGTCACCAAACCATTGGTTGCGCCAACATAACGGCTGTTGGGCAACTGAGGGGTTTGGCTGACGGTCAGGTATGTGTAGGTCTGCGTTGGCGAGTTTGCAATCGCGCCCGTGGTTGTTTGAACCGTTACGCCGTTTTGGACAATAGGTACAGACTCAGCGCCAGTGATAGCACCAGCGGCTGGGAGTTGGAGTATGGAAACTTGTGCTGACATTTATGTACTCGTATTGTCTGGGGGGTTAGGAGCAATCGTATCCTTATTCCCTGTGTTGGTCGGAGTTTGAGTGTTTTGTTCGGTCGAAATCTGGAACTGGCTTGAGCCGTCCATGTTCTGGCTTCCAGTCATCAGGAAGTTGTCGTTAGCCGCAACACTCACATCAGGGCGTGCAAACCGAAGGTTAATCCTTTCGGTTTTCCGTGCCGCCAAACGGTAGGGGTCAAGCGTGTCCCAGCACCCGTCGCCACAGACGCGAAGACCGGGTGAATTCCCATCAGGTCTCAGATTCACATACGGCTTCTTCATCTTGCACCTATCGCACACCGCGATAGCAAGTGAAGTCAGTCCCGTTGTGTCCAAGAAAATAGGCATCCGTTACCTCGTGTAGACGGAAATGTTAGGGGCGAAGTAAATCGGCGACTTGTCGCGCTCTTCTTGCTCCGCTTCGTACAGGTACTTCTCAGCCATCTTTTCCAGATAGCCGACCCTGTCCATCGCTACTTGAGGGAGTTCGAGGCTCATACGGTGAGCCAGCATGAACACTACAGCCTCGTACCAGCGCTGGGGAATCTGTAGTTCGTCAGTCAAAGCGCCCACGTCCATGATTTGGCTGGAGTACCACACAGTCATCTGCACAAATGCGTTACTGGGGGTAGGCCATAGATAAATCGTTGGATTAGGAATCGTGCGGTCGAACCAAAATTGATAGGGTTGGTTCGCTGTAAAGTTCTTGTTAGGCAGGTTGGTGTAGTCATCGCGGTTTAGGCGAGACATCATCACTTCGGTGCTGTTATTGCCGATATACCACTCACGCAGGGCTAAAGTAGTCCCGCCAGAGGCAACGATGCGGTAAAACGGCACGTTTTGACCGGGGTCTATATCCGTCCACACCCATGTGTTGTCGGTCACTGCGACCGCTCCAAGGTTCTCCAACGTGGTGTAAGTTACCCCGTCAGACGAGTATTGGAGCGAAATATTCCACGTTGCTGACCCACCGCCTGCAATGTAGGGCAAAAACCCAATAGAGCCTGCATAGATGGGATTTGACGTCCCGTAATTGACCGTGAAGTTCCCATTTGCAGAAGTCTGCTGGGTGTAGGTTTCAATGTTGCCGTCGTAGAGGTTTGCGACCACACCGCCTGCGGATGAGGTATATGCCCCATCAGGGCGCGTCATCGTGCGATACAGCACGTTAAGCGTGTCTACAGCCCCGTCAGGCAGGGTGTAGCGGTATTTGTCTGGGGTGAGTCCGATGACCTCTTTTTGGATAGCCCAATACTGGATACCACGGTTAATGAGGTTTGACAAAAGAAAGCCAAGCGATTGGCGTGCGGACAAAACCTGCTCTGAAGTCAATTCTTCAGCCAGCTTACCGCATCGACGAGCGCCGTGGTCAATCAAGGTTTGTACATTGACCGTTTGTCCGTATGTATCAGAGTACGCCATAGTTCAGTTACCAGCCGGGGCAGTCCCACCGTTTCAACGATGCTTTTGCCCTTGGTGCGTCTCCTTTTGAATGTTCCACCACGCCTGACATACGAGCGCAAAAAGAGTCCTTTCGCGCCCCACCTTGAGGTTGAGGAGCCTTCAATTTGCTCCCAGTTTCACGGTTGTATTTTGCCCGACCTTTTGCTGTTAATCCAGCACCTTTTTCAACAGGCAACTTTTCACCGCGACCAACTGCAAGATTAACTTTTTTTTTGCTCATTTTACTTTGGCGGTTTTTGCCGACTGCTTAAAGTCTTGAGCCGTTGGAGCGCCTTTTGAACCCACTCGGCGCATCTTTTCGCCAGAGCCTTCAGCGATTCTTTGACGCTTTGCATTGATGTTGTCATACAAACCACCTCCTTTGAATTTTTTGCCCTCATCAGCCTTGTCAAATTCTTTTCCGACTTTTTGAGGAATGCCAACCTTCTTAGCGAACGCAGGGTTGTGCGCGACCGCCGACATCAAATTGTGTTGGGAAGATGATTTGCTTGGCATATCAGTCTGGGTTCTTGATGTAAATACCTTCAAACTCTGCGGAGACGTTTGATGGAGATGTGGAAGCAATTGCTCGTACTTCGATGTCAGTTTTTTCAACAAATGCAAGGGGCGTATGCAAGTCAACAACAAAGTCACCATTACCGGGAACACGCGAAGAACTTTGCTGTCTAAACACCCCACCCAATGGGCGTTGAATCAACTGGAAGTTTGTCCATGCGTTTGCGTTTGTATTGCCAGACGTATAGAACAAGCCTGTCAAATACAAGGTGTAGCCTGCTGGAACAGTCCAAAAAGCCATCTGTGTTTGGTTTGCGTTAAGAGCAATCATGCCGTAGACGGTTGCTGGCACGCCAGAGGTGACAGTGCCTGTACCAGCGTAGATAGTGCCTGCGGCAGTTGCGCCAGAGCCAGCAGTGACAACAAACATACGAGAAATACGCAAGTAACTATTAACAGTGTTGACTGCGGTCTGACCGTCAAGAATTACTGTTTCGCTAATTTCGTTGTAGTTAGCATCAAGACCAGCAATTGAAATTGTTCTTGCACCAGTTCCAGCCGCCGCATCATCCGCGCTAGAACTAGAGATTTTCATTACAGTAGCAGAGGCGGGGTATGCATATACACCCCCCTGCGCCCAAACTGTTTCAACAGACGTGCCAACATCGCCGTTGATACCAAATTTAAATAGCGTTTTATGACCATCAACTTGCCCACGGGCTACTTGTAGTTCAAACGGCTCGTATGCGCCTTGGCGCGTTGCGGAAGAGTAAACACCCATATTTTTCTCCAATTAAAAGCAGGGGCCGAAGCCCCCACCCGTTTTCAACAAGCGCCACCGCCACGCTTTTTAGTTGCTGGAGTAACCGTTACAGACTCTTTGGTCTTGGTCACACTGTCAGCACTTTTGGGCATGAAGTAGTCCTTTGCTTTACCAGCAAGTTCCTTAACCATACTCAGAGGGTTTAGAGCGTCTTCCAGTTCCCTACTATGCTTTTTTGAAGCGTCGTATGCACCCTTGGACAAATCCATCTCTTTGTCGGAAGTAGCACCACCGCCAGCAAAACGCTTATACGAACCATATTTCATGTTGCTTTGCGTTTTTGCTTGGCGCATGGCGGTTGCGTTCTCTGCGGCGTTGTTTTTCAACAAGCGTGCTTCCGCAGGAGTTGCGCGTCCACCGTTTTTGTAAGTACCAGCCAATTGGCTAATCTTTACAGACGATGGAACTGGCTTGCGACCTTCTGGCATCGCGACGGGACGACCTGAATTAACAGTACCCCCCGCCGCGTAGGCTTTTTTTGAGGTTTTGCCTCCAGCTTTGAAGCCACCAGCGTTACCTAAAGCAACGCCACCAGTCTTGTAGCCACCGCCGTTGCCCATCTTCACATCACCAGTTTTACCACTGGATTTGCCAGTGTACTCAGCAGTGTGCATGAGGGTATCGCGGTACTTACCGCCTTGGTTTTCGGTATTGATGATGCCGTTACCAGTCACGCCACCTTTGGCGTACTTTTTAACGTCGCCACCCTTTTTAAAGCCACCAGCATTGCCAAGGGCAACACCGCCAGTTTTAAGACCCTTGTGACCTTTGCTTGCAGGCTTGGACTCGTGAGACTTCAGTTCTTTCTCAAGACCCTTCATCTTTGACATCTCTGCTTTGTGCGTCGCCTTGGATTCGCCGCCTTCAGCCTTGCCACCTTTTTTCATTGGAGGAGGAGGCATTGCTGTGCCTGACGGCGTAACCGCAGGTTTTTTAGCCATCATTGACTTGCGACGTGAAGCCATAGAGGGCTTGCCCGGTGCGCGAACAGGAGCGTTAACAGCAGGACGACCAACAAGCGCTGGAGTACCAGACATCATGTCCATAGCACCACCGCCCATCGCCATCTTTTTGTGACCAGCTTCCGCTTTGCCACCTTTTTTCATGTTGACGTGACCGCCTTTTTTGAGTTTTAACTCAACTGTAGGCTCAGTGGTCATCATTTTGACCATTGGTTTAAATTGTCCCATGTTGCTCCCCTTTAGGCTTGAGTTACGCCGAGAGCGCCAACGCGAGTAGCGTTAGGGCCAACAGCGATTGCAGGCAACAAAATTCCCATCACTGTACGAACGATACCGTTCGATGCAGTGGCAGGTACATAAGTACCGCGAACGTCACCAGTGGTGGTTGTAGCGGTTGCAGTGTCTGCGGCAACAAACGTACCAGCATCTTGTGCCAATGTGTTGTTGCTCTTGACGCTGGCAACGTATGCCACGTTGAACACGCGAACTGGGATACCGAGGATGTCGGTTGTACCAAGAGCAGTGGTTGCACCAACTGCACCAGAAACGGTAGCAGAAGTCACAACGTAGAAAGCCTTCTTGCCGTTCACAGCCACAGACTGTGTAGTGCCAGTTGCAATCACTTCGCTCATCGCTTGACCGTAGTAATCAAAACCATTGATGGTCACGTTACGGTTAGTGATAGTGCCTGCGCCGATGGTCACAGAGATTGCGCGAGGGCAATCCAACTGGTAACCAGTGGAACCGCTGTTCAACACAATCGACTTGACGTTTGTGCCAGCAGTCAGCGTGTAAGCGCTGGTTGGCGACGCGGCAGTAGCGAGGTTGTTGGCAACAGCGGCTTGAGGAACGATGTCCCAAACGAAGATGCGACCAAGTGGGCCTACACCAACTGACATTGGAGAAGGATTGTCAAACGGTACGTTGCTGTTTGCAGTCATGGTGGTGCTAGACGCAGACACAGATTGGTTAATCGTGTATGTGCCAGTACCGCCAGTACCTGTACCAAACGCAGTGATGTAAGTACCGTCGGTCACGCTAGTGCCGTCAACAAACATACCCAAAGCAATTGGAGCGCCTTGCAACAGCGCGGTAACGGTCAATGTCGTACCAGACATTGAACCAGTGAAAGTAGTCGAGTAAGGGCGAATACCCGAACCCATAGAAGTTTGTGCGGAACCTAAGAATAGGTCGTCTGAATATTGAGGCATCGTCTGTCTCCTTGAAAAGTTTGACGAAACATTTAACAAAAAAGGGGCTGGGTTTTATCCCAACCCCCGTGGCGTGGTTTAGACGCCGGGTGTGCCGTAAACGGCGCGTGGGTCAGTGAAACCCACTTGGTAACGCTCGGTAGCCTTGTAGCGCATGGAGTCGGTTTCAAAATCGCCTTCCATAGTCTTTTCCAGCTTACGACGCATCAACAACTTCATGCCTTCTGGAGCATCTGTCTGCACCCACCAAGCGGTAGATGAAGTCAAACGAGACAGAACAGCCGCGCCTTCGTCCAGCAAACCAATAGATTTGATGGGGTTGACGTCGTTGTTGCCTGTACCTGCACGCAGGACAGATTTCAACAAAACTTCAGCTTGGAAGACGTTGCCCGGAGCCACAATCAACTGACGTGGAACCAAACGAATCTTCTTGCCGTTGTTGTCCACAGCTTGGCGAATCTGAATCAGCATCTGTTCGAGAGATGTCTGGCTCAGGTTAGCGGCGGTGGTCAGCAAGTTGCTGAAAGTACCGTTAACGATGGGGTGTGAAGCACTGTTCAGTGCCACGCCGTCACCGCCGGGGTACGCGCTGTTGAAAGCGCGGTTCAACACGTTTGCCGCCAAAGTCTCTTTGGTCTCAATCAATGACTGAGCCAAGTGACGGGCGTAAACCTGACCGATACGGATATGGTCACCGTCTTCAACCAACACTTTGGTCAATGCGAAGGCGAGGCCAAACACGTTGTACACATAGCGTTGCAAGAAGAGAACACCACCCTGCTGATACGAAACAGGAGTTCCGTCAGGCAGTTGAGGTGCGGCTCCAAATCCATAAAGGACTGGTTCTTCGTGGTAGTTACGGGGGATACCTTCTTGTTCACGGAAAACTCGTGACCATTCATCGGTACGTTGGTCATAGACTCCATCGAAGCATTCGTTGAGAATTGGTTCAACGATGCTTCTAAAGTCCGTACTGCGCATTGGAGCGGCCATTTTTTAGTCCCCCTTAAATAGCATTGATGGTTGCGACATACTGGCTACGGCTCACTTGAACCTGAACCACGGTGTATGCGTCACCCCATGCGTTATCAACACCGGGCGACAAATTGATGATTCGCAAATCACCAACAGCGCTCGAACCCACCAAACTTGTAGAGATGGTGCATTGCGACAAGCCAGTGGTTGTAGAACCAGCGGCAATGTTGCTAAAGTTTGCTTGGTCACCAACCGAAGTTTGAGCCAAGCTACCGTCTGCCTGAATGTCGTAAACGATATTGGGGTCAGAGTAGTAATAAGTCACTTGAGAACCAGTTTGGTATGCAGTGTTTGCAATCCATTGGTTGCTCACAATACGACGACCAGTAAGGTCGGTGTATTCTTGACCAGCGAAAGCACCTTGGAAGGCGCTACCAGCAGTAGCGGCGATGATGTTGCCGCTAGTGTTGAGGGCTACAGGCTGGCCTTTCAAAATGCCAGTGTTGTAAGCCGAAGCAATACCGTTGGAAAGCGCAACCGCTCTATCCAGACCCGTAGGATGGAAAGAAGGACGCAAGCCAAACGGAGCATTGGTTGAAGACATAGTCTCACTCCTTTGTTCAGTTAAACACCCTACCCAGCAAAATGCGGAGCAGGAATAGGTTTGTCAATGTCATTAAGCCCTTCGCCTTCAATCTGACCGAGGCTTCTGCCCCGACTATCGCGTCCCACGTTTTGCTCTGCTTGAAGACGAATTTTGTTCGCTTCTTCCAGCGGTGCATCATGGTGAAAATGAGCCATCACTTCTTGGTACAAGTCCATAGGAATCTTGTAAAGCAACATCTCATTACACGAGATAAAACCTTCATGTTCTCCAGCTTTTACACGGTTGTTTCGCATTTCAGGTAACTCATCCGCTTTCACGGGAACGTACCCAAGGCGAAGCCGTTTATCTATGCTGTCGTAACTGTTAGTTGTCGATAACCAGCAAACGTGCCATCCTTTCATGTCAGGCACACTAGGCAATGCACTTTGTGTCCATTCGTCTTTCCACATCTTGCGACGTTCATCCGACGATGCCATTTTGTCCTCTGGAGCCTCGCGAATCGTGTCGCGACTTCCGCGATTATCGCGGTCTCCAGCATTCAAATTTTTCTTTAAACGAGAATCCATTTTATTACTCCTTAACCGTTATTGTTGCGTGCTTCTAAGGCGTAGCGTCGAATCATCTTCGCTCGTTTCTCAGCGTCATCCCACATACCTGCATCTTTCATGGCTCTCACCTGTTCGGGTGATAAGGTAAATGAATTACCTCTACCATTATTCGATGCAAATTCGCGTCCTGAACTCGTCACTGCACTTCGCGGTCTAGAGCGTGGCTTCTCATCTGCATCTTCAGTATACCTGTGGGGTACTACTCTTTGCAAGCGCTTGTCAAGTTCTGTCCAATACTCCGCAGTTTTTGGGTCGTAACCCTCTTCTGCAAGGATGGCATCCTCGTTCAATGCGCGGCGTGAGTCGGGGTCTTTCCCGTTAGGGTCGTACCACGGGTTATTTGCCATCCAGTTGCTGGCATGGCGTTGGAGTTGAGGGTCTGGAGCCTGAATCGTGCGCTGATTTTGCGGTGCAACAGCGCGTTTCTTCAGATTTGCCAAAGCCTCTGCCTGTCGGCGTGCTTCAAACCACATTTCCTGCGCAGAAGTCAGCAGTTCACCATTACCACTGCTGGTAGCCTCGGAAATCTTCTGTTTTGCGAACAAAATGCGGTTATTTTGGTCTTCAATTGCCTTGTCTAGACGCGCAAGGTCACTTCCGTGAGACTTACGCTCCAAAACGGAAAGGCGTTCGAGCAATTGCTGGTTCTGACGCTCCAAAAGGGTCAATTTGACGTCTTTTTCGGTCGAAACAGCCTTGTGGTACTCCTTGCGACGCAAGCGTTTTTGACGCTTTTGCTCACGAAGAGCCTCTGCATCCTCGTCTACAGCCCCGCCAACGACCATTTCCTTCTGTCGGGCGCGTTCATCAGCCTCATCGGAGTCTTCGTGACCTGAATCTGGCTGTTCATCAGGAGATGGGATGCTATTTGGCAACTCAATTGTTGCCGAGCCATCTTTTTCTTCCTGAATGACAATAACTTCTTGTTCTTGTTCGGTACTCATACGAATGCCCTCACTTCAAGTGGGTTACCTGTGATTTTGGCAATCACCTCGTGGTCGTTCAGCACCATAAATTCGACGTTTTCGTCGTCTCCATGTGGAACCAACCAGCGGTCGCCAGTCCATTTTGGTACTCGTAGGTAATCTCCTACTTCGCACCATATACCTTCGACCCAAGGCTCCATCGTGTCGCGCTTTTTGAACGCTAACGGGCCAAACGCAATCACTTTAGCGACGGGGTTTTGCGCCCGTTCAGTGTCGCGAGTCTCTTCAGGCAAGATAATCCCAGATTGAGTCATTCGTTTCTTGGCTTTGCGCAGTTGTACTAAAACTCTTGCACCAAGGGGAATCGCACCGGGGTCTACAACAGGAAATGCTTCCTGTAAATCAGCGGAATTACCCGCTACCGTGCTATCGGTCATCTTCATCTTCTTTCAAAAGGTGGTTTAATATTTCCAAAGACGCTTCAAGTCCGAGGTTTTCTCCGACTAGGCGTTGGTATGCATTGAAGTCGGACGCATTTCCATGCGCCAACCCCTTTGCAATCTCAGCCTGACGCGCTTTTACAGCGCTTATAAAGTCGGAAATTAACTTCATGCGTTGGACTTATCGACGCCTTTGGGTTGGGAGAAATTCCCGTGGTCGCTGTTAGCCTCTGGCATAGTCGCTGTTGATTGCTCTTTTAGTGATTCACCTGTTATCCAAGCGCCAGCCGCCATGCGGGTCTTCTGACGTACTTGTTCCGATTGCAGTTCTTTGACTTCTTTTTCCATTTCATGCTCCTAAGTTGCGTTGTGTGGACTGGTTAAGTTTGATTGCAGTGTCTTCCTGCTCCTTACGCAGTTTGACCTCGTCCACGGTCAACTCTGCGGTCTTGATACGCTCTTGCGTCAAGTTGTTTTCGGCGTTCATAGCCACCTTGGCATCCCTGTCCTGAGCGTCTTTTTGCATTTGCGCTTGGAACTTCTGGGTGTCGAATGCCAGCCTTGCTTGGTCTGCGGCGGTACGGCGCTGTGTCTCTGCCATAGACGCCTGTAACACAGCCTGAGCCTCGCCTTCCATTGGAGGTGCTGGTGGCTTGAACTGTTGCATGAGTTGACCAAGTTGCTCCAGCGCAGGCAACACGCCTTGGAACACCTGTGCGGAGTCCAAACTGACGTGGTCTGACGCAACAGCAATAGCGCGGTCAATCTCTTTTGCAATCTTGGTGTCTTCGTATTTGCCCAAACTGACATCTCCTGCGGCAAGGACGTAGCCCTGTACCTGTTGGGTGTACCAGAGCATCATGTGTTGCTTGATATGCTCCAGCGCCTGCGGGATGAACTTGGGCGCGATGAGGCGGTTTGAGCCTAGCATCGGGTCAAGCGCAAACGTCAAGTGCGTTTGGATGTGCGCAAGGTGGTCTTGACGTGGGTAAGCGAAGGCTGGTTTGCCCAGAGCCATAGCGCTGTTCTCGTCCGCCGCGTTCAACTCCGCTGGCTTGCCAGTGTTTGGCATCAACTCGTTGACGTTAGGAACCTTGAGTTGCTTGAGCATACGGCTTACCACCGCACGCTGGTCAAAAATCTGTGGGAACTGCGCAGACAACTGCATGACCGACTGCATCTGTGCAACACGTTGTGTCTCAGAGAAGATGTGCGGGTCGCTGACAGGAACCACGTCGCTGTTGCGTCGGAAGTCTTCACGCTTGATGGGCAACTCAGCAACGATGTCACCCTTGCGTTGCTCGTCCAAATGCCAGCGGTTGATACGTCCAAGGATGTGCAACACACGGCGCTGGGCGTCATGCAGGCGTGAGTGGATGGAGGAGAACACCACCGCGCCCTGCTCAATCAACGCCTGAGTTGTACCCACTGGCATATTGCTGTTGGCGTCTGCAATCTTCTCTTCGGCTGTAGTCACCACGCCTTTGGCTTCAGTCGTCAGCCAACCCAGCAACTGGAACAGCACAGGGGAGGGTGGGTTGAAGGGCATGGGCATCGCAATCTTGCGGATGTCGTCCACACCAATACCGCCTTCAATCTCCGTCACCTGCGTGATTTCGACTTGGTCAGACTGACCAGAGACTTTAGCCCCTTTCAGTTTCAGCATCGTCAGGGAGTTGTTGACGTGAGCAGTGTCCAGCAAGGCACGCAATGACCCCGTAGCGGCGGCGGAAAGCCCTCCAATGAGGTGAGGTAGCCCAATGGCATACGCGCCCCGCCAAGGGATGAATTTGAACTCGACAATCCAGTCTAGCTTGGTAAGGGTGTCGTCGCCTTCTTCCCAGTTGCGGTACAGACCTAGCACCTTGTTGTCTAACTCGTCAATCATCAAGATGTAGGGCGCGGTATCGCCACCAGTGCGGTCGTCGTCGTCAAGGTCAAGCCAAGTGTAGATGTGGTAGACACGGCGCAAACCGTCTTCACCGTTTTCAAACTGCTTGCCTTCAATCTTGGCGTTGGCTTTCTCAGCGGCGGTTTGCTCTGGTTCTGTCGTAGTGCGAATAAAATCAATGTCGCGATACAACCCGCGCTTAATGCGTTGCTTGAACTCCCACTCGCTGATGTCCTGTTGCTCCGTCACGCGCTGTGAGGTGTAGAAGTTGGCGGATGCAAAGGGCAGAAGGATGTTGTCGATAGCAACAAACTCAGCGCAGGGGCGACGCTTCTTGTCGTCGTACCACATCTTCATAAACTGCGAACCACCCAAAGGCAACTGGGTCAACATCTGCTCCTGCTCGTCGCGGAACTCTTCAATTTGCTCAGTCAACTGCCAGTTCATGTAGTCGCGCTTACGCTCTGCGACTTCAGTCTTCTCTTCATTTACGTCGCCCAGAATCTTTGTCTTGGCTGGCCCATCAGGCGGGAACATTTCTTTGATGGCGCGGGAGGCAAAGTCAACGCACGCCTCAGCCATCATTGGGTGTACAACCTTGGAGGCTCCAAGGAACTGCGCACCACCCGGCGCATCGTCCCCCATACCAGTCCTGCGCAGACCCTCTTCGTACTGCTTGTCGCGCTTCTTGCGGGCTTGGCGGTCGTTGTCAATCAACTCTATGTACCGCATTGCCAGCGACTCCAACTCGCGCACGCTGACAACCTCTTCAGCCAAGTTGGCGTAGAAGTCTTCGTCCTCGGCGGGGCCTTTAAAGTCCTCCAGTTTTACAACAGCGGAACCGTCAGGGAGTTCCTCGACTTCGGGTTCCTCGCCGGGGAGCATATCCACCTCCGCGCCCCCCTCTTCGGTCATGCGGATGCCGTCAATAAAGCGGTCTTCGTCTGGGCTAATTGGAAATTCGGTCGCCATGTTTAATCCTTATCGTGACATTGCGGTCAATCCGCCACGTCGTTTCTTTGGTGCTTCTTTTGCAGGGCGCATATTACCCATCTTCTTAACGCCCTTTTTAATCAAGCCTGCTGGCGCGAGGATACCCGCTATCGTTTCAGAGATAGGGAATTCGTGTTCGCCAATCATTCCTGCCTTGCGCATTGCGTCGATGTATTGCTCACTGCCAAACCAAGGCTTCTCGGACGATAGGTTGGTGTTAGCCAGCGCGTCAACTCCCATCAGTCCCAAGTTGGCTAGGTCAGGGATACCGCCAAGGTATTGAGCGCCAGTGCGAAGAGCAAAGTCTTTCACTCCTCGTGCGCTTTTAAGTTGGCTGGCTTCGTCTTTGACGTTTTGCTTTGCCCACTCGTATACCTCTGGGGCGTTGCGCTTGATGTTTGCCCAATCCTTTTCCGTAAGCAGTGGCTCACGACGTGAGCCTTCAAACGGGTTAGTCTCTTCGGGTGAGGCGATTCCACCACCGTCAAACTTCTGAGGCTTTTGCCATTGAATGGTTTTGAATGCACCACCGCCATTGGCGTAGACGTCAGGAAACTCAATAGGGGGGCGTAGGAAAAAAGGCTCAGACTCTGGTGTGACCAAGCGGTTTGAGCGCTCAAGTTCTTCTTTTAACGCCTCAATAAAATCTTCTTGTGTCCTGCGTGGCATACCTTCACGCAAGTCACCACGGGGGTTAATTTTTACAAGGCTTGCTGGCGCACCGCTTTCAGACAAGGCGCGACTTCTATGCCTACCTTCGTGACCACTGATTTGTGGCTTAGATGGAATGCCCACTTCATCTTTGAAAAGATTTAGGTATGGCACATCATCAAACCCGTCGAGCAAGCGTTGTAGATGTTTGATGTACTCATCCGTTGGGACTGTCATCTTATCAATGTCGCCTTGCTTTGCCAACTCAGCCATCTTTGGGCCAACGCTCACACGTTTTTGCAACTCATTTGCGTACCGCTCAAAGTCTGCTGGGTTTATGGTAATCATTGCGCTGGCGTTGTCGCCAGTAAATGCCTCCTTGAGCGCGTCCTCTTTGTACATCTTTTCAAGGTTTGGAATCTCGTCAGCCGCACGCTCGACACGCCTTGCGCCGTAGTTGCCTTTCATGTTGCGGACAGCCTCGCGGACGTTGTTCATCTTGCTGGGGATAAGGATGCCGGGGGCTTCTAGCCCAATACGGGCGGTTGGCATCATGTTTATCCGCATCTGCTTTTCCGCTTTTGTCTCAACGGGCGCGTCAGCAAGCAAACGCTTACCAACACTAGCAAGTCCAGAGACTACTTTACTTGCCTTACCACCTTTATCCATATGAGCAATACCGCCGTGGGCTTTGCTCAAGTCAGGCTCGTTGATGTCGTAGGTTCCACGATTGCCAATAGCGCTCTTGACTGCGTTAGGTCTATAGGACACCACCTCAGACAAATCATCACCACGGTATTGCATGATGCCGTCATAGCCCTGAGCCTGCGCTCTTGCTTGAATCTGCTTGCCGATGTTTCCCTTGTCCTCGAACGCCTTCTCAACCAATCGGATGGCGCTGGCTTCGTCCATGCCAAGGCTCATCAGGGCATCAGCCGCTGGGTCAATGTTCCTGCCTGACTTGCCAATGATGAGCGGGTTGCGTATCTGAGCATGGACTGGCAACATATTTCCGCCCGCTTGCCCTTCACGCAGTGTGCCTGACGCACGGTCTGCCATAAACTGGTCAGCCATCTTCTTTGTGTAGTCGTTACCTTGACTCATCATTGCAAGCGCATCGTCATTTGGAATGCCCGTATAACTGCTTGCGTGGGCAGTGTTGGGGGTCATGTATACCCCAGAACCTAACGCGCCCTCCTTGCTGGGTTTAAGGCGTCGGATAGCCTCTTGCCCCTTACCACCTTCGGTCGCTGTCGTGCCGTGGTACAGGCGCATAGGCGTCTTGCTCTCAGCAAGGAACTTTTGGAGGTTGGCTTCACGCTCTAACGCAGGCAGGCTGTTGTCAGCCATCAAGCGCTTGCTCACGTTAGCAATGCCAGACGCAAGTTTGCCTGCCTTGCCACCTTTGTCCATATGGGCGATGCCACCGTGGGCTTTTTTGATGTCAGGCGTAATTGCATTCAGGGCGGCATCGTAATGTTTTTGGAACCTACCCAAGTCCATCTGCCTTGCACCCTCAACTCCCTCGCTGGCAATGCTCTCCAATGCGTGGTTAATGATTTGTCCAACATGGTCTGGATGGATAGCGCCAACGCCCTGCACAGCAGACTTCATCTGGTCTACGGGCATGGTGTCCGCCATCTCTTCAATCTTGTACACAGGGACATCCTTGATGCCCAATTGGCGCAAGGCTTCTAGCCTGTGCTGTCCCTCAATGACGTTGTCGTTGTGGTCAACAATGATGCGACTTATGTAGCCTTCGGGGCTGGCGATTTGGTCAGCCAGCGCTTTGACTCGCTTGACCTCGTTAGGGTCAGACATCCTGACGCCACCTGAAAGTTTATCGATGCCAACCGTTTGGTTTCCTACCGTCTTTGGGTATCGGAAGTTGGCTTGGCGAACATTAGCAACATTGTCACTAGGTGGCTTGACTTTGGGCGCGACTGGCGCATCTTGAAGCAACCTTTTGCCAACATTGGCAATGCCCTTGACCAACTTACCGCCGTCAGCCATAAACTCAATCTTCTTGAAGCCAGCCTCTCCGCCTTTTGCCATACCCATGCGGGCGTTGATAGCGGCTTCTAAGCGGGCGTCAGCGGCGTCGATGTCTACCTTGCCACCCTTTGCCATACCACCGCCAGACATACGCTTTGCCATTGCTTGGGCTAGGCGTCGGTCAGCGGCGTCGATGTCAACCGCTCCGCCCTTCTTGAATCCCTCGCGAATCAAGTGGCGAATGTACTCGTCATGCAGTGCTTGGCTTGGGAGTCCTTCGCCCTCAAGACCTAACGCAAGGTCGTAGTAGCCCGGCCCCTCGCCCTTCACCTCATACGAACCGCTTTTGCGTCGTTGCACAATCTCTGGTGACCACGGTCTTTGGAAGCGCTCAGGCTTCTTCTCCTTGAACGCCTTGTGCCAGTCAGGCAGGAATATTTCGGTCGGCGTGGGAATCATGTTGACGTTCATGTCCTTGCCCGTGAGCAGGGTGGGGAAGCCGGGGTGCAGGTCAGGGCGATACACCGACTCCTTCTCCAGCTTGAACAGGCGTGGACCCGCCGCGAACGTCGGGACGTCACCGCCATGTTCAGTATGAAGCAGTGACGGTTCCGTCTCACGCTTGAGCGTGTCCGTCGGTTTAAAGATGACACCCTTACCGCTCTTCTCGCCACCCAATGCAACACCACCCTTGCTTGGTGGGATGCCTTGACCCATCATCAGGTCAGCAAGCGCGGCTCGTTTCTCAAACGTGTCAGCCTGCCTCCAAATCTTGGGGTCACGGATGTTTGCACCTTCGCCAAAGTTCAGGGCGAGGTTATGGTTAATCTTGGCTTCCAACTCTGGTGACAGGTTCCCTTGCTTCATTGACTCAAGGAACTGGCGCTTCAGCTTGTCAAACACAACAGGGTTGGTCTTGAGTTGGTTAGCGGAACCGAGCATTGTCGTCCACACCGTCTCAGGGTCGGTCAGGTTCTTGAGACGCGCCGCTGTTCCCTCGTCCATCACGCCCCACACCTTGCCAGCGTAGTTGGGGTCAGCCTCACTGATTGCGGAGAACGGAGCGCCACCGATGTTCCCGCCGCCTACACGAGTGCGGTCAGCCTGCGTGGTGGTGACGCGCTTGACGCCCTTCTCCATCTGTTGACCAAGAGCCTCAGAGGCTTTGACTGGGGGTTGGGACTTGATGAGAGCCGCGCCTTTGCGACCAGCCTCAGCGCGTTGAGCGGCGGTGATTGCCGCAATCGCCTCAGCTTCGTTCTCCCCGTCAGCAAGCAAGCGCTTCGCTATGTTGAGTCCGCCCTTGATTGCTTTGAGTTGTTTGGGTTCTGCCATAGTTACACCGCGTAGGGATTGACCCGCTCTTTGCGGGCATAAGCATAGTCATCGTCGTCATCATACCGAGGCTCAGGGTTTATGTCGAGGAAGCCCATGTCCTTCATTAACCGAATCGCTTGCGTTGCGCTGTCGACATAGTCGTCGTGCGTCGAGTCAGGGAACGAGCATATCTGCGATAGGAACCCTTCGCACCAGTCCTTGACGTAGCCCTTGCGCACGCTGGACTCAGGGAGCCAGACACGCCCAGTGGCGAAGATGGAAGCGGTGATTTGCAGGCGTTGCATCTTGTCCGCTTTGCCGGGGTTGTACCCACGCACAGGCAGGTGAGCCGCACGCAGTTCTTGAATCAGAGAGATACCCGCCGCCTTGTCCTCCACCAGTATCAGGTCAGGGCGCTTGGCATCCTTGCCCTCGCCGTAAGAAACGCGCCACTCTTCCAGCACCTTGGGCTTGAGCAGAGGGAAGGTGAGGTGTTCAGCCCAGCAGTCGATGAGCAGGACGGACATTGGCCCATCCTGTGGCTTGAACACGCCCCACGTTGTCATCGCGGTCGGGTCGTTGTACTCCTTGTCACTGAAGGCGCAGTCATACGACTGGACGATGAACTCGAACTTAGGGAAGGGCTTGTCCGCTGGGTACAGCTTGAACATATCGCGCCCGACCACCTTGCCGTCCTCAAGGTCGACCAAGAGACCCATAACCTCCTGCTCGTACAGCTTGGAGCCTTTGTACTGCTCTAGCTGGTTGCGGAAGGATGACGCTAGGTTGGCTTCGTTCTCGTAGGTGCTGGCGCGGTCAATCACCACGTCGTCGCCCTCACGTCCCACCAAGTCAATGATGAGGTCTTTGGGGCGCGGTGTCGTTGTCACAATGACGCGGGGCTGGTCACCCAGACGCAGACCCATCATCATCATGTCCCACGCCTCACCAGCGCCGAGGTACTGGAAGGCGGCTAACTCGTCACACCACGCGAAGTGGAATTGAGGGCCACGCAACCGCTCATACGAGTCGCCACTGATGCCACGGATGATGGAGCCATTGGACAGCTTTATCTGATGGTCTTGCTTGTTGTAATCGACCACCAACTCTTCGGGGATGCAGGCGAGTAGTCCTGACTGCCCCTCAAAGCAAGTGAACTTGATGTCATTCGACGTTGGAGCCAGCACGAGGCAACGGCTGTTCGGGTTTGTCCATGCCCACCACCAGAGCGCCTCAGCGGCGGAGCGGGTCTTGCCTGCACCACGTCCAGCCAGCATCATCCAGACGGTGTAGTCCTGCTCTAGCGGTGGCGGTATCTGGTAACGGTGGGCGCTGGCTACCCAAGTAGCGTGGGCGATTAAAGCGATTCGGTTATGCTCAGGCTCGGCATTGAACTCCGCCTGTACATCTGGGTCTGACAGCAACTCAGCCAGCACGCTTGGTCATCTCCATGTTGCGGATAACCTCAAGGAACTTGTTGGCGTTGGTGTCTTCGGTCTTGATAGCGGCTCCACCCTCCACGCCTTCCAGCGCCACACGGTCGCCGTACTTGCGGGGCTTCAGCTTCATAGCCGTCCACTTACGCGCCTCTATGCGGTTCTTCTGCCAAGCGATGTATGTCTGGTCGAGGGAAGTCCGCCCGTCCTTGTCGGTGTACTCAGGGGGCATCTCGTCAGCGATGTCGAGGATTTCGTCAGCGTTAGTGTCAGCCTGCTCCTCCCGTGCGCGTGCGTATTGCTCCGCAAACAGAGGATGGCGAATCAACCACTCGTAAACTGTCGACTGCGCTGGGAACACTCCCACCGTATCCGCCTTCAGTATCTGGCGTAGGCTCATTCCCTCACTGAGCATCATGCATATGAGGTCTGCTGTCTTCTGGTTGAATGTTGTCGGGCGTCCCGTTGTTTTGGGCGCTACAGGCGTCTTTGCGGGCGTGGTGCTACCTTGGGCTTGCTTAGTAGCCTTCGGTGTCTTGGCGGGCTTCTTAGCCGCCTTCTTGATGGTTTCTGGCATAACCCGTAATCCCCAGTGAACGTGAATGAATGACTCAAGTGTATTCGATTCGCTTTCATTTCGCCAATTGGATACTTATCCACGGGCATTGGATACTTAATCGCGGGTCACTGTATACGCAGAAACCGACTCGGTTCTACTTCGCTTTAGATTCGCTACACAGTCTCTTGACGTATGCGCTGGATTCTTGTTTCATGCAATCCTCCTCGTCCAATGTGAAGTCAGGAACCCACATCCAGAACACGAGGAAAGCAATGAACATTATACCAATCACCACCTTCTCAAGCAATGACTCTTCTTTCATTTTGTCTCCTCCTTATGTTTGGCTTCAATTACATAATCATGGAACACGCTACCTTTGGTCACGTCACCGACCTTATGCGCTTTGACCCAACAAGTTTTACCCGTATTTAAACGCCTTAAATGCCCCCTACGGTCATGCAATCTAGGGCTTGCGTGTGTACCGCCTTGATGTCCATTTTTAGGCTTGGAGGCTTCTACAACCACCGTTGTCCAAGCGTAAGCAGGCATCTTGCCTTCTTTGATTTTGCGTTGGTTCGTAAAAGTTGTTTTGATTTCTGGCTTATGTGACTGTACTGACTGACATAAAGATTCATACCAATTGCCGCAAAACCCAAGCAAAGTTTCCGCCATTTCTTTTGATATTTTTGCGCCTTCATCTACTGGGCCATACCGCAACATATCACCTTCAATCAAATAAACCATTGGTGGAAATTTAGTTGGAACCTGCCCTGTCACGCCTTTCCATGTTGAAATTACAATACCTTCTTCAGGGTCAGTTCCAACCACCATAAAAATGGTGTCGTAAGAAACATGGTTTCTTGTTTTTCCCCGCCAAACCACAATGTTTTTTTCAAACGGAGGTCGATATTTCATCAGTGGTTCAGTTACGGCATGACTTCTATCGTCAACGTAACCAGATAAATCAAACCACTGAATTTCGGTAGGGTCTATACCACCATCAAAAGCCATTTTGATAGTTTCACGAATTAGCGGTGTCACGCTTTAACCTCCTCCACAGTCACGCGGTACTTGCGACCGTTACGGTCTTCCACGTCGATAGTCTTCTTGGTGCTGGCAAAGCCACCAGTCTCAGTCAAATCGTACTTGGGACGGCTCACGCTGGCAAGCAACTTCTCTGTGTCGTTCGCCTTCAGGTTGCCCACGATAGTGTGAGCAATGTAGTCGCAGTAGACGACGTAGGACTTAGGCAGGTTGTCAAAGAACTTGTTGACGATTGTGTTCATGGTGTCAAAGTGTGTCATATCGATTCGCTTTCGTTTGGTTAAAGATTAGGTTTAGGGGCTTGCGCCCCGTGGTTTAGAAGTGTGGGTCAAAGTGATGGTCACGCATACCAAGAACCAAACCACCACTACGGCGTTGCTTGAATCTGCCTGTGCCTTGGTTGATGTAACCGCGAACCCATTTGCCTGTCTTGCGCTCCATGCGATACATATCGGCGTACCCAGAAGGGTTTGGCTCGAAGGTGTAGACGGCGCTACCGTCATGCACGCTACCAGAGACAACCGATGGCTTGTCTTCAATAACGAAAATCTCGTATGCCCAGACCTTGCTGGTCAACTCAGTGACCTTTGTCACTGTCGCGGCGTGGCGGTCAGTCCACGACAACTTGGTTGCGCCCATGCCAACTTCAGGTGCTGGTGCGCCAATCGTCATGCGGCTGTACAAGTGGTTTACGACGCTGTTTGTTTGTGTTCCGATGTTCATTTCGCTGTTCTTTCTGTGTTACCTGACTGTGCTGGATTGCTGTGTCAGTGGTGTTAGTATAACCTTAAATTAAACGATGCAACAATTATCTTAAAAATAATTGTAGGTACTTTCCCTAACCTGCAAAATACTCAGCAATCTCAGTCTCAATGCGACTAGAGTCCTTGCTGGTCAGCTTGCGCTCAAGCCAAGGGGCAGGGCGTCCACGGCGGTCACACACCTCGAACGCGCAGTCGGTGTAGCCACGATAGTCCCAGTCACTGGCGGCGTGGTAAGAGTAGGAACCCTTCACGCACTCGTATTCGGTAACGCCAATGATGCAAGGGATACCCGCAACGCGGGACTCAATTTGTGCAATGTATGACATGGAGGTCTCCTTAAAAGCCATAGTTCTCTGCGCAGATGGGGCCAATGCCACGAGCAACGCTATCGCTGTCAGTCAATGCACGACCACAGACAGAGCAAGCGCCGAATTTCATGCCGTAGGCTACAGCGGCTTGCTTGGGGTCGCTGGCGACCGCTGTAATGCGCTCTGAGGCTTCTGTGGTGCAGTCGCGTGATGTGAAGAGGCGACCGCCCATAACCTTGCCCAAGTACACGCCGTCACCCTTGGACTTGATGTAGATAGCGCCAGCGTTCTTACTGTTCTCACCAGCAGGGCTGAACACAAAGGTGTCAAGGCGCAACTTAGGGAACTTCACGCCTGCTTGCTTGGCGTTGTTGAATGCCACCTCAATAGCCTCAACGGATACCACAGGGGCTGTCTCAGCGCGTGTGGCTTGTTCTACAGCGCGAACGGCTTGGCGCTCTGCGTCCTGCACAGTCAAGCGCTGGACGGTTTCCATCTGGCGCTCTGTGAGGTGACCAAACTTGTTGAGGGCGTCGAGCATAGAACGGGCAAACTCAAAACGTGGTGCGCTGGCTTCCATCCACGCGGCTTCGGCTGGGTTGGCTTCTTTCCACGCCTGAACCTTGACAGCCTGCGCGTCAGCCTTAGCAGTAGCGCGACGCTGTGCGCTGGCTTTTGCCTTGGCGCGTGTAGCTGGGGAAGTCTTGAAGGACATCTTGCCCTTACCCTTGCAGGCAAAGCACTCGCCAGAGCGAACGTGGACGTAACCGAAGGTGTAGCGACCAGTGCCGTTGCATTTAGGGCAAGCCTGCTCGAAGTAAGTTACCTCAGAGGAGGAAGACTTAGCTGGTACGCCGAAGTCCAAGTCGTCTTCCATGTCGCTGAAGGGGTTTGATGCTGTGTTCATATTCGCTCCTAATTCGCTGTTACCTGCTCATTGCAGTGCTGTTAGTATAACGCGAAATTAAACGAGCCAACAACTATTTTAAAAATATTTATTAGGACTTACCCTAACCCTCAATTACCCAGCCTGCGAACTCGCCCATGCGGAAGAACAGCTTGGCATCCTCCCCCAAAATGGCTGGGTCAAGGGGTATCTGCACACCAGCCAGACTCATCTCTTTGGTCAGCACGTCCTCTGGCTTGGCTCCCTGCTGTAGTTTGAACTGCATCGTCAAGCGCTTCAGGACGGTCGCAAAGTACCCGCCGTGGTCACAAACCTTGTCCACCACTACTATGACCCCACCACGCCTTAAATTCGCTCTCATAGAGTTGATTAAGGCTTTGCGGCTCTCGATAGGGATAAACATGAACGTCAGGAACACGATGTACACATCAGCCTTGGGCATCTTTGAGTTGGTGATGTTCACGTTCTGCACAGCAACGCATTTGCTGTTCGCATACTTTTCTTGCAACACCTTGCACATCGGAATGCTGTTCTCAATCGCGATAACGTCTGCCAATCGCTCAAATGTCAAAGGCATAAGTTTGTCAACCATATTGCCTGTTGACGAACCGATGTCCGCTATCGTCCCAAATTGAGGCAAGTAATTGCGTGCGATATACACCACGGCGTCGGTCGCCATGTCATACCAAGGCAACTGCTCACGGACATGAGAGTCAAACGTGCTGGCAATCTCTGGCGTGTCAAATGTCCAAGATTTCATAATGGGAACCTCTTTGCAATTTCATAGATGACGTTGACCGTGACGGCGCGACCGCACCTCTCATATCGTTGTGAGTCCGTGGCCTCTGAGCCATCGGCGTACCACTTTGTCCAGTTGTCTGGCAATGACTGAAGCCGTTCACACTCAAGCGGAGTCAACTGCCTCAGAAAAGACCCAACTGACTGGCCTCCTCTGGTGTATCCCCGCCCAGACTCAAAAGCCTCTCGACATACTCCGTCCTCAAGGTAGACGTTGTTAGTGTCTCCCTCGTAAAGTCGGTGAAGTAAGGTTCCGACGGCAAACCTTTTATGATTTGCGGCTTGAACCCACGGTTCAGCAACTTGTTGCGCTCCGTCTTGAACACCATCCTCTGAATAGCATCTTCCGAGAGGAAATACTTGGGGTCTGGGTCGGTCTCTAAGATGTCCGACAATGAATACCCGCTCCCTACTCTGCGGGACTCCAAAATTTTTGCTGTTAAGACATTCCCATTGGACGTCATACCCCAATTCATCCAGACTTGCGACGATAACTCCAAAGGTTCGCCCCCCGTCGTGGTTGAGGAGTCCTTTAACATTTTCAAGGAATAGATATGGGATTCGCTTACCAGCAAGGATGCGGCAGATTTCAAAAAAGAGAGTACCGCGTGTATCCTCAGTTCCAAATCCTGTTCGCTTACCAGCAACGCTAAAAGTCGCGCATGGAAATCCTCCGACGAGTAGGTCGGCGTCGGGGATGTCATCAACGTGAACTGTCCTGATGTCTCGTCCATCTGGGGCGTGCTTGAAGTTGTGTTCATAGATGCTCCTTGCCTTTGGCATAAATTCGTTTGCCCACACGCACTCGTGGCCCGCCCGTTCCAACCCCAAGCGGAAGCCACCAATGCCTGCAAACAACTCAATGAATCTCATTGAGGCTTACCTTCCATCTTGAGGTGCGCCAGCAACTCAACCAATGCAAACCTGTCGTCTGGGTATTGCTTGATGTAATTCTCAATCTCATGGAGAACGTAATCAAAGCCGCTGTTGAATCCCTTGATGTATTCGCTCATAACCGCCTCCGCTTGTGGTCGCTTGCAATCTTTGTGTTGGTCGATGAAATAATCCATTGCGTCAATGATGACGTTGATAGGTGCAGGCATAAAAGGCGGAGCCTCTTCTGCGCCGCAGAACTCGCACTTAAACTTGCCGTTCAGGCTGTTAGTGATGACGTGGTCACTCATGCTGTCTCCCTTGCCTCTTTGCGACCGCGCTCAACAAAGTAGCGTGCGTCTGATTGCTCGTCGATGCGTTCCTCTTGAAGCATCTTGCGGATGCCCTCCGCTACAGCACGCGCCTTGTCGGCGCTGGTTGCCTTCTCGTACCTGTAGCCTGCGTTGATGTAGTCTGCCTGCGCGTGTTTCATGCTCAACCCCTCACAGTAAGTTCTTGAATGTAAAAATTGCGCAGTTCGTTTTCTTCTGCGCACTTCAATGCCGCTTCGCGTGTAGCGAACACAGCAACTACATCAACCTCTTCTTTTAAAACATAGACTTTCATAATCGATTCGCTTTCGTTTGGGTTAGCCCCCGAAGGGGCTGGTTGATTAACGTGATGTGACTTTGACGCTGAACACAGCGGATGTCTTGGTGAACTTGGCGTATGCGTCTGCGCCGTGTTCTTTGATGAATGCGTCCTTGTCGAACACAGAGCGGTTGCTCTCAATGTAGGTAGCCTTGAAGATTGCACCCTCAACAACCTTTGCACCACCTGCGCTGGCTGACTCTTTGATGGAGTCTTTGATTGCGTCGGCTTGCTTGGTGAGGTCGGCAATCTGAGCCAAGAGTGTGCCGAGTGTGTCTACTGATGTGAAGTTGATGTCGTTGTTCATGGTTCGCTTTCGGTTGTTACCTGCCTTGCAACAATTGCTTGGTCAGTGATGGTAGTTTAATGCCAAATTAAACGCGGTCAACAACTTTATTAAAAATATTTCTAAGGAAAACCCTAATATTGTTGTAAATAAACAACCGCTTTACGCGGAAACCGTAATGCCCAGCAGTTCCAACGTCTCCTTGAGCAGGTCAGCCTCGTCGTACCCATAGTGCTTCTCGAAGCCTTTGGTTCCCATCCCATGCAAGCCAGTAGAGCCTCTATGATGCTCTGGGCATAGTGGTATGACCGCCATATGGCTAGAACGTCCCCAGCCCCCCGCTAATCGCCTTGGATGGTGCAGTTCAGCGGGCGTTCCCTCGTACCCCATCCGCCTGCACACAGCGCAACCCAACTCAGCCACGGCGCTCATGTGCTTTTTTTCTTTGAGTGTGGTCATTGGCGTGTAGGGATTTGGGCTTGCATGAACTTGATGAACTCTTCATCGGACTCGTCAACGGGTTGCGCATTCTCAAACAGGGTTCCGCTCTCAGCCATCTGGTGGATGTCAGCCAGCATCTCTGCTAGTTCCTCTGGCGTTCCATCAAAGTTGTCGAAGCAACCTTCGGCAAAAACAATTTTCAGCTTCTCAGTCATTGTTTACCTTTCGTAAAACCTGCGCGGTTTTTTAAATCGTGGCACGTCTGGCATCTCCACTGCGGAGCGCCTCTACTGTTTTTACCTTTTACATCGGCTGGTCGCAAGCGACACACCTGACACGTTGGCTTCTTGTCAGTCATTCAATTCCTTTTTGAGTCGCTCATTGCGTGAGCCTGCCTCGAATCCCGCGAGATATGCGCGACGCTCTACCCAGTATTGTTCTGGGCGATGGCTGTGTTCCCACTCGTCAAAAGACTCGACGTTGGTCTTTAACGAAACAATCTGACGCTTGCGCCAGCCACTTGCCTGCTCACGCTCTATGCGCTCAAACTCTTCGTCTTCTGGTGTAGCCGTCACAATCATCCTCCACATTGAATAAACCATAAAGAATAAACCAGTGCCAAACAAAACGTGATTGTGGATTACCCAACCATCAGCGAGGCAGACCACCCACGACAAGCCGTGGATGACGCCCCATTGAAAAGAATTAAAACGCATATCTGTTGGAACAAATAACGTCGATGACCGTCTCAGCGCTGTAGCCGTTGACGTAGCGTTTACCGTATATCACACGGGCGCGTAAGCCAGCCTCTTGGCAGTCCTTGATAGCGTCAATCTGCTCACCACGACTCAACGGTTGGATGTTTCTGTCCATGATTAGGTTCTGCACAGTGACGTGCGGTTCCTTGTTGGATGAACACCCAGCCAATGCGCTTATTGCGCACACTGCAATAAAAATCTTTTTCATAGCGTTGCCTTTCCTTCTGCTCTGTTATTTGCTTGTTCTGTTCGCCAAATTTCGACACGCAACTCTGCGGCTGTTATGTCCCACTTCAGCTTCTCTTCAATTTCCACTGCCGCCTTCAGCCCCATAAGCAACTCGACCATCTCAGGGTGAGCGTAGGCTTCGCGCTCCTGCGCACCTATGGCGGTCTCCATGCTTCGCTTCATAAGAATTCCCTTGAGGGACTTGCGAAATTGCTCTATGTACGTTCGCTCTGCCTTCGCTTTTGCAAAGAGCGCGGCGTGCTTCAAGATGTAGTCCACCGCCTTGTGAGGGTCTCTCTCTTCACTCATAAAACATTCTCCTTTTTGCGCGATTGCGCTTGATTACCATTGCAACAAAAATCACCAGACAAATCCAAAACATAAATCCAGACATTGCCATGAACGTCCAAAAGAAATCTCCAAATGAATCAAACATTTATTCCTCCTTGTTTGGCATACAAAGCCAGTAGTACCACATCAATAAAATGCCAACACCCCACGCCACAACCCCAGACAACAAAAAAAACAAACCAATCACATTTAAAAATGCATCCATCAGTCTCCCCTTTTGTTTACGAAGTCCTCACGCACGTCGAGCATTGCTTGCGCTTGTTCATACGCTTCGTAGGCAACATCAATCTTTGACTTTGCCACCTTGCTTGGCTTCTGCATCAAAGCCATCAACGCAAACATTGCGTAGATGTCAATCAACTCTGGTTCTGTTTTCATTTTTTATCTTTCTCTGCAAGGTATTGCATGACGTGTCCGTGCAATACATCAATCAGTGGTGGCTCCCCCGTGAATAAAAAATACACCACAACCAGTGACAAAATCCAATTCATAAAATTCCCTCTATGGTTATCTTGACCATACCGCCAACCTCGTCTGCCCAGTACACACGCAAGTCTTCAATCAAAGCGTCGTCTTGCATAACGCCAGCGTGAGTCATGGAGTCAAGCAAAGCCTTCAGCAAGTTATCCAAATCACGGCGACGACGGTCAGGGCGGAACGCTTGAATCTCCACCTTCACCGCGTAGTCGATGTGCTTGGCGGCGCGTTGTATCAGCACTTGGTCAGCGACCGCCTTGCGGTACTCGCGCCCCTTTGCGCTGATGATGGTGCGACCGTTAAAATTGCGCCAGTAAGTGTTGACCGTGGGAGGCCAAGGCAAGGTGATTTCAATCATTGGCGTTGCGCTGGCACGCGGTTAAGAATGTCGTTTGCTAACGGCGAGTTGAAGTTCTCGTCGTCCTCTTTCCCAGCCAGCTTTGCCTCATAAGCAAAAGCCATTTCTGCGCAGGCTTGACGCTCCATGAACATAGCCTGCTTGGTTGTCTCAATTGCCACTGCCAAAATTTCAGCCTTTGCTTCACTCAACGCTCTGTTAAATTCGTCTTGCGTAAAAAACGCTTGACCCTGTGACAGTAAGTTTTTTTCAAAGTTCATTTCCATTCTCCTTCGTTACCTCGGTTACCTTTAGACCACTGCTCTCTAACATCCGCCTCAAGGCGGGACTTGGGGTGAAGTTCGTTCCACCCTTTGTGACGCTTCCCACGCTCGTCAACGTAACCATTGAACCAGCGGTACGCGCTATCGCGATTTTTAAGGCGCATCTTGATGACCTCCCGAACGAGACAACGGTGACGATGCTCATCTTCTCCTTCGCCCTCCTTGCCATAATTCAAAACCCTCCTCCGTTGTCAAAGGACATCGGCATTGAATCGTGATGCTCGACAAACTGCTGGCTGTCTTTGTGATACCAAAGCGAGTACCAATCCTCAGCTTCACCGTTGCGTTGCTTCTCGCACATTAGGTAGGCGTCTGGAATCATTACATCAACCACGCCATTCTGTGCATCGTGTTCTTTTTTCTTGTTGCGCCACACCATCAGCACGTTGTCCACTTGGTCGCTGATTGAGCCTGAGCCTTTGATGTCATTCTTGTTTGGCTTCACCTCTTCGCTTTGCAACTTGCGTATGTGGTGAATGAGGTGAACATGGACATTGTGGTCACGCGCCAGCGATGTCAACTCATCCACAAAAGACTTCTGAGCGTTGTAGTCGTCCTCGCCAGACACGCACTTCATCAGCGAGTCAATGAAGATGTGTTGCACGCCCAACTCAACTGCGCTGTAGCGAGACACCGCGATGACCTGCTGTGCAGTCACAGTACCTTGCTGGTCATACAGCCACAGGTAGTCGCAGGCGTAACCCCTCATGCGGTCAAACAGGTTTGTGAGGTAGCGGTTCTTGTCGACATAGCGTGGCGCGTCAATGTTCTCACCTGCAAACTGTCGAAGCATACGAAATAACGTCCGCTTAGGTTTCATCTCAAACGAAGCAATCATCACCTTTTGCTTTTGCTTGATAAGCCCTAAAGCAATCATGCCAGTCACCATGCTCTTGCCTCCACCGTTACCGCCAGCGTACAGCGTCACCTCACCAGCGCGGTACTGAAAGCCTTGGTGAGTCTTAGACCACGGCATGGTTTGATAGTTGTCCACCACTGGGTTTGCAAGTTCGTCTTGGAGTTCATCCAAAAACTCATTCGCTTGCTTAACCTTCTGCGCAACGTCATTGGCTTTAAGGTATTTTTCAAAGTCCACCTCGTCTGGCTTGACGATACGGATTTTCCGAGCCGCGTCTAATTCTTGCGCTCTTTTTTGTACGTCAGACATTTGCATATTTCATTGCCTCTTCAATTCGCTGTTGTGATAATTTCATTCGCTCTCTGTCGCCTTCGCTCAACTTCTTACCTTGGCTCATGTCGTAAGCACAGATGGATACCACCAAAGCCTCAAACGAAATGATGCGCATCAAGTCGCTGGCGTAGAACGCAGGCTTCATGCTCTTCTTGCCTTCGATTGGGTACTCGCGTCGCTTGTCGTCAGGCGGGAACAAGTCGGTCATGTCCATGCCCAGCGCCTGCACTACGTTCAAGGTCTCGCAACCCGCAAAGCAGTGAAGCAACACGCGCCCGTCTTCCGTCTCACGGATTGCCAGTGAAGGGCCTTTGTCATTGTGGGCAGGACAGCACGCAGTCCAAGAGCCATTGCGACCCTTGACCTTGGTCAGCATACCCAGCATACGCTCGACAGGCGTCATATGACCCTCCGACCCACGGCTGGCGTGCCTGCATCGTCTTCCCAGCGACGTTGGTTGATGTATGTCAGCGGTGCTGGCTCAAACCCGCCAGTCCATTGGTCAGTCACCTTGAGGATGTTGACTTGAGAGATGATGGTCTCCGCCACTGAGTCAAGCCCAGCCTTCGCCCACTTCTTCTGGCACTCTGCTTTTGCAACTTTGCGTTTGGAGGCAGGCCAAGCATTCCAGAACTCGTCGAATTTCGACGATGTATTTATATTCTTATTCTGTATCTGTATCTTCTTAGGGTTATCTTTCGCTTTCGATTCGGTTTTCGATTCGGTTTTTGACGGTCTCCCGCCTCGCTTTCCAAGTTGTCGATTATTTTCAACTTGATGTTGATACTTGGTAACTTCGACATGGCAACGATTGTTAAAATACCCTGTTTCGGTACGTTCAAAGAATTCATCCAAAACCGATTCGGTTATGTCCAAATCAAGGCGAATCTTCCTTGCAACCGATTCGGTATCAAGTGGGATTTCCTTCTCGCTCATGTAATAAAGGTCAAGCAGGCGTCGGTACGCCAAGTCCTCAGCATCAGACAGATGCACTGTGTGTGTGAGGTAGTCACCGATGTGAAATTTGTACCATATCATTTCGCTGTCTTTCCAAAGATGTCTGGGCGCAACTCCGCCCGCTTCACTTTCCTGCCTGTATGCAACTCAATGTCGCGTGCCAGTTCGGGACTAGGCAGTTGTCGCCCCGTAACAATCAATGAAAACCACGTCTTGCTGATGCCCAGCTTGCGGGCTAACGCAATCTTCGTCCCCCTTGGTTTGTCCTGAAAATATTCGTTTAGAGTCATCGGGTTCCTTTCTTGGTTAAGCGGATGTTACACTAAAAAAAATTGTTGTGCAACGTCAGATTAAACATGATACACTACGCCCAGTTTAACTTGAAAGCGAACATATGACTAGCGAATACGAAATGCATCAACTGATGCTTGAGAGGCAACAAATGCTTGAGGAGGCTCTAGAACGGGCTGAGACAGGCGTTGCAACCGAGGACGACTGGAACATCATCCGCCACGAGTGCGGACTGTCCAAGAGACCTATAGTGACTTTAGAAACTGTAACCCTAACTAGGAGCGAATGATGGCTTTAATAGCGAAAGAAAGCGGAGGCGGTGGTGGTGAATTTACCCCAGTGCCACAAGGAATGCACCTTGCACGGTGCTACCGAGTCATTGACTTGGGAACTCAAGAATCAACTTACCTTGGAACAGTCAAAAAACTGCCCAAAGTGATGTTGCAATTTGAGGTGCATGGAGAAGACGACGCGGGCAAGCCCATTGTCACAGCCAAGAATGAGCCTATGTCCATCAGCAAGAACTTTACGCTCTCGCTGGCTGAGATGGCTACCTTGCGCAAAGACCTGCAAACGTGGCGTGGTCGCGAGTTCACACCCGAAGAGTTGCGTGGCTTTGAACTCAAGAACGTGCTGGGCGCGTGGGCGATGATTTCGGTCATCAAGGCTATGGGAAACAACGGCAAGGAGTACACCAATGTCGCCGCCATCATGTCTGTACCCCCAGCAATCAAGAAGGCTGGGATGCCCCAAGGTCACAACGACTTAAAGTTGTTCTCAATTGACGAACCCGATATGGCGCTGTTTGACAGCTTCAGTAGCGGTTTAAAGGAGAAAATCCAAAAGTCGCCAGAGTGGCAGGGTCGAGGCGGTTCAAGCGCTCCAGCGCCCTCTAAAGCACCTTCTAGTGGCTTTGACGACATGGACGACGACATCCCGTTCTGACCATGAGGCTTATGCGTAACCAAAAAGCGGCGCACATTGATTTCTTTCAGTTCAAAGGAATGATTGAAACCAATCCCAAGGCGACGCCCTGCGACATTGACATGATTTTTGAACGCAAGTGCAAATTCTTTGTCGGTGAGTGGAAGCGGGAAGGTGAAAGCATCAGCCAAGGACAGGGGTTGCTTCTGCGCAATCTGGCAAGGCAACCCCAGTTCACGGTCGTCATCATCCAAGGCAACACGGACGGTGAGATGGTAGTCGAGAAGTTTGAGCAACTTTGTTCAGACGGTCGTTTTAGGGTGCGTGGCAAATCTGTTGATGACCTCAAAAAGTTTGTCACGCGCTGGTACAACTGGGCAGACGCCCAAGAATTTCAATGAGGAAAAAATGTCACTAACAACTCCAGCAATACGCGCAAGCGAATCAAATCATTGGTACACCCGCGATGGTGCGCCACAGTACACCGTAGAGGCTAAGAAGGGCGGGCAACGCAACACCACCCTTCGAGACGCTCGTACAATGAACTTGGTTCCCAGTGTCACTACAATCCTCAACATCGCCGCGAAACCAGCCTTACTGGCTTGGATGCAACAGCAAGTGTTGTATGCGGCGTTAACGCTTCCCCGACGCCCCGACGAGCCTGAAAAGGAATACATCGACCGAATCATCAACGATTCCAAAGAGCAGGGTCGTGCGGCGGCGGACGCGGGAACAGACATCCATGCATCCATTCAAGGCTTTTATGAAGACAAACCAACAGGAAAACACCAGCAGAGTGTTGACGCCTGCTCTACGGCAATCAAAGAACATTTCGGAGACCAAATCTGGATTTCCGAGCGCTCATTCGCGCATGAAGCGGGTTTTGGAGGTAAGTGCGATTTATTTTGCGCTGGCTCCACAAACGTCGTCATTGACATCAAAACCAAAGAGTTTACCGACCCCGCAAAGGTTGATGGATACGATGAACACCTCATGCAACTCTCAGCTTACCGAGTTGGTTTAGGCATCCCCCAAGCACGCGCCGCCAATGTCTTTGTGTCTCGCAACGTCCCTGACCTTGTCGTGGTGCGCGAGTGGAGCGCAGAAGACCTTGACCGTGGCTGGGAAATGTTCATGCACCTCCTGCAATTTTGGCAAATCAAAAACTCTCACAAATAAGGATTGAAAATGTTAAGCGAAGAAACAGTCAAACAAATCTTCTTCCAAAGCGACCGCCCCCGCAAAGACCCACTCATGGCGGATGAGGTAGACATCATGCAGTTTGCGCACAACATTGAGTTGTATGTGGCTGTGGAGTACGCACGCAAAGAACACGCACGTTGCGTGGAGATTGTCAAAGACATGAACCGCGCAGTTGGCGAGGCTTTGGACAATCAACGACCAGCATAAAAAAAGCCCCCCAATTAAGGGGGGCAAAGAAGGAGAGCGGCAACTGCTCCTTAAATCACTCTTCGGGCGGACGGTCTTTCAACAGACGTCTGCCCAATTCATATGTACCTAGACCAAGCCCGCCAAGTACGCCAGTGCCTCGCACCTTGGACATTGTTTTGCCCGCTGGGGGTAGCACAGCCGCCGCCGCCGCGCCCGCCTCCAAAGCCTTTAAAACGCCTTCGCTGGTATCGCCAGCTTTGAACCGCGCTAAGGCTTCTTGGTAACTCATCACGCCAAGGTAACCAGCGCCAGCGCCAACCCCAACTCGTGGCAACGCGCCCATCTTGGCGGAACCTGCGCCTACGTTTTGGAGAACGCGCCCTGCGGCGTTTGGTTGTTCTTGCGCACGCGCCAACTTTCGACGAGCAACCTCTGCGTCTGTCTCCGCTTTGGTCAGCGCCCGCTGAAGGGGAGCCACCGCTTTAGTCTGCCCAGCAATAATGTTGTGTCGCTGACCAACTCGCGCACGCTCTTGACGCAAACGCTCCAACTCAGCCTCGTGAACCATTCGCTCAATCTCCAATCGACGGGCTTGCGTCTCTTGTTGGATACGTTGCGATTCAGCTTGGCGCTCTAACTCAGCTTGACTTTCTTGGGCTTGACGGTCTATGTCAGCTTGACGCTCCGCAACCGTAGTCGGGGGCAGTTGCAGTTGCACGCCACCCTCAGTGGTGACCAGACCAAAGTCGCCAGCGCCGAGTTGTTTGATTTTTTCTAAGTTTGCAAGGTCTTGGTCAATCAAAGCCTTGCCACCTGTTGGGCTGTCTTTTGATTTTCCTGTGGCTACATCAAGAATGGCTTCAGGCAACTGATGCTGTTGACCAGCTTCTTGAATCATCCAATTTCTTGTGCCTGAGTCGCCTTCGATTTTTGGGCCACTCGCCCGACCTTCGCGAGTTACTTGCGGGAATGGCGAAGATGGCGCAGGCGTCTCAACTACAGGTGCAGTTCTAGGCAATCCCCTCAACCGCTCTTGAGCCAGACGCTGTTCGTTTTTGAGACGCTCAAGTTCACTTTGACTTTGCCTAAAGGCATCCTCAAGGTTTTCTGTGCCTTGTGGAACGGCACTTTCTAAATTAAGACGAGCCAACTCCAACTTATCTTGAGCGGTAAGGTTTGCTTCTTTTGCTTTTCCAGTGTCGACCTTTACCGCCATTTCTGGTTTAGTCATGGGCGGGAACAACAAATTGGTTATTGCTCCAGCACCAGCACCAATGTCAGGCGCAGTAAGTCCGCCTTGTTGGTCTTCTGGGTTTACTTCTGAAGGCTTTTTGTTGCGCTCCGCCTCTTCTTGCTCACGTTTGAACTTTGAAGACTCAGACTCGTAATTTGCAAAAGGGCTATCGTCTTTCGCAGGTTCATTTCCTTGGGCAGAAATTAAACCAGTTTCTTTGTCGTCATCAAGATTAAAATTCTTAGACACGCGCAAAGAATAGTTGTGAGTCTCTTGAGGCAAAGACATGATGGCTTTGTCTGGGTCTGTTTCATACGACTTCATAAAAGTCGCTACCGCTCTAGGGCTGGCGTTGTACAGCGCTACCGCATTGCGTGGGCTTTTGTATGTGGTCAACAAGTCCTTCAGGATGGCTACCCCACCCATAATGTTGCTGTCCTCATCATCAGGATTGATTTCAATCCCGTATTTTTTGTTGTAAAGACGAGCGGTATCAGGCATGATTTGCATGACGCCTTTTGCCCCAGCAGGGGAGGTCAGAACTTTGTCTCCGCGATAGTGAGTGAACGACCCACCAGTTTCAGCTTCTGCAATAGCAATTGCCAAAGCAGGGTTGACGCCTTGGCGCTCCGCCTCCTTAGCAATCTTCTCCACTATGCTAAATTGGGCTGGAGACAACTTCATCAGTTTTGCGTCATCCATTTGTTTTTCCTTTTGCTTCACGTTCTTTTCTTAAACGCTCTAAGCGCTGAGAATACGTTTCGTTCTTTGGAGGCTCTTCCGTAGGAATTGGCGTAGGCTTCACTGGTGCAGGAGCAGGCTTAGGCGGAGCGGTAGGAGCCGTTGCAGGCTTAGGTGGAGCCGAAGGAGCGGGAGGTGTGGACGCCGCTGGTGCTTTCTCTTTTTTCTTCGGAGACAACAAGTCCAAGTTTTCTTCACGCACGCGGTCGAGCAACTTGCGGTAATCCGCCTTGATTGCCTTGTAGTCATCGTCAACAAGGAAGTCGTTATAGGTGTACCCAGACTGCTTGCTTTTTTGGTTCCACAGCTTGAAGCGCTCCTCGTCAAACATACCCTGCATCTTGAGGGCGTCGGACTTCAGAATGATTGCGCGTTGGCTGTCAGACGGCAACGCATAGATGCCACCCAACAGTTTGGTTTCGTAGTCGGAGGTGGAGCCTTCGCCCGGTGTCCTGTTCAACTGACGACCACGCGACTGCAACTGAGCGCTCTTCTGCATGAACATTTGCAACGCGGTCAAATCATTACCGCCAAGTTCGTATTGCTTGATGGTGCTGGCAGGCAAGTTGACGTTAAAGTTTCCAACATTCACGCCTTCTTGCACAGCACGAGCAACAGCGTTAGCAAGACCGGGGCGGTTCATAATGTCAAACACCAACGGGTTGTTTTTGGCGTAACCAATCATGTCGTTGGCAATGTTGCTATTTTCAAACGCCGCCTCAGCTTGCAAACCCAGACGTGAAGCCATCTTCTCAGCGGCTTCAGCGCGACCTGCCGCCGTCTTGGTTGCAGTTTCTTCTTCTGCTTTTTGCTCCGACGAAGACCTTGCTGGGCTAATTGGAGCAGGCGCTTCACCCGCCCTTGGAATCTTGCGACCACGCGCCTGTTCCGCTTCCAGCCAACCTTTGCTGTCATAGAAGTTGAGCAACTTGTTTTCGTCGCCATCGGTCAGGTATTGTTTGAGTGCGGCTTGATACTCAGCGTATTCAGCCACATTCATTTCACGTTCCGTGCGACCGCCACGAGGAATCACCTTGCGTTTGTCTTGACCTAGCTTTTCGCGCTCAATACGGTTTTTCTCTTCGCCCTCTTGAGCCTTGCGAATCTCTGTTAAGGTTGGAAGCATCTTTGGCGCAACGCGACTTGCCAACAACAACACTTCGTCAGTGATTGGGATGCGACCTTGCCTTGCGGCGGTGATAACGCTTGCGTCTTTTTGACTTGGAGCGGTAGCAACGTCGACAGGGGAGGCAGTGCCGGGGACTCTCAACTGCCCCGTTGGCGTAGTCACTGCACCGCCAGCAGGCGCAGGAGCGGTGCTTGGTTTTGCCCCGCCTAGCAACTGACTGATTAACTGGTCACCACCCAACTGTTGGCGGAACTCCATCTCTTTGCCAGCCAATTCCATTTCCAATTTCTGGTTCTCACGCTGGTTAAGCAACTCACGCTCTGAGGCAACGCCAGCGTTCTCTGCGGCGTACCCCAAGGACTCGCCAAAAGAACCCGTCTTGGTGGGTTTTAAGAAGCCTGCGGCGGTCTGCATCAAGACAGGGTCAAACAGCCTGTTCTTGCGTGCGTCCAAACCTTCGCGAAGACGCACAAGAACATCGTTCATTGCATCGCGTTGGTCGCCAAGGTCATCAACAATCTTTTCTTTTAACCCAGTCGGTTGCGACTTGGTTATTTCTTCGAGGTTTTCAGCCTGCACCGCGCCTGCGTCAAATTTACTCCCAGCCTGATTTGGTGAGGCGGGGGGTCTTGCTTGAGCGGCGGAGGCTTGACCCAAACCACCTTGTGTTGGAATTGCCATTCTTTACCCCACTAAGTTGCCATCGGCATCGTAAAAATTACCCTTGCCATCGTGATATTCTGCGCCAGAAGGAGCCATTCCGCCATTGGCAAGACGTACCCCGCCACCTTGAGCCTTGCGCATAACGCCACCATTTTTCTTGACCGCTGACTGAGGAACGCCATAAAGCGCGGCAACCAAAGAACCCAAGCCAGCAATCTGAGACAGCGGGCTGTTGGAGTAACCTTCGGAGCCAGTCGCTTGCGTGGTTGTACCCATAGGCACTTGATAGCCTTGAAGCAACTTAGCGAACTGCTGAGTCTGAGCCATTGGGTAATCAAGCAACTTCTGACCCTGAGCCTGTTGTTGAGCGCCATAGTCAGACATCGTCTTCAAACCAGCCAGCCCCATGCCTTGTTGGGCTTGACCTAAATTCTCAAAGGCTTGACCAGCGTTAAGGGCGCGAGTTAAGTCTGCCTGAGCAGTTGTTCCAGCCTGTGTATAACCTTGCTGGAGGGCTTGCATCTGCTTGCCAAGCAAGTCAGATTGGATGTCACGCAAAGCGTTGCCAGTGACTTGCGACTGACGACGTGAGCCAAACTGACCAGAGCCAACCGCCGCCGCGCCAAGGTTTGGCAGGATGTTCTCTTGCACGTTTCGTTGAGTCAATCGCCCCATCTCGTCCACCACAGCGGACTGATAGGGGTTCATGTAGTCAGCAATGACGTCAGGAACGGTTGTAGCGCCCGCCTCGCCCAGCAATTGGGATGATGCACCCATAGACCCAGCGCCAGCAAACGCGACGTCTGGAGCCATTTGGAAGGCTTGCTGTTGCAAAGGACTGAAGCCAGCAATACCGCCCTGTTGGACAGCGTTCTGACCTAAGTTGGCAATGTCTTGCAGGTAGTTCGTGTAAAACTCTGGAGCCGTCTGCTGGGCTTCCGTCGTCTTGGTAATCGCGGGTAGTGGGTCACCCTGAAATAAGCCAGCCATTATTTTGCTCCTTTGAGATACGAGGTCAACGCCTTAGTCTTGGGCGGAATCTTATTGATTGGGGCAGAGCGCTTATGGGCGCGGATGCCCTCGCGGAACTTATCCAAAGCCTGTGCGCCCGCCTTGGTTGAGCCGTTGCCAATTTGCGCTACGGTCTCAGCATCAATCACATACTCGCCATCTGCCAGCATAGCTGGGATGTCATCAGATTGTCCATCGCCTGCTCCATGCACAGCGGAACCCTTGCGGAAGTCCATACGACCCTGCACTAGCGGGACGTTGGAAACGTGGGGCAATCCGCCCTTACGCATTGGAGGAGGCATACCTTGTTGTTGAGGCATCATGCCCTGCTGGGGCATACCCTGCGGAGCCTGTTGCGCCATCTGCGGAGGCATCTGCTGTGGCAAGCCTTGTTGTTGCATCTGCTGAGGCGGTTTCTGCTGACCAATTTGAGGCGTCTGCTGTTGAGGATTCATTGGGGGTTGCGGACGCATACCCAAGTTTGCCAAGATGTCAGCGGGTTGACCAAAGGTGTAGTACGAGGAGACGGGGGTCGACATGGACGACAAGCCACCAGAAGCCATTGCTGGCTCTTCGGCAACCTCTTCAGTGGGGACTTCTTCGTAACCGTAGTCGCCTTCGTTTACGGGGTTGTAGCCCGGTGCGTTTAAATTCCGCAACAACTCTTCGTTTGGCGTGTAGTCGTTAGCGTCAGTGCCGTAATCCTCGTAGCCAACAAAGTTTGTCGGGCCAATCCCAAAGTCAGTAGTGCGCGGGTTAATGAGACCAACCTGCGACATATCCACGCCTTGGTTTTGCGCACCACTGCCACCACCACCAAAGTCGCTACCAAGCAACGAGGCTATCAAAGCACCCGCACCAGCGGCTCCTGCGGTTGTTCCAAGTGCGCCAGTCAGAGTGTTTAAAAAGTCAGAGTCAAGACCACCTGTAGGGGCATCGGGGACTTCCGCCGCACGGTATAGGACGCCGTTTTTAAAGACGTTGCCCGCCGCATCTGTTTCGTATCTGTCTTTTTTGGTGCTTGCAGTTCCGCTACCTACGTTGGCAATTGATTTGATTTCCTCTGGAACATCAGCGGCGCGATAAAACTCACCATTTTTAAAGACGTTGCCCAAAGAGTCAGTGTCGTAATAGTCCTCTGTGGGATTTGTTGAATAACTGTAATCAGGGCTGACGTTGGTGATTGCACCAGTGTCTGGGTCAGTTGAGTACATATACTCATCAGTCATCATGTCGTAAGTAAAATTTCCAATGGTGTATGTGCCGTCGCCATTGTCAACATATGAAGAATCTGACGCAACAGAACTAGCCATAGCAACTGGGTTTGAACGATTCAAGTAAGAGTTGTTAATGTCATCGCTTTGTGAATACAAAGAGTCCTCACCAGTCAAAGATGGGTCATCGTATTCGCCATAGTTGTAGCTGACGTTCTGCCAGTCTTGAATTTCTTCACCAGTGTCAGAGTATCCGCCGTCCTCAAAACGAGGAACGCCGCCTTTTTTCATCATAGTAATCAAGCCTCCGCGTTTGGCGTAATCGTAATCGCCATAGCCATAGTCATAGTCGTTGTAGTCATAACCTGCGTAGTCATAACTGTCATAGTCGCCATAGTCATAGCTGTCATAATTTGAATCGCCCGCGTACAAATAATTGGAATCGTCTGTGTATTCGGTGTTGTCTGCATAAAGCGAGTCATCGTAATATCCAGAGTCTTCCACTTCAGAGCCGTCAGCGTTTGCGTATAACTCATAAGTTCCGTCTTCATTTTGAGCGTAGACGTTGCCAAGGCTATCTTCAAAATATTCAGTCTCTGTGTTATCCGCAACAGCGGTGTCACTGCTTTCATCTACATACGCAGAGCCGTCAGCGTAATATTCCAAGTCATACCCACCATCAGCGTTCATGGTGTAGAAGTTACCTTCGTCGTCTTGGTAGTATTCTGGGGTTCCATCACCGCCAGCAACAGTTGTGTCATCACCAACAACAGTTTCATCTACATTCTCGGCAACGGTTGCGTCACCAGTAACGCTACCAAGACCGCGAGTTCCGCCACTACCAGTTACTTCGGAGTCATCGCCTCCAGCAACAACGGTATCAGTAGAACCACCCGCAACAGTAATATTTCCGTCAGCGTCAGTAGTGTACAGAACAGAGTCATTCTCCATGCTGTAGGTTGTGTTGCCGATGGTGTACGTTCCATCGTTGTTATCCGTTACAACACTTATACTGCCGTCCGCATTTTCACCATACAAGGGCATACCCGTTTGCATATCAAAAGTTGTACCGCCAGATGTATATGTTCCATCTCCGTTGTCAATTGAGCCAGAAGGCAAACCCAAAGACTCGTCAGCAGGCGTGCCTTTGTAAATATCAGTTGCAGAAGGCAAAGTGCTTGACCCGCCAGCAGGCGGTTTCACCACGCTAGTTGGCGGTGGCTTGGGTGTTCCACCAGCAGGTGGCTTGGTTGTAGAACCCGCAGGAGGTTTGACCGTTGAGCCAGCAGGAGGCTTTACGGTTGAACCAGCAGGAGGTTTGACAGTGCCACCAGCAGGTTGTTTTGTACCGCCAGAGACAACAGGCTTACCAGTAATCTTGTCGTAGATTAACTTTGTTCCAGCACCAATTACTGCGCCCGTGAGCGCATTTGTTATTTTGTTGCCAGTTGTGTTTGTTACTGGTTTTGTAACTGTCGGTTTTTTTACAACAGACGTTGGCGTTGTCTTAGTCGGCGTCGTTGTCGGCTTTGTTGTTACCACTGGTTTTGTGGAAACAACAGGTTTTGTTGTGGTTGTCGGTTTTGTTGTGACCGCAGGCTTAGTTGTAATTGCTGGCTTTGTAGTCAGCGGTTTTGTGGTTGTAGCTGGCTTAGTCGTAGACGTCAGTGTTGGCTTTGTCGTTGCTCCAGTAGTCAATAATGGTCGATTGCTTGACGTAAGAGCGCCAGCACCACCAGAGACTCCAGAGCCACCAGAAGATGTGATTGTGTTGGAACCACCAGAGCCACCAGATGACGTAATGGATGGAGCGCGACCTCTAGAGATATTTGGCTGGTCTCCAACATTGCGGATGATGCTATCCAACGGGGCGCGTTCAAGACCTCGCGCCTCTGGGAGTTGCTTGCTTGATGTGCGTTTTTTTAGAATAGCCATGTCTTATCCTGTCTTTTTCACCAATGAGGTTAAGCCTGCAATGTTGCTTACAGGGCTTAGGTTTGCGGTGCTTGCCAAAGTTTTAGGCGGGGCAACTGTTGTTGGCTTCTTAACTGGAACCGCTTTTTGAAGTGGTATCAACTTAGACACATCCATTTTTGCGGGAGGGGTAGACATCTTTGGTCTAGCACTTACCGTTTGCAAAGCGCCAGCAGGTCTGGCTGTTGGACGCTTCTTCTGAGTCAAAGAAGACTTGAGCAAATTGCCCACAGTAGCGACTACAGGTTTTGTAAAGTCTGTAGGCTTGATGCCCATAGACGAAGCCATCTTGTCCTGCGGGGCTGTTGAGACGGCATTTAAACCGCCCGTGGGTTGCTCTGCTGTCGTGTCTTTTGCCAGTGCGTTGGTGAGCAAATTTTCAGAGACTGGAGCATCCGAAGCAACCGTAGTTACTTGCTCGTTAGAATCTAATACGGGTTGCAACACGTCTGAAACAGACGCCAGAGCGCCAGTTGGCACGCTATCAGCAACTTCAACCGTTTCTGTTTCCTCTGGAAGATTCTCAGCAATATCTATAACGTCATCGGAAACCGTCACTGAGGTGTCACCCAACACTTCATCGTCAGAAGTTGCGCCTACTGTTGAAATTAAATCTTGGAAATTAGACGTTGTCTCTCCAGTAGGTGCTTGCGCAACTATTGTGTCTGCGGTTGTGTCTGTTGTGCCTGCATCAGCCGTAACAACACTGCCTGCATCCGTATCCCTATTGAATGTGTCGCCCAAAACGTCAGCGGCGTCAAATGTGCTGGTAGACGCCGTGTTGTCAACGCCCGTGTCAGATACTTGAACTTCAGTTACAAGGTTGTTAGGGATGCCTGCGCCAGTAATGGTGGTGTCAATCGTTTCACCGTCGTCGCTTAATTCATTCCAGCCAGACGCGGCGGTATTAAATTGTTGGTCAATCGTGGTGGTGAGTGAACGAACCCCAGAGTCAACGGTAGAGCCAATTGCACTATTTGTAAAGGACGTGACAAAGTCACCGCGACCAGTCACTTCAGAAGTTACGCCAGCAGAAACAGCCTTTACGCCAGCTTTAAAAACAGAAGTGGCATCATTTAAATCTAAACCGCTGTCAAGCGCCAACTGAACAACGTCGTCTTGAACATAACTGGCAACCTCACCAACACCGCCAGATACCAGTCCGCCAGTAAACCCGCCAGCAAAGCCATCTTCAAAATCACCACCCCTAATTTCGGCAATGGCTCCGTTGACTAAGCCTTTGCTGATGGAGTCGCTTGCAACTTGTGTGAATGCCTCATTAAAACCAGCCTCAATGAAAGTGGAAGAGACTGTAGAAGAGATTGCGTTGCCAACCGAAGGAGCAAAGTACGCTGTACCCATAGACAATGCAATGTCCTCAAGGTCACCGCCGCGTGCGGCTGTAACCGCCCCCATCGTGACAAAGGGCGGAATGCCCACAAAACTACCAGCAACAGAAAGCAGAACGGGAAGCGGGTCGTCAATTACGGCTTGGACAACGTCACCAACTTTTTCGACAGCGTCGCCAACAAATTCAACAACGTCCTCAACAACGTCTCCGACAGCTTCAAAAACGTCGCCTACCGAGTCAACAACGTCTTCAACAAAGTCTGCTACTGCTCCCATGATTATTCCCTTTCAGCCCGCTTCGGGCCTAGCTTCACCGTTACGCGGAAGCCTTTTTTGGTTCGCTCTGCGCGATAACCCATACCCTCTTGCGGAGGGTTGCGAGAAATCGCTTTGAAAATATTGAAAATTGTTGGGTCTTCAAACTCGCTGACAAGAACGTCAAACCCCATCTTGTATGCGCCTTGAATGAAGGCGTAAGAGTTCTCTAGATAGTTGCGGGCGGTGTCAGCATTCAAGGCGCGGAAGATGCCAGTGCGACCTTCTCCGACATGGATGATGAAAAGAGTGTTACCGTCGCGCACGAGGGATGTGCCGGGCATATTCATCTCTTTCACAAGAGCCGCGTAAACAGTCGATGCGGGGTGGGGTGACTTAGTCTCCTGAGCCGCAATCATCACAATCGCGTTGTCAGTCAGTTGTTTCTTCTTGCTGTCGACTAGCATCACATCCCCTTAAAAATTGCGGCGGAGTAGATGTTTCCCATTCCTGCCGCCAAACTCATTATCAAGCCATCAGGCGGAGTTGTCGATTCCGAAAGGAATACCGAATCGCTTTCCGTTCGGTTTTCAATCGCAGGGACAAATCCAGCTTTAATGTCTTGCAGTAAAAGTAGCGTTTCAAGTAATCCACTGCTACCCATCGTATGACCAATTTTTTGCTTATACGAGGTTGCAATGAAGTCTTGTAGCGTTTGGGTCAAGGCGTTCTTTTCAGCCTTGTTGTTGGACGCCGTTCCAGTTCCGTGGGTTTTGACTATTTTAATCTCATTGGGGGAAATATTGCCATAGCGCATTGCCCCAGCCATAGCCTTAATAAACCCCTCGCCGTCCTCACACTGCCCAATTGCGTTCGTTGAGCGCTCTGAAGCGCTATACGCCGACACCAGACGCGCATGGGGTTTGATTTGTTGCTGGGTAACGGCGTCGCGGGACTCAAATACGGCAAGAGCGGCTCCCTGACCAATCCGAAACCCAAAGTTGGTCGAATCAAAAGCGGATGGCTTTATGCCGTCCTCTTCCTGCTTTTCGGTCAATACAGCCTTGGAATCCCCAAAAAACTCCAAAACAGCATTTGAGACGCCATCCTCGACTGTCAACACAATTACACGGTCAAAGTTGTAAAACTGTATGAGGTTTTGGACATCCATCATCACCTTGAGGCTTGAAGCGCAGGCGCTGGCATCGGTGGTGACCATATCCATATCGCCAAAGGATTGGGCGATACGACCCGCATAGACCTGCGTCAACGTGAATGGCAGGAACTTGTAGGTGTAAGTCAGGCGGGAGTTGTACTCCCTCTGACCGATGCCAGCAAAGTGTGCGTTACCACCCGCAAGAATGAATGCGGTCTTGCCTACAGGATTCTCCCGTAGGTGGGTCAACAACTCAGGGTCAAGCACCTTCTCCGCCAGCTTGTGGGGAACGTAAACCAACCCAGATTTTGTTCGGTTATAGGTGTCTGGGAACCAGTTCACCTTTTGGGGGTAGATGATGTCGTCAAAGAGTTCAACGTCTTGCGTGCAAGCGGTGCGGTAGTGCGTCAGATAAATCATTTGCACACCTCGACAACTTCTTCCATAGAGGCTGGCTCTTTGGTTTTGCTTCCCATTACAAGGTCATGGAGTTCCTGCACAGACTTGGGCGTCCACTCCTTGCTGACGGCGTCGTCAATGCCATACAGTTCGTCAAAGTACATCAGCATGACTAGCCCATCTAGGCTGTCCAATCCGATTTCCTGAAAGACGTCTTCCATCGATTCCGCGATGGAAACCTTGGCGTGGGCGGGACGAGCCACCTTTGCCACATAGTTAAAAATTTCAATGAAGTTCATGTTGCCGTTTCCTGTGTAGATTCGTTGACTGCTCCGACCAGTGCCTGCGCCCAGTCCTGCCAGTTCTCATAGATGTAGGGGCCGGGTATCCCCTCGTTCACAAAAATGTCGATGGCTTTTAGCCCCGACGCCCAGTCCTTCCACGCCTCTTCGGGAGTGTTCATTGCAAGCTGTTGCGCCGCATACGCCTCGCACATAAGGCTCGACCAAGAGTCCCATGTGTGATACCGAGGGTCGTATACAAGCGGAAGCGCCATATTAGCTTCCGTATGGTCTGGAGTCGCCCAAAGTAACGGTGAGCAAAACCTTACCCATTTGGTAATCACCACCTTGCACGTTGCTTTTAAAAATCAAACGTATCTCGCGCCTTTGCTGGCGCATATCAATCTTGCCAGTGCTTGGAGAAAACACATACGGGTCTGAGGTGACATCAGTAGACTGAGCGTAAGGACGACCAGTCACCTGAAACGTCATCTCCTCTTGTTGGACAAAATCGGGTTCCACACGCTCTAGGTTCACCCAGAAGTTGTCACCAACAGGCGCAGTCTGGGCAGGGCCACCAGCGACAAAACCCAAATCACTTGTCTGGAAGTAACTTTCAATGGCGTTTGCCGACTCTGCAATAACTTCGTCAGTTCCAATTTCGTGTTGCCACAAAATGATTTGACCAGCAACAGTTTCAAAGTTTGCCGTTTCAACCGCTGTTGCTGTTGCGTTTGCAGACAGAGTCAAACTCAAACCAGAGAACGACATGGTTCCTGACACAGCCCCACTGTTGACTACAGACAGGGTGATGGTTGTTCCGACAATAGTGGTCACAATAGCGCCCAAACCAATGCCTGTTCCAGTCACGGCTTGGTTCAACACAATACCTGTTGCGCTACTGACAACAATGGTGCTTGCCCCAGAGGAGCCTGTTGCTGTTGGTGATGCCGAGTTGGCGGTAATTAAAGACACCAACGCACCAGATGGAACGCTTGTAGAAACAACCTGCTGTCCAACCGCCACCAAATTGTTTGGCGAAATCGTAATGACAGCGCTTGCATTGGTTGTTGAAATTGATGCCGTAAAAATTACCTCTTCCTCACTGAGTGTTGCGCCAGCATTGATGGGGTAATGAAACACTTGAGAGAAGTATCCAGCAGTGCGACGAGCGCCCAAAGCGCCACCAGCGTCATACCAGCAGTCTTCGCGGACGTTGTAAATGATGCAGTCGTTGCACTCTTCTGAGTCGCCAGAAGGGAAGAACCACCAAATTTCGCCAAAGCGAGGAACCTTGTTGACAAAAACTTTTTGCTGTTGCGCGTAGTTCAGATTGTCAAAGAAGTAGTTCTGATTGAACGTGTTCTTGATTTCCTTGACCACACCGTTGTACATCAGGAAGCGGTCAACGCCAATCCAATAGTAGATACCGTCATACTCAATGACGCACTGGCTGGAAAGAATGGAAGACTGGCTAGAGATAATGTCATAGCGCCAGTAGAAGGTTTGGGGGCTTCCAGCGACCGTTACGGTGGTCGGGGTGTATGACACGCGGATAAGCGAATCAAGCGCCCAGAACAACCCAGAAGGAGCGTTAGACCCGCCTCGCACTGGCAAGCCCTTGACAATCTTTGTGGAGGCTACATTGACCTCGTTTGCGTCAGCACCGTTCCAATCAAATGGATTTCCAGCAACGCAGTTCTTGATTAAACCGTTATCTCCATACACAAAGACGTAAGGGTGCAACACAACCACACCGCCAGCAACTTCAATGACGTCCCCTGTTGGGGTTGTGCCAGAAGTGTCTGTGAGCGGAGACAGGGTTGTGCCATTGATGTTTCCTGCCAGAACTGGGGTGTTAACTGTTTGGTCAATTTGCGCCAAGTTCCGACCGGGGTGCGCCAACAACAACTGGTTTCCAGAACCTTGAGCGTCAAACGTAGAGTCAAACTGCCAAAGGTTCAAGTCGCTTTCCGTAAACCCATCATTGATGGTTGCAACCTTGATTGAGAAACCACTGCCAGTTCCGCCAATACTCGCGGCGGTGGCGCTCAAAGTATTCCCAACGGCGTATCCGTTGCCAGCGCTTGTCAAAGTCACCGTAGTAACTACCGTGCCAGACACCACAATTGTGGCTTTTGCACCAGAGCCAGAACCACCAGTCAGGGTTACATTTGTGTATGTGCCGTTGGTGTATGTAGTTCCGCCAACCAATGTATTGAGGGTCAAAATCAAACCAGTAAAGGTGAATTGATTGACACCAGCACCAATACCAAGATTGTTGATGTTGACAACTTCAAGACCGTTGTTGTAGCCATTGAAAACTGAATTGACACCGTCGACTGAGTTGACGTAAATACCGCGAGAGTAACCTTTGGCGTTGCTAACGATTGCGCGATACCCGCCTACTTTTCTTGGGCGACCGCGTTGGAAACGAACCCAAAGAGCGTCCGTGTAAAAGTTCATGTCAAAGATAGTGCCGTCGCGCTGTACGCCGGGCAACGTGTCAATGGTAAAAACCTTCTTGACCATTAGTAAGTCCCGCCAGCAATTCCGCCAGTAAAGTTACCAGTACCCACAATTGCCAAACCAGAGGCGGTTAGCGTTGACCTCAACACACCAAGGATTGAAATGTTGAACTCGCCAGCGGCGGCGTGATACACACCAGTTGTAGGCTCTGAGGAAAAATTCAGCGATGGGTTGCTGGCAGAGCCGTTGTTCAAACTGATGGTTGAAGTACCCGCCAAAACAGTGTTGGCGTTATACAAGTTCACAGAATCGCAAACCAACGTAGCCTGACTTCCTGCGGTCAAGATGGCGGTAGAGCCAGAACCTGTAGTAATTGTGACTGTGTAAGAATTGGTGGTCTCGTTGAGAATGTAGTAAACCTGCACAGTTGAAGGCACAACGATTGTGACGTCGCCAGTTAATGCTCCTGTGTATTTCTGAATCACGTTTGAGGCTTCAGAAGCCGTCAGGGTGTATGAGCCAGACGTCACAGCTTTACTCAACTGAGTAAAAGAAAACTGTGTATTTCGACCCAAACCAACAGTGTAAAAGGTTGTCCCACTGCAAACGATGATGCAAGAATCAGCAGGCTGGAGAACAATTGAAGCAGAGCCGTTGATGGTATTTCCGCCAGTGCAATCTACAGTCAAAGCGCCAGTTCCGTTGTTTCGCACAAACATGAACCAGTTGTCGCCAAGCGTAGACGCAAGTGTCATTGTCAGAGTACCAGCCCCGCCAGTCCACACATAAGTGCTAGAGCGGTCTGTTGTCAGCGCTGTGTAGTTGGAAGAGAAAGTCGTTACTGGTTGGCTTTGGTTCAGCGTCTGACCGATTGCCAATAAACCATACCCAGCAAGGGTAGCGGCGTCCGCGCCAGAGGAGCCAATACCGTAGGCAATGATTCCCCATGTTCCCGCTGTGGTAGCGTTGGCAGTGATGTAGATGTATTGTGCCTGACCAGCGGCGACCGTCACAATGGTGTTTGCGCCAGTGTAGTCTTTGACCGTTACCGCAACAGCGCCCACGTTGCGAATCAAGGCATCTTGACCAACGGAACCCTGATTAGCAGGAGGCATCCACAACTCGTTTGCCGTGGAGAGGGTTGACACTTCCATGATACGAGCGGCGGCGTCATCAGCAGTCGTGCCGTTGATAGGCCAAGTCAGTTGCAGGTCTGTCGTCAGGATGATTCGGCTGTACGAGACATCCGTTGGCTGGATGACGTTACCTGTGAAGGGGCTGTTAAAACTCATAGTTAGGTATCCAATACAGTTGCTTGGCGGTCACCGATGCGCTGTACATCCTCAGACTTTAGGGTCTGGATGATGAGGTCATAGTTCTGTTGCCACATAGGCATACGCTCGTCGTTTTTGACATACGGCATAGCCTGCAACAAAGACCCATACAGCAACGCTTGTGGGGCGTAGGTGGTAAACCAATTGCTTTGGTTAGAAGAATCAAGCGGTTGAAGTCGCTCGTAATACAAAACCTCAAACTCATACGCCGCCGCAGGCGATGGTGCGACCAACCAGTGCGTGTAGTCGTAATCACCGTAATAAACAGGTGCGCCAGTCGTTGTTGCGTTTGGGTTGTACTCACGCAGGTATTCATACTTGCGAAGCAATACAGGCTGTTTCTCGCCATCAACGGTGACGTTCATAGACACCGTCTTGTGCCAACGGGCTGGCTTGTCAATGATGGGTTGACCAATGGTCATCGTGGACGTTTGAACCGTCAGGTTGCCAAGGAACTTAATCTGGCTGGCAATGATTTGCTCTGCCAACATAATGAACAGCGGGATTTTGGCAAGCGTATCCTCATCAGTACGGTCTAGGTAAGACTGAATGTTTTCGACCAAAGAGTCGTAAGTCATTACCGATGCGGTTGCCATATTTACCCCACGTTTCGTTCAAAATGTGGACAGTCCACCAAAGATTTAAAGTTCCCGCCCCAACGGTTTTTGGGGTGCAAAGTTTCCCAATAAGCACCCAATGGCGCAAGGATGCCCTTGTCCCATATTATCTGTCCATCCTTAAAGAAATTCAAGTCGATAGCACAGCGCTTGAGGTGGATAGAATTCATGGTTTTGGAACGACCAGCTTTGACGTGCAAAGCCTGTTGCTCAGGGGTACGGGCAAGTTCGCCGCCAGTGACCATAAAACCCTGCTCTGTAGCGTATTTGATGAGGGCGCAAGCATCCAGTAGGAAGGCGGCTTGTTCTTGGCTGAGGCTCATTCTTTGTCCTTTCTGCGCATCTCCATGACCTTCTCGACAGTTCTGCCACCGAAGTAGGCGGTCATCACCAACATACCCCACTGACCCAGCAAGTTGACATATGCCTCATTGACTTCAATGCCTGCGGCGCTCAAGCCAGCAAAAAGCAAATAGGCGGTCAGGATGTAGACCAAAGTGCCGGGGCGAATATTCTTTGACATCCAAGAGTCCGAAGACATATCAGCCTGCCAACGCTTTGACACATTGTCTTCTTGGTTTGCCTGCGCTTTGAGCAGTGCCGCCAACTCTTCTTGCTCAATACGAGCCTTCTCGATGCCCAACTCAAGCAGACGCTCTTCGTGGTCGTATTGCAGTTGACGCAACTTGGCAACTTCAGCGTCAGAGGGGTTGTCAGAAATCTTGACGCCAAGGGCGTCTTCAACGACTTGCTTGCCCTTTGCTTGGATTGCAGAAGACAAAAGGCCCAGACCATTCTGAGCCAATGTACCAAGGAGGGATGCGACTATTGGAATCATGGTCACCCTTTCAATTCAAAACTTAGATTTTTATGGCGAGGGTATTGCACAACACGCTCCCCTTCAGGACATTTGTATTTGATGGTTGCCAGCAAAGTTGCCTTGCCGCTGGCAATCTTCTCTTTCCTCACCATCGTAAGTTCGTAGGTGAATGTGTCAATCTCTGGGCCTGCTGGGCCGCTGAACTTGCTTGCGGTGGTAGTTGCCTCATGCACCATGCCTGCCGCATCACGAATGCTTGGGGTAAAACTCTCAACAGAACAGTCGTCCCGCTTCTTTATTCTTGCAACCGTGACAGTGATTGGCTTGTCAGCCTCTGCCACAATTTTAAAATTCTCTGGAGACCATTCAATGATTGCTCGGTCAAAAAAGCCAAACTTATCGGCAAGCGTGTAACTGCCGCCAAGTGCGGCAACACTTGCGGCAACGGCTCCGATGGCTTTGGTAATGTCAACCATTACAACCCCAGCACCTTTTTGATGAGTTCGCCAGCGACACCGGGGCCAAACAACACGCACACAATCACCCCATACAAGAGGTATTCAATTTTGGTCATGCGCTTTGAGCCATCGTCAAAGCGACCCTGAATACCCTCATAACGCTGGGCGCAGATTGCTTCGTGGACGCTTAACCGCTTGTCTGTCTCCGAGGCAAGTTCGTGAACATCCGCCATCTCATTCGTCTTTCTGCTCTGCCTCTTGAGGCTTTGCGGCTTCTTGAATGGCCTGAATTAAATGAAACACTTCTTGATAGGGACGAGTTCCAAGGTAGCCAAGGACTTGATTGA
>Ga0315909_10000531_pt1 | contig 51410 bp, 75 predicted proteins | sample LakEriMetagenome_11_FD_203527 | JGI IMG/M metagenome (GOLD analysis project Ga0315909, IMG submission 203527) | Freshwater fungal communities from buoy surface, Lake Erie, Ohio, United States - Buoy 2 MA125 | ecosystem: Environmental > Aquatic > Freshwater > Lake | place: USA: Lake Erie, Ohio... | reverse complement strand
TTGACGACGTCGATTCCGATCTACAACGTCACCATCGCTGACTCGGTGGTAGAACTGGCGCAGGCATCCAGATGAACAAGTCTGCTATCCCAGTCGTGAACACTGGCCAGTTCGAGGTGGACCAGTTTGCTGCCGCGGTCAAGCAAAACCTTGATTCCATCACTGCCCAGGCGCGCAACGTGGAGAGGCTACAGCCCTTGCCGGCTACGGCCACCCTTGCTGATGTCATCACTCGACTCAACGCCATCACCGCGAGGCTCCAATGAGTACCTTCAAGCGCGTTCTGTTTGCTGCGTTCATGGTGTTGGCCACCACGGCCTACGCACAAGACACGACCATCAACTACAAAGGTCAGCCGCCCCCAACGGCCATGGCCCCGTCGGTCAACGCCATGGGCAACGACATTTGTGCCATCCCGGTCTCAGGCGCGATCAGCTCCACGGTCATCGGTTTTGCCGGCGGCACGACCATCACGGACGCCAACTGCGAACGCATCAAGCTCGCCCGGGCGCTGTCTGACCAAGGTCTGAAGGTGGCCGCTGTTGCCATGCTGTGCCAAGACAAGCGCGTGTGGGATGCGATGGAGATGAGTGGTAGCCCCTGCCCCATCGGTGGCTCGATTGGTGACCCTGCTCGCACCGCATGGTGGGCTTTAACCCCTGACCGGTTCAAGGAGTTGTATGGCAAGAATTGGACTCCTCCTGTTGCTGCTGCTGTGGAAGCCAAGTGATGCTTGGGCTTGTTTTTGCACGACTCCGTGGATGGTTAACGCCCAAGGGCAGAGCTATTGCGTCGCCAACTCAGACTGCTGGGCCTGCGTCCCCGGAGCCTACAGCCCAAGCTGGCAATCCCTTTTCTGCGGAAACTACGTCCCCCCACCCCCACCACCGCCTCCCCCGCCTACCTGCCAAACCAGCACCGAGAGTCAGTCGGGTAGTTGCCCTGCCAATACCTCTGGGACTGTTACCAGCAGCCGACAAAGTACTTGCCCCGACCCCTACGGCCAGCCCGTCTGGGGACCTTGGCAAACCCAAAGCAACTGCACCCCGAACCCGCCAACCTGCCAAACCAGCAGCGAAGCCAAAACAGAAGCCTGCCAAGCCGGCTTCGTCGGGCAAAAAAACTACACGCGCCAAAGCGTCTGCCCCAACCCCTACGGCCAAGCGGTCTGGGGCCAGTGGAACTTAACGGGTGATTCATGCACCAAGTCAGTAACCAACCCCACAAACCCACTGTCACCGGTCAGTCCAGTGAGTCCTATGTCGGCGCCGCCTGCTCCGCCACCTCCAGCCCCCATGGAGGCTCCGGCCGAAGCACCAGCGGAGAAGCCAGCGGAAACCTCATCCGAGCCAGCGCCGGCGACCAGCAGCGATTCGCCATCCGCTGCCCCATCACAGGCACCAGCTGCACCAGCTCAAAGTGCGGGGAGTGGTGCGCGGGCAGCCGCGCTGGTACAGAGGCTGACCATGATTGGGGCTTTGCCGCCTCAGCCTACAATTATCGAAACCTTGACCTTTGCACAGGAGATGCCCGATGACATCCGAAGACAGCAAGACTTTCTCGTTGAGCTTATCGCCAACGATGATGATTACCGGGCTATTAGCGGTGATCAGCGCGCTAGGTTCGGGGGGATACTATGGAGTAACCCTCTACAACAGGGCTATGACGGCGATTGAGCAGGTCGAGGCCTTGGAGCAATACGACGACGCGGAGATCAAGACCCGCGTCAACGCGCTCGAGATTGAACTCAAAGCCGCCAAGGAGCGCCAACTGTCCACGGCCGATGCGCTCATCCGCATTTCCGAGAACTTGACCAACGCTGTCGCGCTGGCCCGTGAGTCGCAGTCCACTGCCAAGAGCGCGGTGGTGAACTCCGAGTCGGTGAACCGTGAAGTGCAGACCCGCCTTGACAGCTTGAAGAAAGAGCTGGACTCTATCGCTGCACAGCTGCGCAACGAGATGGCCGGCCTCAAGCGCGCAACCACAAACCCACTGGGTAGATAAATGTTGCTCGAGCTTGCCGCCGCCAATGCAGCCATGGCTGTTATCAAGGAGGCCGTGCAACACTCGGGCGATATCCTCCAAGCGGGGCAGGCGCTGTATCAGTTCTTCGACAGCAAAGCAGAACTGCAGAAAAAAGTCAACGCCAAGGGTGGCTCAGATCGCGGTGACCTTGAGGAGTTCATTGCCCTCGAGCAGCTTAAGCAGCAAGAGGAAGAGCTAAAGCAGATGATGATTTACTCAGGCCGTGGTGGTCTTTGGACGGATTGGCTTAAGTTTCAGTCGGATGCCAAGCGCAAACGTGAAGAGGCCGAGAAGGAACGTGTGCGCATCGAGATCGCCAAGCGCGAGCGGCGCATGGCTTTGCTGATGAATGCGTTTTGGACAACTTGTTTGATCGGCTTGTTGTACGTCATCTACTGGATGGTCGAGGTTGTTTGGTCGCTTACGAAAGGGCGTGAATGAAAACACTGATTATTTTTTCTGTGCTGGTGCTGGCTGGGTGTTCTGATTCGTTCAGGTACCCATGTCAAGACCCGGCGAACTTCAACTCACCATCCTGCCAACCCCCTGCGTGCGAAGCCAATGGCACTTGCACCAAATATCTGATCGGAGAACCCAGTGAAAAATGATCTCGACACCGTCTTGCGTTTCATCATCGGCTGCACGTTGGCCCTGACCCTCACGGGCATCATGGCTGTGGTGCTGTACTCGCTGGTCTTTGTGACTCAGCCTATGACTGGCATGGCGCCTATCGACGCCAAGTTTTTTGAACTGATCACTCCCATCGCCACGTTCATCGTCGGCAGCTTGGGCACCCTGTTGGCCATGAATAAAAAGTCTTCTAGCGGCGACGCCCCAGAAGACAAGAAGGAGTCCGAATAATGTTGCCAGCACTGTTGATGAACCCTGCCGTGATGTCCATCGTCTCGGGCCTGATCGAGCGCGGCCTGCCCAAGGTAGCTGATGCCGTCATGGAAAAAGGCGTCGAGGCTGTTGAGGAAAAGCTGGGCATTAAGCTCAAGCCTGAAGATCAGATGACCGATGACGACACCAAGTCTTTGCAAGAAGCCGCGATGAAGCACGAAGAGTTCATGGCTGAGATCGACGCCAAGGACCGTGACAGCGCTCGCAACCGCGAGATCGAGATCGCCACGAACGAAAAAGCCCCCTACATCAACAAGGTGGTGACGCCATTCTTGGCGCTAGGTGTCGTCGGTCTGTCGTTCATTTTGTTTACCATTTTGATTTTCGTGAACGTGCAGCCAGAAGCCAAAGACATCCTGATCTACATCTTGGGTGTGTTGTCTGCTGCTGTGACTCAAATCCTTTCTTATTATTTTGGCAGCAGCCAAGGTAGCAAGGACAAGAGTGAAGAAGCCAAACTGAAAGCAGCCATCAAATGACCCCAACCATCGCCCATCTGACTGCGGCCGGCGTGAGCAAGGAGCTGGCTGAGCGCTGGCTCCCCCACGTGCAAGCTGCGTTTGAACGCTTCGGCATCAACACCGAACGCCAAGTAGCCGCCTGGATTGCCCAGTGTGCACACGAGAGCGCTGGATTCAAGACCCTGACTGAGAACCTGAACTACTCGGCCGACACCATGGCCGCTGTGTGGCCCGGTCGCTTTGCTGTCATGGGCCCAGACAAGAAGCCTGTGAAGGTCAAGGGCAAGAACCAGCCCAACAAGTTCGCTTTGGCACTGCACCGCCAGCCGGAACTGATCGCTAACACCGTCTACGCCAACCGTATGGCCAACGGCAACATCGAGTCCGGCGAAGGCTGGAAGTTCCGAGGCCGTGGCTTGAAGCAGCTTACCGGCAAGGACAACTACACCCGGTGTGGTCAAGCCCTTGGCATGGACTTGGTGGCCAACCCTGACTTGTTGCTGACACCTGGGGGTGCGTCCCTGTCTGCCGCATGGTTTTGGGCTACCAACAAGTGCGGTCCGATTGCTGACTCCGGCGACTTCGTGGCATTGACCAAAAAGATTAACGGCGGCACGATCGGTCTTGAGGACCGACAAAAGCGCTACAACGCTGTACTAGCCGTTGGAGTACAGGCATAATACTCACCCATGGCACAACTCGTATTTGACCAACCCGGGCCCGTCAGTGAATGGGTCGCGCAGCAAGTTGGGCATATCGGGAGCTGGGGTGAGTATTACGCCATTGGGATTGAGGCTGATGGGCAGATCGTTGCTGGGGTTGTGATCAACAACTACAACGGAGCCAACGCTACATGTCATATCGCTATAAGCAAGCGGACGAAATTGTTGGTTGAAATGTTCTACCATGTGTGCAACTATGCGTTCAACCACTGCAAGCTCAAGCGACTGACAGGTATGGTGCCATCCAATGAGCCGCACATCTTGGCTTTTGACAAGCACTTGGGGTTTGAAGAAGAGTTTGTGATGAAGGACGGCGCACCGGGCGCCGACATGCACGTTTTGGTAATGTGGCCCGACACTTGTCGTTGGCTGCGCAAGGAGTAAACATGGGCGGAAAATCAGCACCACCACCAGACTACGGCCCTATGGCGGCAGCCAGTAAAGAGTCTGCAGAGATCATGGCCGGCCTCGGCCGTGAGCAACTGGATTTCTCCAGACGCCAGTACGAGGAAATGCGCCCACTGGCGCAACGCGCTGCTGATCAGCAGTTTGCCACCCAGAACGAACTCATGCAGATGGGTCGAGAAGACCGAGAACGATACTTAGAAACATTCGCCCCGGTAGAGGAAGGCCTTGTCCGACGAGCGCAGGAGTTTGACACCGGGGCGTATCGGGAACAGTTGGCCGGTCAAGCCGCTGCTGACGCTGCCCGCGCCTTTGGTAGCACCCAGGCTCAAACTGCCCGCGGCCTTGCACGCATGGGCGTAGCCCCTGGCTCTGGCGCTTCTATGGCGCGGATGAACGACTTGGGCGCGGCTTCTATGCGCGCTGGCGCCATGACCGGCTCCCGCTTGCAGTCCGAAGGCGAAGGCATGAACCGCCTGTACAACGCTGCTGCTCTTGGTCGCGGCTTGCCCGGTCAGACCCTTGGCGCGTATGGCAGCTCTGTTGGCGCGGGCTCCGCAGGTATGCAGACAGCTATGGCCCCCGGCGGCCAGTACATGCAGGGTATGGGCCAAGGTGCAAATACCATCGGTTCCGGCCGCAACATGCTCCAGAGCGGTTTGGGCAACATTCTTAGCTCTCAGTCTGATTTGTACGGCCAGAGCATGAAGGGCCAACAAGAAATGTACGGTGCTGTTCTGGGAGCTGGCGCGACACTTGGGGGCGCGTACCTTTCTGACCGCCGCCTCAAAGAAAACATCGAGTTGGTGGGTCGCGACGAGCGAACCATGCTGCCGCTCTACGAGTTTGAGTACAAGGGTGGCGACGGTCGCCGCTTCCTCGGCGTCATGGCCGACGATGTGGAAAAAGTCTTCCCGGAGGCGGTTATAGAAATGTCCAACGGCTACAAGGCCGTGGATTACGACCTGCTCGGCATCGAGATGATTGAAGTTTAAGGAGAACACTATGGGATGGGCAGCAGGTTTTCAATCCGGCAGTGCAGTAGCGCAACGCGCCCTTGACGCTTACGATCAGAGCAAACAACGGCGACTTAAAACTCAACTTGGCCAAGAGTCCGAGCGCTATGGTGTTACTGAGGGTGCCTATGGCCAGGGGCTCGGGCAGAACATTGAACAAGTGCGGGCCTTGCAAATGCAGGCTGGGCAGGAGGCGCTGGAGCAAGGCCGCTCTGTAGAGGAGGTTGCGCGCATCGAAAACCAGTTTGCCCCCGGTATTGCCGAACTCCAGCGCCGCCAAGGCCTGACGGCTCCTGATTACTCCGTGGGCAGCCGCGCCCAGAACTTCGGCACGCGTGGGGAAGCTGAGATGGCTGCAAAGCCCATGCGCGTCCAGGGTTTGGCTGGTGTGTACCGCCAGTACGGGGAAGTTGACAAGGCTGATGAGCTTGAGACTCGTGCGTTTGAACAGCAGCGCAGTCTGGCGCAAGAAAAACGTGCTCAGGCCCAGTTTGACCAACAACAAAAATTGGGCGAGTTGACGCTAAAAGATCGTGAGCGCGCTGCGGAATCGCAGAGAAAGATTGACGACCTTAACGCTTGGCGCGCTGAGAACCCCAATGCGACGGTGCAGGAAATCAAAGACGCCGCTCGTAGCCAGTTCAAGCTCGACGATGACCAGCTGTTGAAGGTAACTTCCACCATCACTGGCTTGGAGGAAAACGACCTCAAGCAGTTCCAAGCTGAAGTCAAGAACACCATCAAGGGGAAAAACCTGGATGGCCTCGTCAACATTTTCAACACCGACGACCGTTTTGACCCCACCACCAGTATAAAAACTACCCGTGGCAAAGACGGCAGTGTGAGCTTGTCTTTTGTTGGCCAAGACGGCAAAACCATTTCCACAGAGAAGTTCAGTTCTGAGGCCAAGGCCACTGCATATCTCAACAAACAAGCCGTTGAGCCAGACACCGTGGCTGAATGGTTGCTGGGTATCCGCAAAACTGAAGCCGCTATCGCTGCGTCCGAAGCTGGAGCGTTTAAGGATACCCAGTTGGGGTTGACTGCTGGACGTGAGAAGGCCCCTCGCCCGGTTACGATTGCCGAGCTGAACACCATGGCCAAAGGCATGATCGACAGCGGCATGGAAGACCCAGACGCACCCGGCAAGCCACTGACGTACATGAAGGCCATGGCTATCGCCCGGGCGGAAGCAGCTGGCATCCCCTACAAATCTGCGGCGGACCGTCTTATTGACGCTATGGTGGCAAACGCTGCCGACGCATCCAAGAAAACGGGTAGCCCGGCCACGGCCACCTCGGGAGCTGCACCAAGGGCTACGCCAGGGTTAACGCGTGAACAAGTTGGCCAAGCCGTTACACAGCAGCAAACAGGCGTGCAGGCTGAGACCCGCGTACGTCGAGCCGCTATTACAGCCTTTGAGCAGGACCCGCGGGTGCGCCAAGCGTACGACGCGGTGCGCCAACTCCGCCGTAGCGGAGAGGCTGTTCGCGCAAATAACCTAGAAAACCAAATTAACGCCCAGCGGGAGCGATTTATAACGGAGCGAGTCGGTGGGGGCCGATGACTCGATAGCTGACAGATTTACTGGTGGTTTCTAAGCCAGTTTTCGTGCAAAATAGCGGGGTACCCCAACCCTGATAGAGGACCGCATGTCTGCTCTCAATAAACTCCGCCAAGCATTCCCGGAACTTCAAGACGCAAGTGACTCCGAGGTGCTTGGTGAGGTCTCTAAGCGGACTGGGGTTTCGGTCGAAGAAGTTTCGACAGCGTTTGGCGTAGCTCCTCGCGGCACAGCTTCCGAGGTGGCCCGTCAGTTTGGCGCCGGCATTGCCGTGGACTTGCCACGCATGGTCGGCCAGGGTTTGAAATACACCGGCATTGCCCCCGAAACTGGCGAAGCCTTGGTTCAGAGCGCTGAAGAGCGCGCCCCCGGCTGGCAGCCAGATATGCGCGGCCGCGGAGTTGTTGGTCAAGCGTTGGTCGCCGGCGGTCGTGGCCTTGGCCCCGTAGCGGCTTCGGTGCCTTTGTTCTTTGTGCCCGGCGGCCAAGCGGTTGCCCCTCTTGCCGTTGGCGGATTGTTCGGCACTTCCAGCGCTCAAGACACGTACGAAAAGCTCATTTCCCAAGGTGTTTCTGAAGAAGAGGCCAGTGCTGCCGCTCGTCGCGTTGGCCTGTTGCAGGGCGCTGGTGAAGCCGCTGCGTCTTTTGTTGGCGCGCGCACGATTGCACCGCTGGCTCGCGGGCTGACTGGGGCTAAGACAACTGGCCAAGTTGCTGACCGACTCACAGACACCCGAGTTCTGGCGCCTTTTGCTCGCGCCTACGCAACCAACTTGGCAGTTCAGCCAACCACGGAAGCCATTCAGGACGTGGGTACAGAGTACATCGAGCGCGCTTATGGCGCCGCTCCTGAAGACGCAGGTCAAATTGCTGCGGAGTCGGCCAAGGCTGGTTTCGGTATGGCCCTGCTGCTCGGCCCATTTAACTTTGGCGGCTCCGCCATTCGCGCACGCCGCAGCGAAGAACTCAAGCAGGCTTTGTACGGTGCAGACACCGACCCACAAGTGCGTGCGAAGGCCATTGATGCTGTCATGGCGGAAGCGCAGCGCCAGAACATCGCCCCCCAAAACGTCGACGCTTGGTTTGAGCAACAGCTCCAGATTGAGGACGCTCGCACCGAAGCCCTGCGTGAAGCGGAAGAGCGCGCTAACGCTGAGGCCCTGGCCAACCGTGACAAGACGCTGGCCCAGATGGTTTCCGAAGAAGGGCTGACTGCACAGCTGTCGGACCAAGATTTGCTGACCCCAGGCCGCACCAGCGCGCAGGCTATCAACCAAGCCGTTGGCTTGACCCGCAAAAAGGTTGACCCCAAGAAGTACGTCAAGAACTTTGAGGGCGCGTTCAACGAGCCTAGCGGCCAGTTTGGTGCTGACCCAGAAACCGGCATCGAGCGCGAGCTGACCGTCGGCGAGCTGTACCAGATGCAGAACGGCGTGCTGGACCTGACTCAGGACAAACCAGGTCAAACGGCTGTGGCAGAGGCTGCGGCTACTCAAACGCTGCGCGACCCACGGGCTTTGTTCTTGCGGGACACGTTGGGTGTTGTGCCCACGGCGCCTGCGTTGCAGCTGATGGACGCCATAGAGCAGGCCGGCATCCCCTTGGACTCTGACATTGCGTCTCCAGTCATTACGTTTGCCGCCCAGCGCCCCATGGGTAAGAAGCAGCTTACTCGTGCGCTCCAGATGCTGGACGAAGCAGTCATCAATTCCCGCCGTGCAGCGGCTCCCGTTGTCTCCGAGGTCCCCGGCGTACCAAAGCCCGCTGGGGTTTTACCCACTGCGGCTCCGGCCGTGGTGGGTCTTTCTCAAGGAATCCCAAGTGGCCCTACGACCCCTCAAGCCCAGCAAACAGAAACGCAAGGACAAGCGGCACCAGCTGCCGCCGCAGCAGGGATAACCCCAGCCCCAACAGTCGATCGTTTGGCCGATGTGATGGGCCTGTCCGAGGAAGAGCAAAACCGCTTGGACATTGCTGCCATGACCGGGCAACAAGACTTGGCGTCTACCCTCGAGGATGAAGCCACCGGTCAACGGGTTGACGAAGAAACTGCCACCGAGAACCAGATTGAGGCCGCTCTTGCAGCGCGCTTTGCCAAGTCACGCAACCCTGCTCGTGACCGTCAGATTCTTGAGGCGTACTTGGCCGCTACGCGTGGTTCTGCGCAAGGCGTCAGTGAGACTGTTATTCAAGCCCTGGCCACTCAGTATGGTGTGACCGCAGCTGCCATCAGAAAAATCGGCAACACCGAAACGCTGGTTAGCTCCGGCCAGGCTGCTGGTTTGACCCGTGGGCAAGTGCTGGATGCGTTTGACATTGCTGACCGCAGCAAGACCCGCAAGCCCGAAACTGCCGAGCGCGCTGAGCGCGAGCAAGAAGCCGAAGCCGAGCGCGCCGTCAACGACCCCAACGTGTTTGGTGCCGGGTTGGCAGCTCAAGGTCTTAGCCCGGACGCCGGGTTTGTGGAGGACAGCAGCCGTTTCTGGCAAGAGGAAAGCTCCAAGGGCAACCCTGCGGCCGACGCGTTCTTCAAGCTCGACGCCCAGTTAAAAGATGCCCAGCGTATCGTTGACACACTGGCTGCCCAAGGCCCAAGCGTAGCGCTGGATGCTGCTACTGCTCAAGTGCAAGCGCTGACTGCTCAGCTCACCGGGCGCGTTGAAGCCGCCAAGGTTGATATCGAGGAGAAGAAAGCCAAGAAGGGCGAAGCCAAACCTGAAAAGGGCGAACTCAGCGCACAGGAAAAAGCTCTGCGTGAGAAGCTCGTGGCAGAAGCCGATGCCAAACGAAAAGCCGAGCGCAAAGGCTTGGAAGTTGGCGACACCGTGGTCAACCCCAAATTGGGCACTGGCGTCATCGAGAAGTTCGCCGGCAACGGCGACGCAACCACAGCTACCATCAAATTCCAAAACGGCCAGACGCGTGAGCTGTCCGTTAAGCTGGCCCCACTGGAGAAAATCAATGCCGTTCAAAAGCCAAGCGCAGCAGGGGTACCTGTTCAGCCAAAAGCCGAAACTGGCCAAAAAGTGGGCCGACAAGTACGGCGTGCCGAAAAGCCTGCCACAGAAGGTCAAGCCAAAACAGAAGCCAAAGTCCTGACGACTCAAGAGCGCTACGCCGAAGTCACTGCCGGCATCCCCGGCGCTCCTACGTTTGACAGCTTGACCAAGGCCCAACAAGATCAGCTGGCTGACCTCAACAACCGCGACAGCCTGAACTTGGCTGCTGTGAACAACTTGATGTCCGACGGCAAGTTTGGTATGGACGTACCTGCGCGCAAACCATACACAGCCAAGGAGCTGCTGGCTGAGATCAAAGCCTTCATTCGCGCTGACATCCCAGGCCGCAAGCTTCTGGTGGTGGACTCTATTCAGGACCTGCTCAACCACCCCGATCGCGACGTCCAAATTGCAGGTGCCGGCATTGCGTTGAACCAAGCCTACGGCGTGGCCGCCAACGGTCGTGCGTACCTGATTGCCAACCGAATCAACAAAGGCTCTGGCCGTGCCAAGTTCATGCACGAAGTCGGGGCCCACTTGGGCTTGGAAAACCTGCTGTCGAAAAAGTCGTACGACAAGTTGACTCAGCAAATCCTCGACTGGGCAAAGAAAGACGACGGCTCCACAGAGGCGGAGTTGGCCAATGCTGCCGCGGCTCGCGTCATGGCTGCGGGCACCCCCAAAGAAGACCAGCGCTCCGAGTTGTTGGCGTACTTCATCGAAGAAGCCATGGAGTCTGGCATCGACCCCACAGCAGCCGGCAAAGAGTCTGGTCCGTTGCGTGACTGGTTCCGCACCTTGTGGGCAGCGTTTAAGACTGCGGCGCGCGCACTCGGCGTCAAGCCTGAGTCCATGACTTCGCAAGACGTTGTCAACTTGGCTTTCGGCGCTGCTCGCTTGGAGATCGCCGGCACTTGGCACGGTACGGCTGCTGCGTTCCGCAACTTCAGCAACAAGTTCATTGGGTCGGGCGAAGGCGCAACTGCTTATGGCTGGGGCACGTACTTGGCCGAGCGGGTTGGAATTGCCAAGGGGTATTGGGCGGCTGATGTCCGACGAAAGACCGCTCGCCCAGACCTCAATGTTATGGACGTGCTTGCTAACTACCAAGGGTGGGAGCTTGCGGAAGACGTAATTCACCCCTTGGACCGAAGCGTATTGCTGCGCGCTGGCCAAGTGGTCGACAAGTCTTTTGCAAGTGATGTGGCGGACGCGGTGCGCCAAGTCAGTATAGACAGCCTCGACCTGATTTCCCCGCAGGGTAAGCAGGAAACGGTAGTTTTCTTTGGGGAGCTTGTAGTGCCAGAAGGCAGTCTCATGCGCGTCGACACCGCTGTCGACAACGAGCGCATGCTGGACTACGACAAGCCGGTTATCAAGCAGTCGCCTTACGTGGCTGACAAACTCATGGAGTTGCTTGACCCTCACGCCGATGAAATCACTGACCGAACCAACAAAGACGTTGAAGAGCTGACCGGCCAAGACCTTATCGGTAGCGGGGAAAATAGCCTTGGCTTGTTGAGCGAGCTCATCATGAACGACGCATTGACGTTGCCAGTGGGCCAGAACAAACAATTTGACGAGGCTGTCCGCCGAGGTAAATTCCACGAAGCAGCCAGCCACTACTTGCAGGCCAACGGTTTGGACGGCATTCGCTTCTTGGATGCTCGCAGCCGCGGTTCTGCTACAGACGCTGTTTCCTTTGATGGAAAAACTTACAACCGCGACGAACTGCGTGACCAGATGCGCAAGTACCGCGACAAAGACTCCGACAAGACCATGCAGTTTCTCCTGTTGAGGGACGTTCTGCGCAACGGTATTGACGACGTCAAAGCAGAACTGGAAACCAAAGTTGCCAAGCAAGCGGAAATGCTCGCTGGGATTTACGCCGACTCCGCTGCCCGATTTAAGGTCAAAGCAGATGTCGCCGCAGATCGGGTTCGTGCGCAGAAAGAAGCCGATAAATCCTACGAAGGCAAACAGCTCGCATGGCTGAATGCAAACGCCGACGGCATCCGCTTGGTGTCTTTGCCTAAGACGCGCAACATCGTTGTCTTCGACGACAAGAACATCTTCCGCGTGGGCGCCCAAGCTGGAGCTGACCGTCAGCGCATGAAGTTCGGTACTGAAGAATCGGCTGAGGCTGCCCCCGAACTCCGCGACCGTGAAGGTGGCCGTGTGGTTGACCTCGTGGTTAACGGCAAAGTTGTGCGCTCGTTTGAGCTTGTGCCGCAAAAGTTGTGGGACGCTTTCAAGGGCGATGCTCGTGACAACCTGCTGAACAACGAAGGCCCTACCCGCAAACGCGAAGAGGCCCAAGCTGCGCTTGATAAAGAGCTCGAGACTTACAAAGAACGCGCTCCGTTGAACGGTGTTGAACGCACGGTGCTGCAACGCTTGGAGAGTGGAGACATTGACGCCTTAAGCGGCAGCGACGCTACTCAGTTGCGCCCATCAATTTTTGCGCTCTTGCAGCATGGTCGGTTTAGCACCGACACAACATTGCGTCCTGCTGCTGTAACCGGCCTTGACGCTGCTGGCCGTCAGAACTTAGAGCGTTTCGCTCCTGATTGGATGCTTGGTAAGGCAGACCGCCCAGCGCAACCTGAGTTTACGGAAATGCCACGCACAGGTCCGGCTCCAAGGGTGCGTGGGATGAAGTTCGGCAAGAACGCCCCTGAAGGCGTAAACCAAGCTACCCGTGCCCAACCCCGTGGCACTAGGTTGAACAACATCAACCGTTTGCCCAAGCAGGTGCAGCAGCCAGCAAACATTATCGCGGGCACCTTGAGCGACGCCGGTGGCAAGTTCCTCGACAAGGTGATGTTCACCTCGGACTTGGTCAAGCGCGCTACCAGCCTCGGCCTGAAGTCCGCCGACAACTTGCTGCGCTCGCTGTCCGCTCGTGACTTTGCTACCCGCGAAGAGGAGCGTGCCATTGAGGCTGTGTTGGACCTGTATGCCGACGTGCCCCAGGCCGAGCGCGGTACTGGTGATGGCAGCGTCAACCGGTTCATTTTTGACTCCACCCGCACGGGTAAGTGGGGCTACGGCCCCAAGGCTGACCCAGAGATGAAGGCGCGCTTCAATGCGCTGTCCAAAGAGTCGCGAAAGCTGATCGAGGCCATGTTTGACCATGGTGACCGCATGCTGGCTCGCAAGAAGTCTGTTGTGATCGACAACACCACGTCGGTGTTTGACGCCCAGATCGCCGCTGCCCAGACCGACAAAGAGAAAGCCGAGCTGCGTACAGCCAAGAAGCTGTCGCTCAAGCGCTACGAGTCGTTGTTCGCCATCACCGAGGGTCGTCCATACGCGCCTATCAAGCGCAACGGCAACTACGTGGTCATCGCCAAGTCACCCAAGTACTTGGCTGCTGAAGCCGCCGGCGACACCAAGGCACTCGAGAAACTGCAAGCCAGCGGTGACGACTACCACGTGTCTTTCGTGGACGGCAAGAACGCCGGCCGCACTTTGATGCAGCAGCTCCAAGACCAAGGTGGCTTCGGTGACGTCCAGTTGGCCGAGCGCGACACGGTGACCGACGAGTTGTTCTCCAACGAAGGCGCGTTGCAGCAGCTCTCCAAGCTGCGCACCAACGTGGACAGCCGAGTCAGGGCTGGCGAGAAAGAGTCCGGCCCGTTGCTCAACATCATCAACCAGATGTACCTGGACGCTTTGGCCGAGGGCAGTGCTCGCAAGTCGGAAATGAAGCGCCGCGGTGTGGACGGTGAAGTGGACATGATCGCCTCGTTTGGCACCCAGGGTCGCGCCGACGCCAACTTCTTGGCTTCGCTCCAGTACAGCGAGCAGGTCTCCAGAGACCTCAACCGCATGCGCGAAGAGGCCAAGACTGGTGACCGCACCCGCAAGTCCGAAGTGCTCAACGAGATTGTGCGCCGCTACGCTGACTCGCTGGAAGTTCCGAACACGCCAGTTTTGGACAAGCTCACCCGCATGTCGTCGGTGTACTTCTTGGCCACCAGCCCAGCGTACTACCTGCAGAACTTGACCCAGCCGTTCATGATGTCGGTCCCTGCCATGGCGGGTGATCACAGCTACGCCAAGGTCAACGCAGAGCTGTTCAAGGCCTACGGCGAGCTGGCCCCCATGATGAAGTCGGCTTCGCTGATGAAGCAGCTGGATTTCACCAAGGTGCCAGCGGACGTGAAGAACGCCATCAATCAGCTGGTCAACCGCGGTCGCGTGGACATCGGTATCGACACCGAACTGGGTGAGTTCAAGGTGGACGGTGAGAGCCGCTTCGGCGCCGCATGGAACTCTGTGGACAAGGGTCTGCGCGCTGCAGTCCAGAAGGGCGAAGCCATCAACCGCTTGTCCACGGCTATTGCAGCTTACCGTCTGGCCATGTCCAAGAAGGGCGCAACCGCCGACCAAGCCATCGACTACGCCGAGCGCATTTTGCTCGAGACCCATGGTGACTACAGCCGCTTTAACGCGCCTCGGGCGTTCAATACCTCGTTTGGCCGTATCGCGCTGCAGTTCCGCAAGTTCCAGCTTATCCAGCTGACTTGGTACGCCAAGATGATCAAGCAAGCCTACTCTGACCCCGCTCAGCGCGGTGCGGCTTTGCGTTCCTTGGCTTTTGGCTTGGCTCACACCGGTGTGCTGGCTGGTGCCATGGGCTTGCCCGGCTACGCAGCTGTCGCTTGGGCCTTGGGCGCTGTGTTCGGTGACGACGATGAAGCGTTCGACCTGACCGACGAAATCCGCAAGCTGATCGGTGACGACGACTTGGCCAACATGGTCTTGCGCGGTGTTCCAACTTTGGGTGGCGCGGACGTTTCGGGCAAGATTGGTGCGGGCAACATGCTCTCGATCATGCCGTTCTCCAATGCCGACCTGACCACCCGCTCGGGCTTCTACGAAGGCTTGGGCACCTTGGTTGCTGGCGCGTCCGGCGGCATGGTGGTGCGCGGTGTGGACGGTCTGGGTTTGCTGGCCAACGGCGACTACCTCAAGGGTATGGAGCTGGTGTTGCCAAAGGGTTTGGGCGACATGATCAAGGCCTATCGCTTGGGTACCGACGGGGCTACCCGTCGCAACAACGACGTCATCCTGCCAGCAGACGAACTCGACACCATGGAGGTTTTGTTCCAGGCCCTTGGCATCCCGCCAGCCCAGATTACCGCCATGTACGAGAAACAGCAGCGAGTACGCGACGTCGAGCAGCGCTTCACCGACCGTACCAGCCGCCTCAAGAACGACTACAGCCAAGCCATCCGCAAGGGTGACTCCGCAGCTGCAGCCGAGGCGCGCGCCGACTGGAACAAGCTGCAAGAAGCCCGAGTTCGTGCCGGATTGAAGCGCCAGCCACTGTCCAACCTGCTGAAAGCCCCACGTGAGCAATCAAAACGTGAACGGGAAACTGCTGGCGGGGTACAATTCACCCGTGCCAGCCGCGGTATGGTTGAGGACATTGTCGAAAGGTAATCATGGCTAAGACAGCAGCTTGGACTCGTAAAGAAGGCAAGGACCCCAAAGGCGGCTTGAACGCCAAGGGGCGCGCGTCTTATAATGCCGCCAACCCTGGCAAGCCAGGACTTAAGCCCCCAGCGCCTAACCCCAAAAACGAGAAAGACGCAGCGCGCCGCAAGTCGTTCTGCGCTCGTATGAGCGGTATGCCGGGGCCCATGAAAGACGAGAAGGGCAAGCCTACCCGTAAGGCCCTCTCACTCAAAGCTTGGAACTGCTGATCATGGAAATGATGCTTTGGAACATGGGCTTGACGGCCATCGTCGCAATCTTAGGGTTTGTACTTAAGGAAAAGTTTGCTGAGCTGCAACGCATCAGCATCTTGCTCAACCGCACCCGGGAAGAAGTGGCCCGTGACCACATTACCCGCACAGATTTCCGCGCCGACATGGCGCAACTCATGGACCGCTTCGACCGTATTGAGCGCAAGCTTGACAGACTTTCCATAGCCAACAATGGGTTTGATGATGGCAAATAAATCCAAGGTCAATGCGGCCGGCAACTACACCAAGCCCGAGCTTCGCAAGAAGATCGTGAGCCAGGTTAAAGCCGCTGCTACCCAAGGCACCGCCGCTGGCCAGTGGTCAGCCCGCAAAGCGCAGCTGGTGGCCAAGAAATATAAGGCCGCTGGCGGGGGGTACCGAGATTGAAAGCCCCTCAGAAATCCCTCAAAGAGTGGACCAACCAAAACTGGAGAACCAAAAGTGGAAAACGATCATCTGACACGGGCGAAAGGTATCTACCTGAGTCTGCGATTAAAAGTCTTAGCCCTGCTGAATATGCTGCAACAACGCGTGCGAAACGCGCTGGCAAAGCTGCGGGGAAACAGTTTGTAGCGCAACCCAAAAAAGTAGCTGCAAAGACCGCGAAGTTCCGCTAACCCCCAACTGGAGATTCTTATGATGTACGGTAAAAAAGTGATGATGGCCAAGGCCCCCGCAAAAGCTGCTGGTAAAACAGCCGCGTTCAAGCCATGCAAAGGCTGCCCCAACCCTGCTAAGTGCAAGGCCATGGGCAAGTGCATGAAAACGGCAATGAAGTAATCAAGCCGACTGTGTTTGCCTCTGGGCTTCGACCCAGGCTTCCACGTCCTTGACCGCCCACTGGAGCTTTCTGGTGGGCGTTTCCATTTGTGGGGGCAGTTTGTGGGGTTGCTTGTTGGCGTATTGGCGAACTGTGCCCACGGGCATGCTCAGCGCTTCTGCCAAACCCTTTGCGTCCAGTATGAGTTTCATGCTGCGCCTCCGAAAAAGACCCGGGCCGAAGCCCGGGCTGCAACATCACAAGGAGCTATCATGGCAAATAGCAGTGTCATCATACAGCACCTGTCATGGCTTCGTTATCGGACTGGTTGACCACTAGGGTCAAGTGCTCTTTGTCCAGCTTGCGGGTGTCCACCACGATGCAGCGCGCTTGGATGGTGGGCAGGTCTGTCCCACGGGTCAGGGTCAGCTTCTCCGACCGGCGCAGTAGGGCACCCTCGCGCTCCAAGTGGTCGAGCATGGCGTTGTACTCGGTGCGGTTGGTCACGCACCATTCGCGCACGTCCTTCTGGGCCAGCATCAGCCAGCCGGCAAACTCGGACTTCCCACGGTTGTTGCCCAGCACGAAGCGGCCAGCGATTTCCCCCATAACCCGAGTGCGTGGAGTCTCCACACCGGAGGTGCTGCGGCGGTCGCGATACTCGCCAGTGACCACAATGCGGTTGGCCATTGAAGACACCATGCGGCTGAACGCATCTTCCACAGTCACGGTGTTGGTCTCGTTGACAGTCTCGGCCAAGTTGCGCAGCAGGTTGATGGAGAACTCCTTGAGCACCTCGATGTCAAAGTCGATGATTCCCAGGTCCTTGGCAATCTGAGCGATGGTCAGCGTACAGGCGGCGTGGTTGCGGTAGTACCGGTATTTGGTACCGGGGATGTATTGAACCATGTCGTTGAGCGCACTGCGCACCTTGTCCGCCACCTGCCGTTGGTGAGTGGTGACATACTTGACCAAGGCTTCCCCGGCGCATCCGGCGTTGGCCTTCATGCCGTCTACAGCTTGGTGCACCATCTCGGCTTCGATCTGGGCGTCCTCGTGCAGTGACACTGGCTGGTAGCGGTCCACGCTGATCTGGATCAGGCGTACGGCTTCGGCTTGGGAGTTGGCTTGGCTGGCTGCCAGCAGGCCGTGGAAGTCCTTGTTGCCCGTCACGAACGGTGCCAATCTCCATGTAGCCGTGTCGGCAAAACCCACGGTGCCACCCTTGGACGTCAGTCGAACCTTCTCTTCGCCCCGGGACACGCCGTACGCGACGTCGGAGAACATGGAAGGCTCCATATTGGTGAACTCGTCGAGCAGCACCGGCACGTTGTTGTACGCACCCAGGAACGCCCACAGCGCGTTGTACGTGAAGCCTTCCTTGGACTTGAGGGTCATGCGCTCAGCGTCACCGAACGCGAACAGCGAGGCGTAGCAGACCGTGGTCTTGCCCTTGCCCGAGTCACCGCCGTACAGCGCCACCAGCAGGCCCTTGTACAGCTCTTCGCAGAACGGTGTCAGGATGGAACCCCAGCCAGAGCACACGGCGTACTGCCAGTGCTCGGCGCCCTTGCGGTTGTACATGAAGTTCAGCGCCGCGGCGTAGCCCTCGACCGTGCCCTTGGGGGTGAACAGGGAAGCTGCGAACTTGGCCGCGCTGCCGCCGACCAGAACCTTGCGGGTCGAGCCGTCCTTGTGATACAGGCGGTCGCCAATCAGGAAGCCGGTGTTGTCGTTCTTCCAGCCGAAGGTGGTCATGGTGTTGACTTCTTCGACTTTGCTCTTGAGAGACTGGAGTTGGTCGCGGAGGTAAGCTGCCATGTGGATGCCTGCGTCTTTGTGGTTCGTCTGAAACAGCTCGTACTTGGCCAAGGCGCGCAGCATATCGGTCTGGCTGGCCATGGCTTCGGAGGACATTTCAATGTCACGCACCTTCTTGTTGGGCATGTGGATGCGGATGCCGATGCGGTACGTGCCGTCTTCGCTACGGATTCGGGTGGTGGGGTAAAAGTTCTGGCTGCAGAACGGGTGGGTGACCAACACGCCTTCCTTGTTCTTGAGGCTGCGGTACAGGATGTTGCGATCGGCGTCCCACTCGTAACCCTCGAGCTTGGCCGGGACTTCCACTTCCACGGTGCTGCCACTGTCGTCCACGATTTCGGCCACGGTCTCCACGCTCTCAGGGGCGTAGCGGCCAAGCACCAGCGGGGTCTTGACTTTGCCGTTCATGGGGCAGTTGGAACACCCGGACGGGTTGCAGCTCTTGAAGTGGTCGCAGGTGGTGGGGCCCGACTCCCAGGTGTCGTAGCGTATGTCCCAGTCCACTTGGCTGTGGCCGGTGTTGCCGCGCTCCGAGCTCCACTCTTTGGCCAGCTTACGGCCGTTCTCGCTGAACTTGAGCAGCCCGATGACGCCGCGCCACTGTTCGTAGTTGGAGTCACCCTTGGTGCTCTTGACCAAAAAGACCTGGTTGCACTGGCTGGCCATGAGGTCAGCGTCCACCGGCAGGTCGGGGTACGTTTGTAAGTGAGCTGTAAGGTCGCTGTTCAAATCCAGGTTGGCCACCTGGGTGCGCTTGGGTTCGGCGATCTGTTTGACGGGGTTGGCGACCACGAAGGACTTCAGCGCGGTTGCCATGGCGACCACGTCGCCCGGGGTCACGGTGTTCTTGGCGGTCACGGTCTTGCTCGTGCCGTGCTTGTTGTTGCTCGCGCCGACTGGGCGCAAGATGGACGCAAAGTCCGCTGTACGTGTGGGGTCTGCGATCACCTCGCAGTAAGCCAATGCCGATTTCAGGGCGCGCGCCATGTCGCCCCACAGGGTATGGTTGATCGCTCGGTCCAGCGGCCAGTAGGCGTGGAGCCCATAGCCAGAGTCCACCAGCATAGGCCGTGGCCAGCTGATTCGGTCCGAGAAAGCCATGATGGCCTTGGCAGCGTCTGCCTTGGTGAGGTAGCCCTGACCCTTGTCGAACTTCTCTTGGCCGCAGTCAATGTCCACCCAGAACGACTGGGCCTTGTGCCAGTTATCTGCGACGCGGTACTTCTTGCGGGTTTTGCCTTCCTCGGTCTGTGACTCGAGGAACGGCTGTTTGTAGGTGGCGCATGCGTGGTAGACCGAAGCCTCGGGCTCCGTCTCGGTGATTTCGCGCACAAAGTTCGCCAGCGACTCGTTGTCGTCGAACGCCCTGTGTTGGGGCTGTGGATAGTGCTCGCGGAAGATGACGGCGAACCGTACACCGGCTTGCGGCATTATCAGGTTTAAGAATTCTAGGGTGCCCATGCCCGCTCCAAAAAGAAATGCCCCCGGTAAAGGGGGCGGGTGGGCCTACTCACTACCCTGTGTTGCGTCGCCGGGAACCCCCAGCGCACAGAAGCAGCTTTCGGCCCGAACCTATCAGTCGTCGAAGCTGATGCCGCCGAGGTCAAAGTCGATGGCGTCTTCCACAACTTCAGCTGGAGCAGCCTTGGCCACAGGGGCTGGGGCGTCTTCTTTCACTGGAGTAGGCTTGGCCTTGGCCGCTGGCTTTGCAACCGGGGCTGGGGCTTCTTCGGGGGCTTGCGCGGCCGGAGCTTGGAACTCGGTTGCCATGGCGCTGGCGCCCAAGATGTTCTGGACCAAGTCCGAGGACACCATTTCCTGCACTTCGGCAAAGCCGGCGTCGTCCAAGAAACCCACGGGCTTGAAGGTCAACTTGGGGGACTCAGCTTCTTGGTCGAAGGCAACCTTGGTGACCACCATGGAGTAGCCAACGCCGCGCTTGGCCAACATCTGGCCGTACTCACCCAAGGCCTTGATGGACGCTGGGGGCACACGCAACAGCATAGGGTCATTGACCTGTCCAGCAGCAGCCACGGCCATGCGCACGGTGTCGGAGCAAGCCTTACCCTTAGTCGCACCCTTCTCGGTCACGCGGGAGCCCCACTGGTTGTGAGCGCAGGTAGCGCACTTCTTGGCCTGGGGGTTCTGGGCATCGGCTGCTGGGGCAATGCCGTCAGCAGAGTAGCAGTCAGGCTTGGCGCCTTCGCTGTCCTTGGGGTCGTAGCCCTTGAGATAGAACACCTTGCTGGTGCCCTTGTTGGCCTTGAGCAAGACCACGTCGATGCTGGTTGCGGGGCTTTCTGGGTCCTTGGGGTTGGGCAGAACGACGCGTTCGCCATCGCGCACCACGGCAAAAACTTTGCCCTTGATGGAGATGACGGGGAAGCCGCCACCAGCGTGGGAGGTCAGGTCAGCGTTGAGCGCTGCGATGTCGAAAGACTTGAGGAACGCGGGCAGTTTGCCGGATTGGTCAAATGGGATGATGTTCATATTTAGCTCCTGGGGATGGGTAGTTTAGTTGCTGCGGCGGACGTTGACTACCCGCTCTTCGCGGATATTGACGCCTGGAGGCAACTCGTTATCGTGGGACTCTCGGTACTGCTCGACGGCCGTTTTGGACACGCGAACCTCCAACAGGGCCCACTCTTCGTTGGCCTTCACATGCTCCATGAAGACCTCACGATCGGCGATGCTGGCACTGGTGCGCACGGTGGAGTACGCGGTTCCGAACTCCGTTTTGACGGAGTCCATGCCAGACTGGTTGAATACCTCCAAGAGCTTGACTTCGAGCTGGTCGAGCTTTTCTTGGATGGGCGCTACCTTGGCATCATACTCGGCTTTGATGGCCGCTTTGCTGTCGCGCAGCTTGATGTAAATGCCAACTGCTTCTGAAATTTTCATTGATTAACTCCTGTGATGTTGTGAATATAGATGAATAGCGATGAATTGTCAAGCACCCCCCTTCAAATTTTCTGGGTCGTCTTTCACCATGTCGAGCAGCAGACCCTGCATCGACTGCTTCTCCTGCAGCCGCTTGTAAATCTTGCGCTCCACCTCCGTGCCGGCCAAGTGAACGATGACCGTTGAGCGGGTCTGGCCCGGGCGGCGAACCCGAGCGCAAGCCTGTTCGTACACCTCGTTGCTGTGGACTGGGGCGTACCAAACGATGGTCGTGGCGGCTGTCAGGGTCAGGCCGTGGCTCATGGCCGCAGCGTTGGCCACCAACACCCGGGGCTCGTCGAGGTTCTGGAACTCCCCGAAAATCCGGTCGCGTTCGTTCTTGCTCGTGCCACCATGGACAATCTCCACGGTGGTTTCTTTGCGCAGCTCAGCGGCTACGGACTCCAGCGCGCCGGTCAGGGGCACGAACACGATGACCTTGCCTTCGGACTCTTCGATGATCTCCTTGAGCACGTTGATGCGCGGTGTCGCCGGTATAACCACTTCCTCGCCGTTGATGCCGTAGGCCACGCCGCAGGCAATCTGGACCAGCTTGTTGGCCTTGATCGCCTCGTTGACCGCCAGAATCTGCCCACCGGCGTACTCGGTGGAGAGCTTGGACATCATGTCCTTGTAGGCCTTGGCCTGCTCGGGGGTCAGCTCGACGTCGCGAGTCACGTGAATCTGCTCCGGCAAGTCCGTGCAGTCCTCCAACGAGAACCGGATGGCTGGCTGCATCATGTTGTAGATGATGTCCGTGGCCGCGGGGCGGGGCACCCACTTGAACGGGCCGAACTGGCGCATGACTTGGTCGCGGAAGGCGCTGAAATACTTGGGCACCAAAGCGTTGTTTGGGGTCACCAGCTTGCACTGGGCCCAGGCGTCGGTCGGCGAGTTCGGTGTCGGTGAGCCGGTAAGACCCCACACGCGGCGGGGAGATTGCTTGTTGCAGATGGCGTTGAGGGTCTTCCAGCGGCGGGTGGACTGGTTGCGCGCCAAGGCCAGCTCGTCGATCACGATCAAGTCAATGTCGTCCCGTTTGGCCAGCTCGTCGGCAATGATGTCCACGCCGTCGATGTTGATGACGTAGATGTGCACGTCCTGCTTGAGCTGCTTGAGTCGGCGGTCGCGGCTGCCATACAAGACCGTGCAGTCCAGATGGGGGAACGTGTTGAACACTGAGTCGGCCCAGGTGCGCTCCATGGTGGAGAGCGGACACACCACGAGCATCTTCTTGACCTGCTTGGTCTTGCGCAGGTAGTCGTACGACCACAAGGCGCTGTTGGTTTTGCCGGTGCCCATGCCGTTGAGGCAGAAGGCGCGGCTGTTCATGACCAAGAACGAGGATGTCTCACGCTGCGCGTTGAACGGGTCGTACCGTCCACTGACCTTGGGCCACTCGTAGTACAGCGGCATCGGGTCCGGAACTTGGAATCCAAGGTTTCGCAAGACCCGGGTCTCATCGGGCCTGTGTGGGACGACGACCAAGTCTTGGCCTTCGTGTTTCATAGTCACCGCGGTGGGGATAACAGTCGTGATTCGGCTTGGTTGCCGCAGTTTGAATACGACTGCTTTTTTATTTTTTATGATCAGCATTGATTAAGTGATTCGTTCAGGTGAACCGCTTCGCCTGTAACGTGATCTCCCCATGTTTGAAGCCAGGATTTCTCCTGCAAGTCCAACTCGCGTTGGATGCGATGGCACACGCGCTCGTACTTGAGAGCTAGTTGCCTTGCGCGAGCTGTTGTCACCCCGAGAACTTTCCCTGCTTTCTCGTACGTCAGGCCCTGCGTGTGCTTTAGGTTCCATGCAAGGCAGTACCGCATGGCTGAGTACTCTTCACTTGTCTGGGTTGTATGAGCCACTGCCTTTCCTCCATCCACGGTTGGTTTTGCGGTCCTGCACGGCGGTGTTTCCTTTGCCGTTGCCGCCGCCGTTCTCGAGAGATTTCTTGTGCGCGACATCTTTGCCGTCGCCGACCTTGGCCTTGCCAGCTGCGATCGCTTCGCGGCGCGCGGCGTTGTTCTTCACACGCTTGGCCACTTCTTCTGGTCGGGCGTTGTAGGCTTTTTGGTAGGCGAGTTTTTGCTTAGTTGACGTAGCCATTTGGGCACTCCTTGTAGGTCAGGTCCAGGGTATCGAGCAGGTCCACAACCGCGGAGACATCGTCGACGACGATGGCCATGCCACCAGACGCGTTGATCGCGCTGATGACCCGTTTTTGGTTGGGTGTGGTGGTATGAAGTTTACCCGGGGCCTTGGTTTCGATGGCAATAAATAAGCCGCGGTAGCAGCAAATAATGTCAGGGATTCCGACCACGCCCATGCCGTTGGATACTGGCATGAAGTACCACGCGTGGCGCTCTTTGAGAAGCGCCTTGACCGCGTCTTTGACCTTGCCTTCAGGAGTATTGGCCATCGTCGACCTCGTCTTCCAGTCGTTCGATGGTCTCGTTGGCGTACGCCAAGCGGGTGGCCAGCTCTTTCTCCATCTCAGTGGGCTGACCGTTGAGGACAGCGCGGATAATTTCTTTGTCGGTCAGGGTACGCAGGTGCATGTTATTTCCTTCTTCCATTGAATTCACAGCTCAATACTGGGCACCAAGCCTTACACAGGCCTGACGTTTTGGCTGGCCACTTGTCTCTTTCATAAGCAGACTCCAGCTTTCTCACACGGGGGAGGAACTCGGCCCACACCACTGGCACTTCCCCACGGGTGATCGGTTGTTTGTCCGGTCGTCCGGAGTTCCAGTCCACCTTCTTCTCCTTGAGCCAGATGAAGCCCGTGGTCACCACGTTGACTTCTGGGTAGTGGTGGAAGACGTAGTTGGCGTACAGGTCCAGCTGCTCGGTGGGCTTGCGCTTGCCCGTCTTGTAATCGGCGACCAGAGCCTTGTCCTTGTGGATGACCAGCAAGTCGGCGATGCCTCGGGACCACGAGCCCTTCCAGTCACAGGGCTGGAAGTTGGCGTCAATGGCGAACTTGATTTCGGTGTGCTTCTCACCGGGCAGGGCCTTGAGCTTGGCGGCGATGCCGTCCCACTGTGTCATGCCTTCGGGCAGCGGGGTGCCGTCCTTGACGTAGTCTTCCAGTGCGGTGTGCACCCGAGTACCCCACTCGGTGTGGACTGTCGGCGGCTCAACTATGTCTCGAGCCACCTTGAGGTGGTAGAACTTCTTGGGGCAGTTCTCAAACGAGTCGAGTTGGGAGTATGTCCAGGGTGGGTTTGCCATTGAGTCCTTATAGGGGTATACCCCCAAACCATCATTTGATGGTGGGGGCGACTTGCTTTCAGTAATGGTACATCATTTTGCAGCGCCGTAGGAGTGCGCAACGTCACCCTCGGACCACGTGATCAGCTCTGGCCACCAGCTGACTCCGGAGCGCATGATGTCTTGGAGTGTGTCGAGCGTGTCGTCCGCCTCGTCTTCCTTGACAACGTACACCAGTTCGTCGTGCACAGTGAGTGCTGGGCGTTTGCCCGTCTGCTTGTACATGTCGATGGCATGCTCTGCGATGACGTCACGGGCCAGGGCCTGCACCATGTTCTCCACGCCTTTCCCAGCGTAGATGCGAGCGCGCGCTCGGCCGTTGCCATACCACCATTCGGTCTTGTTCTCGTCGCGCTCCTTGACGAGGGACGGGTAGTAGATGCTGCGCCCCGACGGCAAGATAATCTGCTGGTGCCCTGTCTTGCACAGCCCCCATGGGTCGATCGCCTCGGTGCGGCCTTCGCTGATGAACGGCAAGCAGTCTTGGAACCGGCGCCAGCCGCGGACAATCTCCGCGTACTCGGTGCGCCACTTGGTCACGATGTTCTCGGACTCTTCGAGCGTGAGGTCGATGCCGGCCATCAGCTTGGCAACCTTCTGGAACGTAGCGGCTCCTGCGCCGAAGCCCAGGCCCAAGTGCGCGACCTTACCCACCTGACGCTGGTTCTTGTCCACGTCATCCTTGGCGATGTCGTAGAGCGCGGCGGCGAACACCTTGTACAAGTCAGCCTTCTCGGGGTCTAGCTTGTAGAGCTCCATGCTGGACGGGACCTGCCACAAGAAGTGGTTGACCCGCAGCTCGATGCCGGACAAGTCGGCCACGACAACCTTGTGCCCGGGTGGGGCCTTGAGGGAGTTGCGCAGAGCGTCCGACGCCTTGGGGTTCTTGGTGTCGATGCGCGGCAGGTTCTGCATGTTGTACTGCTCACCAGACCAGCGCCCGGTGGTGTCCGCACCGGCGTACTTCAGTGGCACGGGCAGCAGACCCTTGCAGGCGATAGCGGCACGCTTGAATGACTCCAGGCGTGTCTCCAGGATGGTGGACTTAACTTCGAGGCGAGCTTGCGCAGCAGCAGCTACCAGTGGGTTACTGTGGTTCTGCAGTGCGATGAACGACTCGTCTGTCTTAGCCAGCGCGGGTGTCATCTTCTCGGGGTTGGTGGGCGACTGCTTCATGGGGACTTCCACGCCCAGGCTCACCAGCAGGTCACCGAACTTCTTGGCCGAGGCCAGTTGAGAGCGAACCTGTTCCTCGATAGATGTGCCGTTCTCCAAGGCTTCAGCCACGTAAGTGGCAGCGCCGAGTTGTTTGGCCAGCGCATGCAGTGACTTGCGCTTGTTGTCTCGCTCCATGGCCAGGGCTGCGTCGATCATCGGCAGGTCCACGCGCAGCTTGGGGTTGACCAGCATACGAGTCGTCATGTCGATGAGGTGCATCTCCTGCTTGGGCGTCTCAGGGTAGAGCTTCTTGAAGATTTCGTAGCACAGGTCGGTGTCCACCTTGTTGTACTCAGCCATGGCAGCCAGTTCCTCGGGGCTGAAGTCCTTGAGCTTCTTACCCTTGGTGTTGGTGGCTTCCAGATCGAGCTTGCGGCCAACGCCCAACTCAACGGCCAGCTTCTTGAGCGACACGCCGACGAGGTACTTGCCGTCCACGTAGACGCCGGTCTTGCTGTACCGTTGGCGCGCCATGGCCGCAGTGCATGCCCACATCTTGGGTTTGATGCCGAAGCGCCACGCCAGAATCATCGAGTCAAAGCCAGACATGTTGTGGCCCACAGCCATGGAGTCAGCCCAGTCAACGGTGCCCAGCAACTCCGCAACGTCGTCGTAGCCAAAGGCGACTAGGGTCGGGCCGTTGTTGATCTTGAGGGACACCGACTGAATCTCCGTCTCCTTGTGCATGACGTATTCGGTCGGACTCATCTTGGACAGCGTGTGGTCCGTTGACCAGTAGCTTTCAAAGTCCAGCGTGGCGATTTTCATCGTTTCTCCAAGTTGAAGCCGGTCATGATTGCACGGATGCGCGCATTGACTGCGTCGAGGTCAACCTCTACATACACGTCCGGAGTTTTGTTGGGCGAGCTGGCGTACTGCACAACGTAGCCGTTGCACACCTTGGTGACGATCAAGCGGCCGTCGAACACTGTGGTGCCCACGTTGTCAGGGAACAGGCCGTGCATGACTTGCGAATGGTGACGCCCCAGAGCGGCTTGATACGCCTGCTCTATGGGGCTTGTCTGAGCTTGAAGCCCAGCGCCCACTGTAGTGCTGCAACTGCCACCGGCGGCGTTCCACGCGTTGTTGATAGCAGACATATTAAGCTTCCTTTCCTGTTTCGAGTCGATCGGCCACGAGCTTGGCGTACCCTGCGATATCAGCCCAGTTGTCGTGGTAGTCAGGGTCACCGTTGATGATGCGAGCCAGCTTGTGGGCGATCATCTCCATGGCTTCCCACTGGTCGTCGTCCAGCTTCTGCCCTTGCTTGGCCAAGTGCTCGGCCATGGTGCGCTTGAGGGCCTGGGATGTTGAGGCGTTGCTGACGAAGGTGCCGTAGCGGTTGCCGCGTTCGTTGAGGATAGTCTCGGTTGAGGTGGGTGTATTAGCGTGGGTCATATTGAGTCCTGTTGTGCAGGGGTTGGTTGAGGTTCTTCTTGCGGGTGACGTTGCCGGTGTTGGGGTCGAGACCCAAGGCAACCATGATCTTGGAGAGTTTGGTCTCGATACGGACGAGTCGTAGCGCATCGGTGTCTGGCTCATCCGAAGATGGTTTTGAGTTGTTCATAGAGCTCCTTAGCTTGCATAACGGTGAGGTTGTTGACGTTGACTGCGCCAACGGTGGGAGCGAGTGCTACCTTGGGGGCCTTGGGCGCCTTGGCCACGGCCTTGACTTTGCGTCGATAAGGCCGAGGTGTTGCGGGTACTTGACTTCCGTCGTTGATTCGGAACCTGCGGGACCCGGGCTCGCCATCTGCAATGACGTCGCCACTGCGCACCAGCTGGCTGATGTACGCGAGCGAGGAAGATACACCCACACCTCGCGCCTTGGCGACTATCGCAAGACGTTGGCGCTGTATACCTGGGTTATCTCGTATGACTTCCAATACGGTAGCGCGTTTGCTCATGGTGTAGTTCTCTGAGATGGTTTTTATTTCTTGGGCTGCGTCAGGTGCAGCGACCATGTTGTCGTCATCGAAATGAGCGGGGAGTTTAAGTGCAGCAAGTGCAGTTTGAAGGTCAGGCATTTTCGTCCTCTGTGATTGATTCAATTGCATCTACCAACATGTCGTTGGCTTCCATGGTGTCTAGTACCACCTCATCGGATGTGAGGTATTCGTACTCTTCTTCGAGGTCCTTGTACAGCTGGTCCGCATGATCGCGGCAAGCTTCAATAACAGCTTCCTCGAAGGATACATAGTCGAGCTTACAGAACTCTGACATGTACACGGCTATCCGTAACTCGTCGTCGTACGGACAAAAACTTTCAATGAAGTAGTGGTCGTCTGGGCTATCCGGCCACGGGGCTTCGTAGGTCAGCTTCATCGTGCCGCTGTGGGAGTAGTTGCCGCTCGTGCTTATGTTGGCGGCCCCCCAGTCAGCCAGGTGCTCGATGTGGATGGGCAGCAGTCCGATCTTGTGGTGCTCCTCGAACACAGGCCAGTCGCGGATGCGACCTTGGAAGCTCGCGCCGTCACCTTGGGACCAGAAGCCACTGAAGAACATACGGTCAACTTCGATGCCCTTGGCTTCCATGTCAACCGTGAAGTTTTCGTACGTGTGGTCCCACCAGTCGTGGTCTGTGTTGATGTCTCGATGCTTGTCGAGGATTGCTCGTTGGTCGCGCTCGGGTAATTGATTGAATCGTTCACGCGGTGTCATAGCGTTGCGTCTCCAAGTTGGTTGTGGTTATCTGTCTGCTGCTTTTTCTTTGTGTTGATGTAGATGTCGTGCAACACTCGAGGGTCCACCCTCGTGAACGGCCAGAACACATTTTGCGTAGATGTGCTCAAGGGCATGCCTGAGCCTGATGGACTCTTCGATCGCCGCGTCGCGTTGCGCTCTGGCTTGCTTGAGTTCGTAGCGGAGGTCTGCAACTTCAAAGTCGAGTTCTCTTTCATTCATGGTTTCCTTCCTTTCTTGGCTTCACGGTTGGCGGCGACTTTCACGCCCTTCTTGGAACTCTCGGCTGATCGCTTGAGAGCTTTGACGACCGCCTCAGACCTGCCGAACGGCGAGCCCTCGCGGATGTTGAATGCGTTTGGCAGTGGCCAGATTTTTTCGTCGATGTTCATACGGCTATCCAAAGCATGGTGAACATAAACGCAATACCCACCATCGCGGTTGCAATAATGACGTAGAGAATGATCTCTTGTAGTTTTTCCCAGTTCATTTGTCCTCCTTAAAGATTGGCGCCCACTTGGTGCGGGGCTCGGCGGCGTGCTTCATGTAGAAGTGGATCAGGTGGTTGAAAATCTGCACGTACGTCATCTCGACCCCTGTCTGTTGTTGGATAAACTCTTTGATCTTGTCGATGCCTTGGTCAACGGGGACCGTGACGCGCTTGTGGCCCTCGGGGACTTTCATTTGTTCTTCTCCTGGACGGGTTGTGGTGCGGGTGGGGTGGCTGTTTCCTGCCATGCTTCCTCAGCGCGTCTTGCCCTAAACACTGGCTGCAAGTCCGGGTCTCCAACAAACTCGCACTCGTCGCCATCTGAATACTTGGCGACTTTGAATTGCATTTCATGCACCAGTCCGCAGTCACAGCATTTCATCATGTAGCTGTCGTTGTCTGGGTTGACCCACTCCGACCAGTCGCCTTCGTTCTCTACGACGTGGTGATAAAACTCAGGCGCGGCTGGCTGGAGGCGAGCGTTCTTCTCGCGCAGCAACCGCTCAAGCTCATAAGCAAAGCGGCCATACGACCACTCCGCTGTCCAATCGACGAGGTGCCGCAGCTTGTTAATTTCATCCTCACTCAACCCCACCCAAGGCTTCGGCGCAACAGGCCAGAGTTCCTTGATGGGTGCTGAGTAAGGCCCGTCAGGAACAGGCGCAACAGGCCACGGCTTAAAATCGTGGTAAGTCTTCACAGGGGCGGGTTGGGGTGCGGTTGGCTGGAGGTCAGCAAAGTCCCCGTGTTTAACCATGAGCGCCTGAATCGCTTTTTTCTTTGACTCAATCGTGCAATGTCTATGCACATAGGGCCAAGCGTCATGAAGCGCAAACAGCAGATTTGCTGCGTCTTTTTCCAGTTCGCTTAAAGGCTCCTGCACAGCCTTGCACTTGTCGCAGTCGTGGTTCACACAGCCGATCTTGTCCCAGTCGTCAAGCCTCAAGCCACTGGTGCGGGACTCCTCTGCCATCTTGTTGAGTGCGGTTTCGATCTTCAAGCGCTCATGCTCACGCAACAAACACTCGTAGTGCGCTGGCCCCCATGTGTGGCATCCGGGGCCGTGTGTGCCGATGCGACCAGCGCGGTTCTGTTCCCACGTCAGGGCTTTGTTTAGGCGCTCGATCTCGGCTTGCAGTGCCTCTCGCTCGTCAGCACGGACAAGCTCAGCAAGGTGTTCAATGTCACCATGCAAGGTTAACCCGTTGGTTTCGATCAGTTCAAATACAGTTTTCATTTGAACCCCTCTGCTTTGGCTATTGCGTCACGGGCAGCATCAAACGCTTGCACGATTTCATCGTCCCTGTCAGGGTCGTAGCAGTTGTCCATCATGGCGTATAGGGCAGCCAGCAAGTCAGTAGCAGCGGCCATCAAGCATGCGTTTGCTTTGGCATTCTTAAGCGTAGAACGCTTGTCGCCTTTAACACGCGCTAACGGCGCGAACCCACCGGACTCGCAAGTGATGATGAATTCTCCGTTGCGGCCTTCGCGGTAGTGCCACGGCCCCGGTGTGTGTTTGGTCATTTGGTTTCTCCTCTTGCTTTGATCTGGTCGGCGGTCAGATGCTCCAAGTGATTGGATTGGTTGAACTTCGCAATCGTGTAGCACGCCTCTCGCTCCGAGCGACTGCCTTTTTCAAAACCAAGTCGGTGCTCTTCAAACAGCAGCGTGTCGATGTCTTTGCCATACAGGCGCTCTCGCTCATCAGCACGGACAAGGGCTTCAAAGGCTTTGAACCGTTCAATCACGTCTTCTGGGGGCTTTAGCCAAGTTAACAAGCCAGCCTCACGGGCCATCTCAATCGTGTCTCTCATCGCACCACCCCCACAAACACAGCCAGCACACCCGCACCGATAGCACCCAACACAAAGCCCAGCATCAGCGCGGCCCAGTACTTCACGGTCTTGCGCCATGCACTGGGGGCTTGGTGAATCCAAAACGCAGGGATGCGCTTGCCCACTTTGGCGGGGCTGATGTTGAAATGCTCCTGCTCGAATTGTTCTCTTGATGTCATAGGTTGCCACCTTTCTTTTTTGGGCACGGCCAAACCTCTATCAGCGTCAAAGTCACAAGCAATGCGCCACCGAGATGCCGACTTGCAGGGTCGTTGCGTATTGAGTTTTGCACAAGGTCTCTGGCCTGACCAAGAGATACGGAGGACGGTGCGCAGTGGTATTCACCCCGAGTCATGTCCACCACACCAGCGATATACCCCATGGCCAGCATCTGGTGGTGCGGCTCTCCCGAGTCCATTCGCTGAAGCAAGTCATTGCCGTTGTAGAACTGAGCCGATGCCGTTGTGCTGGCAACAAGGGCCAGCGCCGTGATGATGTGTTTCATATGTCGCACCTCTTGCAAAATTGTTTGAGTTCCTGTTCGTGGCGTTTCTCGCCGCCGAACCACCATTTGTGGCACTGCTCTGCCGTTGTGCCCAGCGCCATCTCTGCGTCTTCGTAGCCCGTGTCGTAGGCGTTCTCGACCACTATGACGTGCAGCACACCAGCCAAGGCCACGGCTACCAGTATCCAGAATTTGTTCATACAATCACCTTCACAATGATGATGCAAGTGCAGACGATTGCCACTGCACCGCTGATGTCAGCCCACCACTTCAAGAGCGATGGTTCTTGGGGCCACTCGATGGGGCCGTAGTCTTCACCGAACGCTTCCTCGACAGTGCGTGGGTAGCGGTAGGTTATGGGGTCATACCTTTTGTGGTTCATTTGATGTCCTTCAATCTGGCAACGCGGCCAGCGTTGATTTCTTTCTTGGCATACGCCAAGGCTTTCTCGAACTGCCCAACAGTCACTACATCGAGCAACTCATCGTGCAGACCCATCAAGTCACGCATGGCTTGCATCTCGTCAGATTTCATGGCCACGCCTTTGCCAGCGTTGCCGCGGTCACAGATGCCTATCAGCGCAACAGCAGAGCGCTCCAAGATGCTGTCAATGTCCCTGCCACCCAAGGTCACGATCAAGGCTTCAGTCATGTTCCTCGCCGCGACCAGGTTGTTCAAGTCCTTCTTATCGGCGATGCCCTTGAGCAGCTTCTCAAAGGCGCTGTTGTTCCGCAGTTGCCAGTCAACAACATAGTCGCCGTGCTCGACCAGTGGCGTGGAGCTTTCCACCACGTAGCCAAGTGGGTTGGACAACACAGGCTTGGGTCGATACTTACTTCTTTTGCGCATCGTGTCCTCTTGGATAGACGCGCTTGCCGTTGACGATACTCGGCAGCTTGTATGCCTCGAACCTGTCTTCGGTGATGCCAGGGTTGCGTTGCAACTCTTTGCCGTCATACTTGCCGGTCATCTTGTCGATTCGGTTGCCCTGAGTGAGTGGTGCGTTCATGCTTCTACCTTTGTGAAGTATTTGTCGTAAGTGAGGGTGTCGCGGATGTAGACGTCGTTGGCATGATACAAAGACAGGCGGACATATTTGCAGATGTCAGCTACCTTGTCAGTGTTGATGCGTGGGCTCTTCTGCAAGCGGTTGTATTGATACAAGCCCAGCTTCTCGGACATATACAGCTGCAGGGAATTGACCACTGTGTCGTGGGTAATCTCCTCGCCGTAGGTCAGGTCGCTGTATCGGCTGGCCGTCAGTGGAGCGTCCGTCACGTCAGCCCATGTCAGGGCCTCGAGCTTGGCCAGCAGGGTCATGTGCTTCTTGAGGCCGCGCACCCACTTGGTAATCTCACGGGCCTTGGGCATGTCACCAATACGCTTGGGGGATTGGTCGTTCATGATTTCTGGGTTGAGGCAGAACAGCTGGGTGCCGCGCTGCAGAATCTTCTGGCCCTCGAACAGTGGCGGCATAAACCGCTGGTCGTCACCCCATTTGAAGTTGGCGAACCCACCGCACCGGATAGCGTTGGAGCGGCGATACACAGGCACACCAAGAACACTGCACAGGCGCTCGGCTGTTGTGTTGGTGCACCAGTTCTGCGTGTTGTAGGTAGTGATGAGGACGTCACCGTCGGGTTGGCCGACGATATTGGCGATGACGTTGCGCCATGTCCTGACTTGGAAGTGATCACCGCCCATGTGGAACAGGCGGGTGTTGCGCATGTTGTGGCCGTGCGCCGTAAAGTTCAAGCCGCGGATTTTGTCTAGGGGTTTACCCTCGGTGGGGCGGCGGGCCGTCTTCATGAGTCGGTGCATGTATTCGATGGACAGTGCCATAGGAATCTCCTTGAGTGAATGAATGGGTTGATTGTGGGAATGGTTGCTTACACTATCCTGACACTGCGGTGCAGTTCGACGATATCCCACGGGACGTTCTCGCCGTTGTGTTGCTCTTCTACGTCGTTGCCATCTTCTCCGATGCGGATGAAGCGGTAGCTGGCCTCATGGTCTTCGACAGCGCGCTCCATCAGGTTGTGGTGTGTCTTGACGTCGTCGTAGTCTGGATACCATTTGACGTCGGTGAAGAGGCATGTGTAGGTCTGCTCGTCGTAGTTGGTGTATTCGGCGAGGCATCCTAACTCGGTCGGTTCAGCGGCCAACTTGATGACTGCAGTGAACGCGTCTCGTTGCTCGGCTGTGGGGAATTTAATGGCGAATGCCACTTCTGAGCGGTAGCCCATGTCTGCTCCTTTGAAATTAAAACAGGCCCTGTTGGGGGCCTGTCTGGTTGGGGGAAGGTTGCTTACTTGCCGTCAATAAACAGTTTGATTTGTTCACGTATGGCTTTGCGTTCTTCAGGGGTTGCATCGGGGGCCAGTGCATCGTGCGCTAGTTGCAGGAACTCGCGGTATGCCTGGGATAAGTCTTTGAGAGCTTGGGTTGCTTGCTGTGCTGTGGCCATGATTACTCCATCTGGAAGGGGATGTGGACGCCGTAGGACGGGACGACGTCGGTGCTGATGCACCAGACAACATCATACGCCGGAGCGTTGGCTTCGTTGAAGTCTGTGTAGCCGTCAGTCAGGCAGACGAACACGTCGGGCTCGATACCTTGCTCAGCCAGATAGTCGAAGCCAGCCTCCATGTCAGTGCCACCACCAGAGCGGAAGGACAGGTTGAACTCCTCGCCGCGGGGGATGATCTCATGGGCGAGGACATTGGTGTCGGTATACAACACGTGGATGGTCTCGGGACTGCACAGCTCGACGATGCGCTTCAAGTGGCCGTTGTAGTAGGCGAGTTCTCGCTGGCTGATGGAGCCGGACACATCGACTTGGATAGCGATGGAGGTCATCTGCTGTGTCGTGCCGACGCTGGGCAGGTATGCGGTCTTAGCGAAGCGGCGGTTGGGTCGAGCCCACGAGTAGTCACCGCGAGCCAGCGAGGTCATGTAACGCTCGAGGATGTCATGCCATGGGGTCTTGACGTCGATGAGGTCAGCGACAAGCTTCTCGAGTGCGGCTGGCATCTTGCCCTGCATCTTGGCAGCTTGGGCAGCTTGGGCAATCTCGACGCGGGTCTCGGCGTCTATCTTGTCGAGCTCCTCGGGTGTCAGTGGGTTGCCTTCTTGGAGCAGGTCGTCACCGATACCGCCAGGGCCGTTACCGTCAGGGTTGTCGGGCAGCTTGTTGTAGATGGAGTCAACGGTCTCGTCCTTGGAGCCGGGCATATCGACGCCGCCCTCGATGAACTCGCCGACATTGGCGGCACGGAGCATGTCGTTAATCCATGCGTCACCGGCGATGTTCCACTTCTTGTGGTTGCGGTTACCAAGGCGGGAAGCATGCTGACCGATGACATGGCCGACCTCATGGCACAGCAGGAAGACAAGCTCGCCGACTGATTTGTTGGCGACGAAGTCGGGGTTGTAGTAAATCTGCCCACGCTGGTCGACAGCGGCTGTCTTGATATCGGTGCGTGGGAGCATCTTGCGCTTCATGAGGATGGAGGCGAAGAAGGGGTGGCTGAGCGTAATCTCTACGCGAGCTCTGTCGAGGTTGGTGACTGCCATGTTAGTTGCTCCTGTAAGTTTCGATGTGGATGGGTTCGCTGGCCAGCAGCATCTGTGCTGCTTGCTCCAGCCTGTCGCGGACGTCTTGCCTGATGTGCGGCGCCAAGAACTCTTTCACCTCGTAGACGTTCATGCCATAGAACCGCATGTAGTTGCGACTGCTAAAGAGTTCACCTGCCTTGGCTAGGTCGTCTTTGAGTCGCTCTCGGCGCCAGTCGCTGTTCTCCGTTAGCAGTTCGGCAGTGATGCAAGCCCGCATCCGCTCAACGATTTTGTCTGCACCCTCTGCTGTGTATGGGTTGGCGAACATGAGGATGGACTCGCCGTAGTAGTTATGCGGGATGTGTGCGTTCAACTTCTCCGACATGCGAAGCGCAATGTTGGCTGCGTTGCCACGACCATGCACGAACCCATCTCTGAGCATGCGCACTGCGTTGTTGCGGACACGCGGCCCAATCCTGTCTGGCTCGATTGAGAATGTTGTTGTCATGCCTTGCACGTTGGCCGTGCGCATGAGCGTGTATAGGCTCTTCTTCATCTGGTTAGCTCCTTCTGGGCTTTGTAGGCAAGTCGAATGCCTGGGGTGATTGATTCTGCGTAGGTGATGAAATCGTCGTAGTCTGCATCGAGGGCTTCCAAGCTATGCTCGAACGCTTCAATCTCTTTGGCTTTGTCCTCGAGCTGGACATTGAGGCTGTGGACTTCATCCTCGAGCTCCTCTATCTGCGCGGCTACTTCTGATGCGATGCTCATGATTTCTCCAGCTTGTGCGCAGTGAGTGCTGCGCGCACATCTTGTGCCTCACACACCATGAACTCCGGACGCTTGCCTTCGGTCTGCAAGGTGTAGCTGCCGTCTTTGTATTTGCGCTCGACCACGAGGGAGTTCATGACAGCGGGGAACTGTGAGGAGGGTATGGCGAGATACCCATAGCACTGCACGAGGATGTAGGGTTCATCTTTGATTTGCATGTCTGACTTTCATTGAGTGAGTTGGACGATGACCAAGGCGTAAGCCATGGCTGCTTTCTTGGTGCGGAACATCTTGTCGTTCGCACTTTGTGCGTGTGTGGGGAAGAACGCAAGCCACTTGCGCTCCCCCTTCTTGGTGACGTAGGCCGTGTCTACATACCATGTCGCAGTCAGGTCAGTGCCCGGTGTCGGGACGACGTTGCGTTTCTTGAGAACATGGACGATGACACCGGCACGGGAGGACCCTCCGAAGAAGGCGAGGTCCTCTATTTCCCAGTGCAGGGTCACATGAGCACCTCGCTGTATTTGGAAGCCCACTCGAGGAAGGACTTGGAGGACTTGATATCCGGCTGGAGCCTGATGGAGTCACGTGCTGCCATGACGTTGAACTCGACTGGCAGTCGTCCGAGGTAGTCGGAGACACGGCCGAAGTTGTCCTTGGTGGCTTTGCGAGCGATAGCACCGGTCAGGGCATAGAGCGTAGCTGGGTCGGCTGGCACGTCGGCACCCTTGGGGTCGAGCAATACAGCGTCAACGTCAGGCAAGCCCATGTAGATGCGGCGGAAGCCCGTGTATTCCGCAGCTGCACCCTCGCCGACCTCACCGGCCACGTTGTCGTAGAACAGTGCGGAGTCGAGAGACGCAGGGATGAGGTCGACACGTTCCCATGAGCGAGGCGTTGGGTTGGCGAAGCGGTTGGGGTCGAAGTCGGAGAGCATGCCGGGCCGGAAACGCAGGAACTGAATGAGCACAGGGTCGATGTCGTTGTCGAGTGCCCAGTCGGTCCAGTCCTCGAGGTTCTCTTGGAAGTCGAAGCGACGAGTGCGGTTGGCCAACTTGGATGTGATGCGGTTGGCGCCTGACTTGTCCTCGGTGCGGTTACCGGTGGCGATGATGAACAGGTTGTCCGAGAGTTGCAAGTTACCTGCACGGCGGTCGTAGATGACACCGCACAGGGCATTCTGCATGGGGACAGGGGCATCGGACAACTCTTCGAGGATGAGGGCGCATGGGCCTTGGCCTTTGCGAATCTGGAAGAACTCTTGGGGTGGGACCCAGCGGGTGTAGTCGCCACTGACGTCTGGGACGCCGAGCACGTCAACAGGGTCACGCAGGGATGCGGTGAACTCGATGACTTTGGATTGCTCGATGCCGAGGCTGCTGACAATGTCACGGGCTACGGCTGACTTGCCACCGCCGGGTGCACCCAAGATGAACGGAACAATCTTGTTGCCCTGTGGTGCTTTGAACTGCTCGAGCACGGAAGTTTTGATGTGTGAGAATCGCATGATTGCCTTTCGGTGATTGAATGATGGGGCTGTTGGTTGACGCCAGCCTTACTGCGCCATAAGTGAGTGGTGTTATTCCTCCCCGGGAGGCGTTGCGTCGAGGGCGAACCACAGCGCGACTGACCCAAGGTAGAGCAAGCCTGACCAGTAGGGGTTGACGTCGAGCAGGTATGTGCCAGCTATGGCCCCTGCAACGATGGTGAAGACGATGGTTAGGCGAAGGGTGGCGGTCATGTCAGCTCCTTGGGTTGCGCGGCCAGATAGAGGGCCCGCAGCTCTTTGTATTTGCGTTCATCGGTCAAGATGGCCTGGATGATGATGTTCATCCGGTGTCGTTGTGTTCGCACTACCGATGCGTAAGCCAGTGACAGCCCAAGGCTGACGACGAGCATGATTTCTGTTGGTGTCATTACTCTTCCAATCTGAGGGTTACGGCCAATACCTTGGCCTCGATGTTGAAGGGTTTCCAAATGATTTGGTCTAAGTTGCAACCAATGGGCAGGACGTCACACATCTGGTTGCTGACATTGCCAGCGCATCCTTCGCATGAGTCAGTCTTGTCGTGTGCTGCTCTGAACACTGCGCCACTTGGCTCGTGCTCGAACAGGTCGCCGGGGTCGTATGATTCTTGGTAGCTGTCATCAGCCATCAGGCCTCCTCCAAGGCGTTCGAGATGGTGTTCAAGACTACGTGCAGCGCTGTGTATGCGGCCGCTCGGTCACCCTTGGGCAGGGATTCAATCAGCTTGTAGGCATACTGCATGGCCTCGGCCACGTTGTCGCCACGGTCAGCGAACAGCTGGCACTTGAGGTCGGTTGGGTTGAATCGGTGGGTAATGGTCATTTGAGTTCTCCGGTTAGTCGAGCCGTGACAGCTCGGATTTGGTATCGCTTGAGGTTTCTGGGGGTGACGAAGATATTCCTAGTGCTGGCGCACTTGTAGTCGTTGATGACGCCACCCACCGGGCAGTTGCAGTGCTCGTGATGGTCTCGGCTTGGGTGTTGTGGCTGTCGGCGTTCCTTGCGGTTGAAGTGACACGCTGAGCACCCAGGTGGATGCCCACGAGAACGCCACGTAGTCGTGGCAAGGGTGTCCACAAGTTCTCCGGCGACAAGGGTCAGTAACTCAGGCACGAGGTAGAACACCTTGCCCTCTTCGTCTGTGATGGATTCATAGGGTGGGGTTTCCATGGTCAGTCCTTGGGGAAGAGTCTGTGGTTCTGGATTTTGGTCAGCATCATGTGCCGCATGGCCGAGTCGGCCGAAGCCTTCTCAATGGCCAACATGACCCGCTGTTTGTTGTCGAGCAGGTGTTTGGTCACGTGGGACAAGACCCGGTGGCAGTCCTGCATCTGAGCCATGGTGCAGTCAGGATGACTGAGCATCTCCAATACCGTCTGGCCAGTCTTGCGGTGCAAGCTCGCAAGTGCCATGTAGGATTCGTATAGGTCCTTGGCCTTGGGTCGGGGTTTGATGGTCGTGGTGGGTTCTTCCATAGGGGTCTCCAAGTGATTGATTGAATGACGGGGGGTTTACTTTTGCGGGTCGAGAAATGTAATACTGCGCCGCCGTCTCACCACTCATTGTCGGCGGGTGTGTATGTCGGGCGAGGACTTGTTGTCGCAGTTCCTCACGTTGAAGGGTCAGTCGGGCTCGGGCAATGGTGGCCAAGATGGACTTCATGTGTGGCTCCAGTTGGGTGTGTATGTTTTCACAATGCGGAAAAAACGTGTAATTAGACAAGTCGTCCGGATGAGTTGGGCAAGCTGTCTTACAGCAAGTCGTTGATTTATAAGCAATTAGACAAAAGACAGCCAATCCGCTAGGACCAGCCAGGTTTTGGGGCGTTGAAAGGTGTGTAGGTCTTTGAGCACTTGCCAAGCTCAGATTTTTCTATAGACGAGGAGGCTCTTATTTACTGTCTTATTGTCTTATTGTCTAATTAGGAACTAACTATTTACACATCATAAATGGTAGTTCGTTGATTTCATTGAACATTTTACGTGTGTATATAATTAGGCAGATAATAAGACAGAGCAAAACCTTGGCTAATTACAAAACTGTAAGACTTTGGTTACTGCATGGCGCGGCGGTCGGCCATGACTTCGCCCCTGATTTGGCGACTGGCGAATGGTTCTCGGGCCCACTTGGTCGGGCACGTTGCCCACTTGGAACAAGCGTTGCGGTATGGCACTGGCGGGTCGCCACCTTGGAGCTTGCGTCCTATGTGCCCTTGGGCACGCTCGGACGGGTCGATGCGGGTCAGGGTATCGGATACCCAAATGCGCTTGCCATTGATGATTTTGAGGGTATACATGGGGCACTCCGGTGATTGAATGGTGTGAGCAGTTTGGTGACGTGCTCAGGTCAGGGGTGCTTAGGCTTCGATGGTGTCGGTGGCTTGGTCGTTCACGATGGCAGACACGAAACCGAACATGAAAAGCTTTTCGCCCTTGAGCATGACGGGCTCGCCGGCTTTGGTGCGCTTGGATTCGATGACAGTCTTGACTTGACGGCACAGGTTCACCAAGATGTCCTTGGACACAGGGCCAGTTTCAGGGATACCGGCACGAACCCAGTCGGCGTTAGCTTTGGGCACGAGGCCACAGGTCAGGATATCGTTCACGATGGGGCGATACTGGCCGTTTTGCAGATACTTGAGCATCATGCCGGATGCGAGCATATTGCGGGTTTCGCGGTTAGCGAAGGCAATGGCCCGAGCGAATGAGCCGGTTTTACCCTTGGCGTTGAAGGTGACCATGTTGCCGGCTTCGGCATTGTTGATGACGGAAAGTGCGAGAGCGTTTGACATTTTGAGTCCTTGATTAAGTGATTGAGAGGCTTTGTATCTGCACACTCAGGATTGAATATGCAGATTAAAGCGGGGGGCATAGCTTGCTAGGCATCATCCCCCCGATTCCGGCGCTTACTTCACTCAAAGCGCAAAACATTGTAGTCCATAGTATTAGGGTCATCCTAACACCGACACTACTAAGAATAAATTTTTAATGATAAAGTCCCAGATTCAGGTATTCTTGCTTAACGCCCATGCATGACAATTCACGTCATACGCTTGAGAGAATGAACCCTAAGCGTGATAACACAATGCGCCGCATAGACACAAAAAACCTAAATTGCTTTTTAATGAGCGTGAGACGAAGTGGGCGATACCACTTACAACGTAGGCAAACTTTCTACTTTTCGTATACTCGCTTGCTCTACAACATAGGCAAAGTTTCTACTTTACCCACCCCCCACAGGCCCCCCACCCCCACCCCCCGCCCGCCCGGTGTATACCAGTCGCTCATACAGCACGCCAAACATATAGACATACACACCTTTTTGTTGCGCAAAAATTAAAAAACCCCGTACAATACACATACACACGTTACAAACCCTCAAAAATGAAGCGACACAACCTATTTTTGCCCGACGAACTGGTCGAAAAGTACCGCCTTTACGCTCAAAAGCGGGGCATCCCCATGGCCGAAATGATCCGAATCGCCTTGGAAAAGTACTCCCAAGCCCTCGAAAAGGCCCAGCAAAATGGATAATTTGCCCGAAATCCCCGACGGCGAGCTCGAATACGCCCCAAAAACGGTCTCGTTCCCCCAAATCAGCGATGAAATGGTGGCGGCCCTGGCCTTGGGCATGGAAGATGAGCTCATCGTGGCGTCTCGCCATGGTCTGTCCGTGGAGCAGTACCGCGAACTGGAGGCCAAACCCTGGTTTCAGCTGCAGGTAGCGGCCAAACGGGCCGAATTTGAGCGCAACGGGGTCACATTCAAGGCCAAGGCATCCTGGATGGCCGGCGAGCTCCTAGACAAGGTCTATTTGCAGGCCGCGGACCCCAACGCCAGCTTTGGCCAGACCCATGAGGCCCTCAAAACCCTGATGAAGGCAGCCGGCTTGGAAGCCAAGGACGAGAAAAAGACCGACTCGGGCCCAAGTTTCCAGATCAGCATCGACTTGGGCGGTGGCCAGAGCATCAGCTTGAGTAACAATGCAGTTCAGTCGGCGATCGACGTCGACGTCAAGGAGATTCCAAATGGCTAAGTCCAAACTCGAAACACGTCTGACCCGACAGATCGCCGCCCGCGGCCAAGCAGGTGCGGGGAACATCGCCAAGGGGCTGTTGGTCAAACGTGGGCACATCAAGGCCGACGGTAGCTTGACGGCCGAAGGCAAGAAACGTCAGGACCTCGGCAACGACGGCCGGGCCAAAGACCGGGAGGCAAAGTACTCGGATGGCAAGCGCAAGCCGTCGGACTTCAAGTACGACCCGAAAACCAATGCCGCAACCCTGAAGAAAAAATGAGCGCCTACAAACCCACACCCACCCAACGCGAGTTCATGCTCGACCAGAGCTACGTGCGGGTCTTGGCCGGCCCAGTCGGTGGCGGCAAATCTGTGACCTGTGTGCACGAACTTGTCAGGCTGGCATGTGGCCAAGCCCCCAACGTCAAGGGGGTTCGCAAGACTCGGGCGGTGATCGTGCGTAACACGGCCGACCAGCTGGCGCTGACCACGAGAAAGACGGTGTTCGACTGGCTGCCGCCAGGCGAGGCCGGTGTGTGGAAGGCCGTGGAGAAGACGTTCACCCTGATCGCTGGGCTGCCTGACGGTACCAAGGTGGAGTCCGAGTGGCTGTTCATCGCCTTGGATACCCCGGACGACGTGCGTAAGGCGCTGTCGCTGGAGACGACATTCCTGTGGGGTAACGAGAGCCGAGAGCTGCACAGCGAGGTGGTCGACGGCCTGCTCGGCCGTCTGAACCGATACCCTAGCCCCAAGGACGGTGGGCCCACCCGCTCGTGCGCGTTGTTCGACAGCAACATGCCAGACGAGGACACGTGGTGGCACGACAAGATGGAAGAGCCGCCGAGCAACTGGAGCATCCACAAGCAGCCGCCGGCTATCCTGACCAAGGACGCCTGGGTCGAGCGCTTCGGCGACAAGCTCGTGAGCGTGGATACCATGCAAGGCCCGCTGGTCATCGACCCCGAGGAGCCCCAGCTGGACAAGGACGGCAACGAGTGGCTGGTTAACTTCGAGGCCGACAACGCCAAGGTGCTCAACCCGAACTACTACCCCAACTTGATCCCGGGCAAGACCGAGGACTGGCTACGTGTGTATCTGCGCTCCGAGTACGGCCGATCGCTTTCGGGCACCCCGGTGTACGACAAGACGTTCGTACCAGATTTCCATGTGGCTCAGGGGGAGCTGCGGCCCATCCGCGGAGAGGACTACACCATCGTGATCGGGGTGGACTTCGGCCGCACGCCATCAGCCGTGTTCAAGCAGCGTGACCCGCGGGGGCGCGTGCTGACCCTGGGGGAGATTACCTCGGAGAACATGGGCATCGAGACTTTCATCACGACCAAGCTGCAGCCGTACATCGCCAACAACTTCCAGGGGTGCACCTTCGTGTGCGCGCCAGACCCGGCCGGCTTCATGAAGCAGCAGCTCAACGAGCTCACGCTGGTCGACGCGCTCAAGCGCGCTGGGTTCCGGTGCGTCAAGCCGCCGTCCAACAAGCCCGAGTTGCGCATCCAGGCCGTCGAGCGCCTGCTCATGCAGCAGGTCGAGGGCAAGGCCATGTACCTCATCGACCCGAAGTGCTCGATGCTCATCCGCGGCTTTAAGTCCGGGTACCGGTACAAAATCAAGCGCAGCGGCGAGATGGAAGACAAGCCCGACAAGAACGAGTACTCCCACGTGCACGATGCCAACCAGTACGCGGACTCGGTGATAGACATGAACGTGCGAGGCGTGGGCTTGGACTCGGCGAACAAACGCCGGGAAGTCAAGCCGGCGCCGTACCGCTACACTTGACCGCGCCCTCTGCGGGGGTACAATCTGCGAATCAAACAGCGGGGAGTCCCACGTGAGCAACATGACGACCAACTACCTCAACCCCCGAACAGGGTGGTTTGAGCAGGCGCACGGCGCTGCAGGCGTGATGCTATTCGAGCCGTCGAGCCGAGCGTTCAACGAGGGCCGGCAGTATTTCACGTTCCGTGATTTGAGCATTGCTCAGGGCGCCACACTGGTCATCAAGGTGGTCCTCACGTCGAACACCATCATGCGCGACTTTTTTGTCGACATGGTCACATCTGACACCACAGTGGAGATTGTTAGTGGCGGCACCGAGGGCGGTACGTTCAATTCGGCGTTGACAATCCAGCGCACGAACAACATAAGCACAGTGCCGGCAAGAGCCTCGACCACCACAATGACATCAGGTGGCACACTCACCGGGGGCACCACGCTGGACAAGTTCTTGCTTTACGCTGGCAACAACGAAAATCAATCAACTCGGCAGCATGGTGGGGAGGAGTTCCCTACTGGGTTTCCAGCTGGCACGTACTACGTCCGCATCGTTAACATCGGCAACACAACCGCAACAGGTCTCTTCAAGGCTCGCTGGAGCGAAGACGCATAAAGGCACAACATGGCAACAGGAATCGCACTCATCCCCGTCGCTCGCGCATCGGACCTCGAGGCTCAAGCAAAACGTCGCAACGACGAGATGCAGGCCAAGCCGGTCATCCAAGGCCTCGCCGCTCACGTGCGCTCGCGATGGGAGACTGCCAAAGACGGCAAGCGAGACCTCGAGGAGCGGATGCTCCAAGGCCTGCGTCAGCGCAACGGTGAGTACGATCCCGAGATGCTGGCGGACATCAAGCGCCAAGGCGGCTCCGAGATTTACATCCAGCTGACCTCGGTCAAGTCCCGTGCGGCCACGAGTTGGTTGCGCGACACGCTGACTGGCCAAGGCATGGACAAGGCCTGGGGCATCGACCCAACGCCGGAAGCCACGCTGCCCGACAACGTGGTGCAAGGCCTGCAGCAAGAAATGGCTCAAGAGCTGCAGATGCTCATGGAGCAAGGACAGCAGACGCCCACACCTGAGCAGTTGCGCGAGATCGCCAGCCGGATGAAAGACGCGGCCATGCGTCGTATCCAGGAAGAGGCCACCGTGCGCGTCGAGCGCATGGAGCGCAAGATGGAAGACCAGCTGGCCGAAGGCGGCTGGACCAAAGCGCTCAACGAGTTCATCGAAGACATCGTCACCTTCCCGTACGCCGTGCTCAAGGGCCCGGTCAAGCGCAAGCGCAAGACGATGAAGTGGAACAACGGCACGCTCGAGCCAGTCGAGCAGATTCGCAACGAGTGGGAACGCGTTGACCCGTTCATGTTGTACTGGGCACCGTGGGCCTCGGACATCCAAGACGGCTTCGTGATCGAGCGCCACAAGATGACCGCCGAGTCGCTGCAGGCCCTGATCGACGTGCCCGGATACAACAACGACGCCATCCGCACGGTGCTCGCAGAGTTCCGCGGATACGGTTTGACCGAGTGGCTCTGGACCGACACCGCCAAGGCTGAAGCCGAAGGCAAGGACACCACCGAGGCCACCTTCACGACCGACTTGCTCGACGCCCTGCAGCTGTGGGACTACATCGAAGGCAAGACGCTGCGCGAGTGGGGCATGTCTGAGAAGGACATTCCAGACCCCGTGCTGTCGTACCCCTGCGAGGTGTGGCTCATCGGCAACAACGTGATTCGCGCATCGCTCAACTACGACCCGCTGGGCCGCAAGCCGTACTACGTGACGGCCTACGAGACCATCCCCGGCCAGATCGAAGGCAAGGGCGTGCCAGACCTGTGCCGCGACTCCCAAGTCATGGTGAACTCGGCCGCGCGCGCCTTGGCCAACAACATGGGCATCAGCTCCGGCCCGCAAGTCGGCGTGAACGTCTCGCGTCTGCCCCCAGGCGAAGACATCACCCAGATGTACCCTTGGAAAATCTGGCAGTTTCAGCAGTCGGAGATCGCTGACAGCTCGGCCCCTGTGCAGTTCTTCCAGCCCAACAGCAATGCCAACGAACTCATGGCGGTGTTCGACAAGTTCTCTGCGCGCGCCGACGAGGACACCATGCTGCCGCGCTACATGTCGGGCGAGAACACACCTGGTGCTGCGCGCACGTCGTCTGGCCTGTCCATGCTGATCAGCAACGCTGGCAAGGGCATCAAGCAGGTCATCAACAACATCGACCACAACATCATCGTGCCGGCCATCGAGCGCTTGTACGAAGACAACATCCGCTACTCGGAAGACCCAGACCTCAAGGGCGACATCCAAGTGGTAGCCCGCGGCGCCTCAGCGCTGGTGGTCAAGGAAGCCGAAGCCATCCGCCGCAACGAGTTCATGACCCTGGTGCTTAACAGCCCGGTGGCTCAGCAGGTCGTGGGTATGGACGGCATCGCCGAACTCATGCGCGACGCGGCTCGAAACCTCAGTGGCAACGTGGACCGCATCGTGCCTGACCGTCAGCAGATCAGCACCATCCAGCAGCAACAGCAGGTTATTGGGCAGCTGCAACAGCAGCTCCAGGCGATCGCTGGTCAAATGCAGCAGGGCGGTGGCCAAGGCATGACGCAAGGCCCCGCACCGCGAAACATCCTGCCTGACGGAAGTCAGGTCGGTGGTCGTGAAGGCAACATGATGTCGCCACGACCCAATGGTGTTTGACAACTAACCCGTTTGTTAGTATAGAATTCGCCACATGAAGATTATTTTAGGCCTCAAGCCCACCCGGCAGCAGATGCACGCCTTACAGCGATGCAAGCTGCCAGAGTCTGAAAGTCTGCTTGAACTGCTCCGGGCTCGCCTGGAAGAGACCAAGACGGCGCTGATTTACGCAGAAGACCCTGCGCGAATCCACAGACTCCAAGGCAGGGCTGAGGTCTTCACAGATTTTCTCGCAGCGGTCGAAGGATCAAGCGAGACTCTCGACCGGCTCAAAATCTGAGCCGGGTTTTTAAACCGTAAGCAAACCATTACGCAAGGGCAGACCGCAGTAGGAGCCTAAAACGGAGTTGGAGCTGAAAGGAAATGTAATGTCGTTACCAAGGCAAGTAGAAGCTCAGTTGAAGGAACTGGAAAAAATCGAAGCGCAGCTGGCTGCGGAACAGAACCCAACACCTACAGAGGTGAAACCCACGGATTCTGACCCTGCCCCGGCACAGCCTGTCGAGGACACCCAGAACAATCAACCGGACCCTCAGCCGGAAGTGAAGACAGAAAAGCCAACCGAACAGGTGGTTGCGGAAGAGAAATGGGAGCAGAAGTACAAAACCCTCAAGGGCATGTACGACGCCGAAGTTCCTCGCTTGCACTCCCAGGTCAAAGAGTTGACGCAGCGTATGGATGCACTCCAAAAAGCTGCCGAAGCCCCCAAGCCTGAAGCCAAGCCCGCGGTTGCTGAGAAGTTGGTGACTGATGATGATGTTCAAGCGTTTGGAGCGGACCTGATTGAGGTCCAACGCAAGGTTGCACGTGAAGTTGCAGCAGAGTTCCGCAAGGACCTTGATGACATGAAAGCTGAGAATGCCAAGTTGCGCGAGCAGCTGAACACGACCGGCAACCAAGTCACTGAGGCGTCCTTTGAGACCCGTCTGTACCGTTTGGTCCCAGACTTCGAGCAGGTTAATACCGACCCCCGTTGGATTGACTGGCTCAATGGAGTTGACCCGGTGCTGCGTGGCCCGCGCAAATCTGTTGCCGAGCAAGCGTATGTGACCGGCGATGCTGAAGGCGTTGCATACTACGTGGACCTGTTTAAAAAGACATTGGGTCCCGCAGAGCAAAACAAGCCCAAAGCCGACGAACTTGAGCGCCAGATTCAGCCGACTCGTAGTGCAACAGGCGCCCCGCAAGCGTCGCAAAAAGGTAAGGTCTACACGGACTCTCAAGTCCAGTCGATGTACCTGAAGGCGTCACAACTGGCGAGCCGCGGACAGCACAGCGAGGCACAGAAACTTGAAGCTGAAATCGACGCTGCGTTTATGGAAGGTCGCGTGACCGCGTGATCCCACGAACACAGCACAACCAACATTTGTTTTAGGAGGCCAAAATGGCTGCAGTTTATCCCGTCCAATCGCCGTTCAACACGAACCCTTCGTACTCCGGCGCTTTCATCCCCACCCTGTGGTCCGGCAAGTTGCTGGCCAAGTTCTACCAGAACACGATGTTGTCGGAAATCGCCAACACCGATTACGAAGGTGAACTGAAGAACCAAGGCGATACCATCCGTATCCGCTTGGCTCCTTCCATCAGCATCAGCGACTACACCGTTGGCCAGAACCTGTCCTACGAAGTTCCCACCCCGATCTTCCAAGACATGCAGGTCAATAAGGGCAAGTACTTCGGCGTGCAAGTCAACGACGTGTTGGCCTATCAGTCCGACATGAACTTGATGAACATGTTCACCGAAGACGCTGCCAAGCAGTTGAAGATCAGCATCGAAAACGAAGTGTTTTTCAACAGCTTCGTGACCGAAGGCCCTGCTGCTGCTAACGAAGGCGCCACCGCTGGTGCGATCTCTGCTGCCTACAACTTGGGCACCGATGTCACTCCTATCGACCAAGCCACTCCTGAGAACGTCTTGAAGGGTATCCTGCGTATGTCCACCGTGTTGGACGAGCAGAACGTGCCTGAAGACGGCCGCTGGTTGGTAATCAGCCCCTTCGATCGTCACCTGTTGATGCAGTCGAACATCGCTCAAGCCTACTTCACCGGCGACGCTCAGTCGACCATCCGTAGCGGCAAGATCGGTATGTTGGACCGTTTCACGGTCTACGTGTCGAACCTGTTGCCACGTGGCGCTGCAGGCAAGGCCTTGGTTGCTGGTTTGACCGATCCCGCTACCGGCGGTACCGTGTCCAGCGCTAAAGCCCGTCGCACCATGGTTGCTGGCACAAAGGCCGCTGTGTCTTTCGCCATGACCGTGAACAAGACTGAGCCTCTGCGCAACCAGACCGACTTCGGCGACATCGTCCGCGGTTTGGCTGTGTACGGTCGCAAGACTGTCAAGCCAGAAGCTCTGGTCGTTGCACAGGTTGGTTCCGCCAGCTGATGAACTGGGCCCCTTCGAGGGCCCTTTCTTTCTTCCATTTTTAGGAGTATTCCATGTCGACTCAATTTGCTCGTTCCATCGGCGGCTACGCTACTGCTACCGCCGGTACCACCCAAACTCAAGCCGGCGCTACTGCGCTGACCGGCGCTGTTAACGTCGTCACCACTGGCACCGCCAGCGACGGTGTTAAGTTGCCTGCTGAGCGTCCCGTTGGTGACATCGTTCACATCGTGAACATTTCTGCTGCTTCTTTGAACGTGTACGCCGCTACCGGTGGCGCGATCAACGGCGGTTCTGCTAACGCCGCCAAGGCTTTGGCTGCCAACATGTCTGGTACCTATATCAGCTTGGGCAGCGAAAACTGGGGTGCTGTCCTCAGCGCCTAATCGTGGCACAATGAAAGGGCCCTACGGGGCCCTTTTTACCTTTTGGAGTAACGCATGACAATTCAAGAATTGATGGACCGCGTAGGCGGCCAAATCCTGGCAAACAAAGCGCGCGCCACCGTTGGCGGCCAATCCATTGTGATCGGCGTGTTTGAAGGCACCGAGCTGGTTTTTACTGAAGCTGGTAAGGCCCTGGCCGATCGTGAAGACAACACCGTCGACGTAGAGCCCAAAGAGTCCGCCTCCAAAACCCCTCGCAAAGCAAAGCCTGCTGCTGTAGAATCTACCCCAGCTGAACCCGAGATCGACCTCGGCACCGAATAATTCTGCGAGGTAACCCATGGCCACCGTCAAAGTTGTCGACGTCATCTCGAAAGCCCAGACGCTTTTGAAAGACGCCACCGGCGTGCGGTGGCCAGTCCTTGAGCTGCAAGGCTGGCTTAACGACGCGTACCGCGAGATCGTTATCTTCCGCCCTGACAGCAACGCGAAGACAGGCACCTACGCATGCGTAGCTGGCCCTCGCCAACAGATCACTTCCACGTTCGCAGCTGCTACCCAGTTACTGGATGTGGTGCGCAACGTAGCTTCCAGCGCTACCAAGTCGCCGGTCAAGCTCATCACCCGTCAGACCCTCGACGACATGGACCGTTCGTGGTACGGCAACACCGGTGCGGTGACCATCGAGCGCTACGCGTTTGATCCCCGCCTACCCCGTGAGTTTCTGGTGTACCCGCCTGCGGCCGTCGGCGCGCAGCTTGAGATCATCTACTCGTCGGTGCCGGCTGCGCACACGCTGACAGAAATACAGTTGGCCGACCCAGCCACGGCCGAGGTTATCCGCATTGACGACAGCTTCGGCAACGTGCTCATCGACTATGTGATGTACCGCGCCTACAGCAAGGACGCTGAGGTGTCGGCTAACTCTGCGCGCGCCGTGGCGCACTACCAAGCGTTCCAGAACGGTCTGGGCATCAAGGGTCAGTCTGAGGCTGCAGCGCAGCCAGGAGCCGCATAATGAAGACCTGGGACGACTTTCTCCCGCTGATTACCCCCCACCTACCTGGCTGCCCCAACGCCAGCATCAAGACCTATTTGGCGTTGACGGCACGGGACTTCTTCACCAAGACGTACCTGTGGCAGGACGACATCGACGCCATCTACTTGGCCGTGAACCAGGTTGAGTACGACCTTGACGCCGAGGCGGAAGTCGAAGACGTGCTGGCCGTGGTGCTCGACAAGCAGCAGCTCGATCGCACTGAGTTCCGTCTGATTCCGTTTGAACGCCGTGATGAAATCGGCTCACCGCGGCTGTACTGGATTCATTCGGACCGCACGATTCGCGTGTTCCCCACACCAGACAAGCGCGCTGTGATGAAGGTCTCTGCGGTGCTCAAGCCCGCACGTGACGCTACCGGTGTCGAGGACTGGATTTACGCTACCTGGGCTGATATTCTGGTCAACGGCACAGTGGCCCAGCTGGCCATCATGCCGGGCAAAGAATGGTCTGACATGAACCTTGCTACCATGCACAAGGCGCTGTACGAGCAGGCTGTCACAAAAACACGCATCCGCGAATATCGCGGCGTGCAGCTCACGGTGCGCCAGCGCCCGTTTGTGTAAGGAACCACCATGTCCGAAAAGATTCGCCTCGTTCGCAATGACACGCGCCCAGCCATTGTCTGCACCATCACAGACGACACGACTGGCGCGGCTATTAACATTACCGGGGCCACGGTGCTCTTGAAGTTCCGCGCTGCTGGCGCTGAAACTCTTACGGCGACTGTGACCGGCGCGGTGACCAACGGCTCTGGCGGTGTGGTAGCGTTCTACCCTGCTACGGCTCCTGAAATGCTCGCCGGCGAGCCTGGAGACTATGAAGGCGAGATCGAGATCACGTTCTCCGACGGTCAAATTCAGACGGTCTACGACTCGCTGAAGTTCAAGATTCGACAGGATTTCTGATGGGCGTTAAGGTTGTTCCCAACACAACCGCCAGCTCCACAACCATTGTGCGGCTGCGCGCCGCTGTCACGGTCAGTGATGATCTTGCTGCAACGGTAGCTTACGCGCTCCCCGCGGCGAGGATTAACTACATCGACTTGGCCGTTGGTGCCATACTGGATACGTCCGGGCGCTTTAAGTTCATTCCCGACAGCGTATTGTTGCTTGATGCGTCAAATTTTGACTTAGCCAAAGCGCTGGTTGACGCCTACACGACGCTTGACTCCGCGTCTGTAGCGGCTCTTAAAGTTTTGGCCGACGGCTTTGCGATGAACGACGGCTCTGAGGCTGTCGACGGGGCGACTTATTCTTTTGCCAAGGGCATCTCTAACGTCACTTTTGTCAACGATGCTACGACAACAGCAGCGCTCAAGCTGTTACAAGACAACCAAGCGCTGCAAGATTTAGTCGCAAAAGTGGCCAATAAAGCGTTGGCTGACACGTTTAGCATGGCCGACGACGAGACGGTTTCCGCGCTCAAGGGCCTGTCCGACTCGATCGAAATGCAGGACTCGCTGACCACGTTGCTTTTGTTCTTGCGCACCTTTGCGGACGACGTGACAGTGGCCGACGCCGACGCCCGTGTGTCTTCCCTGCCCAAAACAGAGCAGGTAACTGTTGCAGACAACGATTTCATCGACTGGGCCAAAAGTCTGGCGCACGGCGTTACCCCCGCCGACGTTTCCGTGTTTCTGGCTGAAAAGCCTTTTTTTGAATCACTGGTTGCAGCAGAGGCAAAAGTCTTGCTCTTCGCTACAGCTCGTGTAGAATCCGTCACAGTGCCTGATGTAGGGCTCTTGTCGGTGCAAGACTACTGCGACTTCAGCTACTTTGCTGAAGATTATGTAGGCTTCTCACAATCTTTCTAGGAGTTCCATCATGA